>OGVU01000082.1_pt1 | contig 11705 bp, 7 predicted proteins | sample 1575861 | NCBI WGS metagenome assembly OGVU01 (sample SAMN07581532, study PRJEB24739) | freshwater metagenome | place: Singapore | collected 2015-01 | reverse complement strand
GTTTCCCAGTCACGATATTAGAATCAAAAGCCGAAGCAGTAGTAGCTGTGTTAGTTATGCTAGCTGATGTAGTAGTAGGATTATCTATATTTATAATACCAGTACCTGTGTATGTTAATCCAGTAACGGCAGTTACGTTCCATACACTGCCGCTACCTGTAGTAGTTATGCTACCAGTTCCAAAGCCTATAACCCTAGTGTTAGTATTAGTAGAAATAAAACTACCTACAGATAGAGTTACTCCGCTATTTATAGTTATAGTACCGGCTGTAAAGGTATAAGAACCTGGGGTGCTAACTAAGGCACCAGTATCAAGGCTTACAGTACCGGAAGTATGAAGTATAGAAGAGCCAACAAGATTACTACCATAATTTATATAGCTTCTAGTACCAGATACAAAGGTAAGTATACCCAAAGTATAAGTTTGGCTGTTAAAATCTACAGTGCCATTAGTAAGTATAAAGCTGGCTGTAGGACTTTGACTAAATGTATCTGCCAGTTGGAATGTACCGCCAACTCCGTTGAAGTTTATGTTAGTAGTTACAGTAAGGCCATTAGTAGTTACAGTTTTAGTACCACTGGTAGACGCCATGGAAAGAATTCCAGTAGTTGTGCTAGTAGCCATAGTACTAGAGAATACTAAATTACCATATAGCGATACGTTAGTAGCGGCCTGAGCATAAGTACCACTAAAGCCGGTAAAGTCAAGAGTGCTGAAAGTACTACCAGTAGTAGTAGTTAAAGTATAAGACCCACTAGTTATATAGAAGTTCTGTGCTTGTGCAGCACTCATAGCACCAGATGTTATAATAACAGCACTAGCACCAGAATAAGTCAATCTTACATTACTAGTACCTGTATATGCAAAGTTGGTAACTGTGGTAGTACTCCACACAGTTCCACTACCTGTTATCTCCAAAGTACCAGTTATATTATAGGCTATTGATCTAGCATTGGAGTTAGAAGATATGAAAGAACCTACTGATAGAGTACTGCCGTCTGCTATGTTTATAGTACCTGCAGTAAAAGTATATGACCCAGCACATACTATACCGTATCCAATACCAACAGACAGATCTCCACTTGTATGAGTTACACTAGCGCAATTTAAAGTACCGTTGGCAATATCGTGAGTTCCAGCATTTATAGTAAAGTTACCTACGGTTACGCTTTGTGCGTTTACGTCTACAGTACCGTTGGTGATAGTGAATGCACGAGTCGATCCTTGGACAAAAGTATCAGTAAATTGGAATATCGTGCCTATGCTATTACTTAAAGTTATTGGAAAATCTACTGTAACACCATTAGATGTAAAAGTACGAGTACCAGTAGTATAAATAAACGATACTGCGTTGGCACCACTACCCGCTGTCATAGTAGGAGACAGCGTAATACTACCATAACAAGAAAAAGCTACGTTAGACCAAGTACCGCTAAATCCTGTAAAATTAATAGTTGAGGTAGCCATACTAGTAGTAAAAGCAACAGTATCACTACCGGCAGTTATACTAATACGGAATCCAGCACCGCCAGTAATACCAGTACCAGTGTTTAAAGTTCTTGTACCTGTAGATCCTGCGTAAGAAGCTACTATATTAGCAGTACCAGTAACGGTAAAACCTGTAGTTGTAGCTAAGTTAAGTATAGTAGCAGCATTACCAGTAAGTTCTATAATACCAGTACCAAAAGCTATTGATCTAGTATTAGTGTTATTAGAACTAAGCACGGCTGTTTTTAAAGTTACCCCATCATTTATAGTAATAGACCCGGCTGTGAGTGTGTAAGTTCCAGAGCACTCTACTGAATATCCAGTGCCTATAGCTAAATCACCGCTAGTATGAGTAACTGAAGCACACACAAGAGTACCATTAGTTAAGGCGTGTGTACCAGTAACTACTGTAAGTACACCAGCACTTACCGTTTTAGAGTTAAGATCTATAGTACCTGCAGTTAACCCGAAGACTTGTGTGGAAACCTGAGTAAAATTATCTGCTAGTTGTAGAATTTGCCCAGCACCATTAACTCGAATACCAAAGCCTACAGTAGCTCCATTAGTTGTAATTGTTCTAGTACCTACAGTAGATACCCATGTTAGCGTGTTAGTACCTGCTGTTGCAGTACTTAGCGTAGACGCTCCTAATACCAAGTTTCCATATACAGTATGGGTAGTGGCCACAAAACCGATAGTACCTGTATAGCTTGTAAAATCTAAATTATTGTAGCTTCCACCTGTTGTTAGCGTAAGAGGGTACGACCCCACAAAACTAAAGTTGAATGGGTTAGAAGCTGTTGAAGTATTAGTTACAATTACAGTATTACTAGTAGCTGAGTTTATGATCACATTACTAGTGCCTGTGAAGGTTAAGCCTGTAACTCCGGTTACGTTCCATAACGTTCCGCCAGAAGCCCCATCCGCCACTATACTTCCAGTACCAAAAGCAATACTTCTAGTACCAGTGTTTGCAGAGCTCATAGCACCCACTAACAGTGATACGCCGTCATTTATTGTAATAGACCCTGCAGTAAACGTATATGTTCCTGTGCAATCTAGTAGATACCCAGTACCTATAGCTAAAGCACCGCTAGAATGTGTAACGGAAGCAGCAGTAATAGTTCCATTGACGAAAGCATGGGTACCATTAGAGATAACAAAACTCCCAAAAGCAGTAGAGTAACTATTTAAATCTAAAGTACCAGAAATATAGTTAAATACTTGAGTGCTGCCTTGTACAAATGCATCTGCCAGCTGTAGAGTTTGCCCAACCCCGTTCATAGTAATACCGAAGTTAACAACAGAACCGTTGGTAGTTATTGTTCTAGTGCCAGCAGTAGAGTTCCAAGTAAATGATCCAGTTCCTGCAGTAGCTGAGCTGGCCATACCTGCATCTAGTGTGAGGTTTGCATATATGGTATGAGCAGTCGCCGCTAGAGATAAAGTACCAGTAAACCCTGTAAAGTTTAATTCCCTGAATACGCTGCCAGTGCCCATAGTAAGAGTGTATGTTCCGCTAACAATGCTAAAGTTAAGAGCAGTAGTGGAGTTACCAGTACTAGTTATGTTAGAAGCAGTAGCAGTAGGATTATTAATTATTACGTTACTAGTTCCGGTAAAAGTTAATCCTGTAACGGCAGTTACGTTCCATACTGCACCTGTACCTGTAGTTGTAATATTACCAGTACCGAAAGCAAGAACCCTGGTATTAGTATTATTGGATATAAAACTTCCTACAGATAGAGTTAGTCCATTATTTATAGTTATTGTACCTGCAAATAATTCGTACGAGCCAGTAGTACTTAATACAGCACCAGTACCTATAGTTACAGTACCAGAGTTTTGGTATACTGATGCAGGAGTTAGTAGCCCGCCGTAGTTTATGTACGATGGAGACGCAGTATTTATATATAACTGACCTATGGAATAGGTCTGGTTATTGAAATCTACTATATTAGTACTGCTTATAGCAAACCTAGCAGCACTATTCTGTATAAACGAATCAGCAAATCTAGTAGTGCCTCCAGCACCTGTAAAATATATGTTCAGATTAACGGTTATTCCGTTTGTAGTTATAAGGTCTACACCGCTAGTAGCAGCCATTCTCAATGAGCCAGACACTGAGTTAGTAAAGGAGGTAGCCATAGTAGCTGAGAATGTAAGATTGCCAAATACGTCACACCCGTTAGTTGTCTGTGTAAACGTACCACTAAATCCAGTAAAGTCTAGGTTGTTAAATGCTGAAGTGGAGTACGTGATCGTATGAGTTCCACCTACCACATAGAAGTTCATAGATTGGGCAGCGTTCATGGAGCCCGTTGAAATATTAACTGTAGAAGCTCCGGAATAATTAAGAGTAACATTACTGGTTCCGCTATAGCTAAAACCAGTAACAGTGGCAGTACCAAAATCTATAACAGTGCCGCTACCAGTAAGTTCTAGTATGCTGCCAATACCAAACGCAATAGCACGTGTGTTAGCGTTGTTAGAACTTAAAGCGCTAACGCTGTGAGTATGCCCAGCCGCTATTGTAAGAGTACCAGAAGTTAGAGTATGAGTACCTGCGTTAATTATATAACCACCAGTTCCTACAGTTAAGGCTCTAGCTTGAATTAAACTAACGCATGTTATAGAGGCTCCATAGTTTGAGATCACACCAGTACCAGCTGCGAATGATAAAATACCTAGAGTATATGTTTGGCTATTGAAGTTTACAGATCCGTTACCTATTGTTAATGTAGAAGTGCTAGTTTGAGCAAACGTATCGGCTATAGTTACAGTTCCGGACGCAGCAGTTATATTACAGGCTAAAACCTCACCGTTACTAGTTATAGACTGCGCAGTGCCGGACATAGAAATAATGCCTGTGGTAGTACTAGTAGCCATGGTAGATGAGAAAACTAGATTACCATATAGAGTAGTAGTATTAGCTGCTTGAGCATATGTACCGCTAAAACCAGTAAAATCCAAGTCATCTATAGAGCCGCTTATAGTAAGAGAATAGGTTCCTGCAGTTATATAGAAGTTAGGCGCGTATGTAGATGTAAAGGATCCAGCAGTTATAGTACATGCTACACTACCTGCATAAGTAAACCTTACTCTGCTAGTGCCTGTATAAGTAAAGCTAGTTACAGTGGCAGTGTTCCACACAGTACCACTTCCAGTTATTCTTAGCTCTCCGGTTGTATTATAAGCTATAGATCTTACACCAGACCCCGATGAGGAAAAAGCACCTATCTGCAATACCTCACCGTCCGGTATTGTTATAGTACCCGCTGTAAAAGTATATGTACCAGACGCTATCAACTTAGCGGTGCTTGTAAGAGTCAAAGCACCGCTTGTATGTGTTACGCTAGTACAGTTTATAGTTCCATTTATATAAGAACGAGTACCAGTAATCAACACAAGTATACCTATGGTAGTAGACAAGTTATTTAAGTCTAGAGTACCATTAGTTAACGTGAAAGAAGATGTGCTTCCTTGCGTAAAGTTATCTAGTAGTTGTGTAGTACCTCCAGCACCATTTCTATTGAAACTGTTGTTTACTGTAATACCATTAGTTGTTATAGTGGTAGTACCGCTAGTATTAGCAAGAGTTATAGCACCTGAAGTAGTGCTGGTCGACATAGTAGCTGAATATACGAGTGATCCGTATAGAGACACGGCGTTCGAACTCTGAGCATGTGTTCCGCTAAATCCAGTAAAGTCTAAGTTATTTATGTTGCCGGATATGCTGAGAGAGTATGTACCGGCAGTGATATAAAAGTTTTGAGAGTTAGCCAATGCTACAGCACCAGCAGATATAGCAGTAGCTACTGCACCACTATTAGTCAGCCTTACGTTACTTGTTCCTGTAGATGTAAATCCTGTAGCAGTGGCTGTAGTCCATACTGTGCCGCTACCAGTAAGAACGATAGAGGAGCCAGATCCATAAGAGATAGACCTTGTAGTGGAGTTGGAGGAGGAATAAGCTGCGCATGTCAGAGTGTAAGTACCAAGACTTAGCGTCCCTGCTGAGTGGGTAAGAGTACCTGTCATAGTCACGGCAGTAAGTAGGGACTTAGTTCCCGCACCTGCTAGAGTTAATGGAAACGTTAGAGTGACGCCGTTGGTTGTTATACTAGTAGCTGATGCAGAACTCATAGTAGTCGAACCGCTATATGTAAGAGTAAGACCACTAGCAGGCAGGCTCAAATTACCAGAAATAGTTAAAGTCTGAGTTCCGGCTAGAGTCATTCCGCTAACACCAGATGCTACTGTTAAGTTTAAGCATGTTCTTGCGGCAGTGTTAATTGTTACAGTGAATGAGGATCCACTGTTAGCATCAAAAATAACGTTGTCTGCTGCTGTAGGTACAGTAGCCCCAGCAGCTCCGCCACTAGTGGCGGACCAGTGTGTAGTAGTAGTGTCCCAAGTACCTGTCCCACCAACCCAGTATCTATCGGCCATAGTTATACTCCAGCATCAACAGTAGCTTCTTCTGCTACAGGTTCTTCTATAATAACTTCTACAGGAGGCGCAGTAACTACAGCTATCCAACGAGCAAATCTATCCTGTTTCATCTGCTCAATGTCAGCGTCAGAAAACGAATGGTCTTCTGGTAGGTACAGAGCGTCTCTATAGTTGTAGGTGCCGTCAGTCATTTCAAAATCTATTTTTATCATCATATTCCCTCAATTAAAATCCAAAGTTCTTGGCTATCAGATGCCATTTAGAAGAGTTGGTATCGTATATAACTCCAACATAGTCTGCTTTACCACTTCCTGTAGTAGCTGACGGTAGTGGTAAGTCAGTAGACCCTCCATACACAGCATTCCAAGAAAGTGTTTGTGCATTAGTACATATGAACCTGATCATTAGCTTTTGGCCGTTAGTTATTGTCCCTGTAGGGGCGTTAACAGTGAGCGTACCAGCTGCCTGAGTGTTTACCTGTACCACCATACTAGAAGTATCAGCATTCGGAGTTATACTAGTCGCGTCTGCAACAGTAGTAACTGCTTTTAGCAGAGGTGCAACATTGCTATTAGTTGTGTCAATACGACTATTTAAGGTAGTATAAGTGCTATAGTCGTTTGCACTAGCACTAAGAAAAGTAGTAAAATCGTTAGCACGCGCTGATAGTAGAGTACCACTATCATTGGCTAGTGCAGTTTGAAGAGTCGACCAGTCATTTGATTGAGTAGTTAATAAGGTTGAGTAATCGTTTGAACGAGCTGATAACAAAGTAGTATAGTCGTTAGACTGTGCTGCTAGATACGTAGTATAGTCATTTGAACGAGCGCTTAGCAGAGTTGCATAGTCGTTAGCATTAACCCAAGCATTGGACGCGTCACCACCACTAGTACTCACTGTTTTATTTTCAAAACGAGAGTTAGCCGAAACGTATACTAGCGCTTGACCGTCCTGAATGTTGTTTATGTATGCTTTTTCATCTTCAAATACGCTACTTCCATATGTAGGGCGAACGAAAAGAGTACCATTGTTAGCGTGTTTATTAACTACGAAAGCAACTGTAACTATATTATTAGGCGCTACTGGAGCGGTATTAGATAACCCGCCCGGCACGCCAGGGTCAGCGTATAGAATGTCACCCTCGCTGAACATGGAAGTATCAACGTTTCTTATCTTACCAAAAGCAGTTACGAAACCATCAGCGCCGTCGGCAATAGCTTCGGTGGTTACACCCATTATGTATTTAGAAGGTACTGCGTTGTTAGCAAGGGCCGGAGCTACGTGAATTCTTCCACTAGCTCCATTTGTTCCTGCAACCATCACAACAGTACGATTCGGTATTGTAGTGCCAGTAACGTTTTTAACGTAATAGTATTGCTCTTGACCTACCTGTAAGGTAGTGTTAGCATTCATGCCTATGTCAAGAGTGTTTTCATCTATGTTCCATGCAAACTGACCAGCCCCACCAACTGCTGCTGGTGAGGCTACGTTCATCTGAACGCGGTCAACGCTTGTTATATTTCCTTCGATGTAAGCATTAGCGCCTACGTGCAAGCCTAGCTTGACTCTAAAATCTTTATCTGCCATCTGTTCCCTATCCCTAGATGACTAACCGTTATGCTACTAGTGTAGTGCGCACTACGCGTATAGTATTAGTCGTGTTTGTTGGTGACACTAGTAGTCTTACATTTCCACCTGCTATATCAGCGTTGAAAGTTGCAAGAGACACGTCTGTGTATATGATTGCATACTCAGTCATGTAAACGGTAGATCCGTCATGAATGAGTAGTATTTCGCTTGTATGATAATCATTGTTAGCTGTATCATGAATCTGTACCATGTACTTGGCTGTTCTAAATGTTGCTGCAGCAAATGTATCTAAAATCTGATTTGCAGTTGCATCAGTGGTTAGAATTGTGCTAGTATCGAAACCGGCAATCTCAACTTGTAGAGGAGCTTGTGGGTTTAGAGTACGAACACCTACATAGTTATTAGTTGAGTCTACGTGTAGAGTGTTTGAATCTACAGTTAAGCCGCCAACAGTGATTGAGTGAGTTGACGAGTTTCCGTTAGCAAGTACACGATCTAATGTAATTAGATTTGTATTTGTAGCATTAGCAAAGTCTACGTAGTATGATCCATCTTGACCGTCCAGCTTGTCGGCGTTTAGGTTAGTGACTACTTGAGTGTTAGATACGATCAGTGTCTCAATCTTTAGGCCTGCATAACTTGTAGGAGAGACCTCAGTGTTAGTAGCAGGGTCATTAGAGTGTGCTAGTGCAAAGTATCCCGCGCTCTGATCGTAGTAGATTGCTGAGTTGCCTTCATTACCGCGGTTCAGATAAATACCTACGTCACCTACAGGAACTCCAGTGGTATTAGAAGCTAGCTCTATGAACTTATCTTCAACTAGTAGACTAGTTGTACCAATAGTGGTAGTATTACCTTCTACAGTCAGGTCGCCAGAGATTATAACGCTATCGCCAAATGTTTTTAATCCGTTGATAGTCTGATTTCCGCTAGTACGAACAACAGTGCTGTCTACAGCTAGAGTACGGTTAGTGGTTAGATCGCCACCACCGGTTAGTCCATCACCTGCTGTAATGGTAACGGATGAGTTAGCTTTGATGTTGATATATGAGTTTAGCCCACTCCAAGTAGCATAGTCGTTTGCACGATATCCAGCTAGTAGAGTAGAGTAAGTAGTCCAGTCATTGGCCTGATACTCATTAACTAGAGTTGTATAAGTTGAGTAGTCATTAGCACGAGCTGACGCTAGAGTAGCTGAGTCATTAGCCAGCGCAGTTTGTAGGGTTGTGTAGTCATTTGCCCAAGCTGATAGCAGCGTAGCTGAGTCATTAGCTAGGGCAGATGTTAGAGTAGCACTATCATTAGCAAGAGCTGTCTGTAGGGTAGACCAATCGTTAGATTGAGCAGCTAACAGAGTTGCATAGTCGTTAGATTGTGCCGCTAGGTAAGTGGTATAGTCATTAGCATATGCGCTGTTAAGTGTTACACCGTCATTAGCCATAGCAGCTAGATAAGTGACGTAGTCATTAGCAGCATAGTTTGCTACGATTGAGCCTACGTTGTCTTGAACAGTATTTATTCTACCGTTTAGGGTAGTGTATGTTGTGTAGTCATTGGCATAAGCCGATAAAATTGTTGCGCTATCGTTTGCAAGCGCTGTTTGAAGAGTAGCCCAGTCATTAGCTAGTACGTCAACTCCGTTGACAGTAGCAGTAGTATTAACCACCAGGCCGCGATTAACTACAAAATCCTTTAATGTTGCCATTGTTGTTTCCTTTATACAGCTATGACTGTTCTAGATACGCGTACTGTGCTTACGCCATAAGTAGGACTACATAGTAGACGAACTGTATTATTAAATATTGATGCGCTATACTGCGCTAGTCTTACACCTTGATTTACAATAGCATACTCAGTCATGTATACTTCCCCGCTGTTGTGCATCAAGAATACTTCACTTATTTCGTATTCATCGGGAGATTCAGCGTGCATCTGAATCAGATATTTAGCAGATCTGAAGTCTGATCCAGACCATTGGTCTATGATTTGGTTAGGCATGTCAGAGGTTAGGTTTGCTGTGTATGAACCTATACCTGTGTATCCGATGTGCAAGTCGATTTTAGGGTCTAGCTGGTTAATTCCAACGCGAGCATTGGCTTCATCCAGCCATAGAACCCCGCCAACACGAGCTACAGTATCATCAACTGCAACAGTAACGTTTGAGGAGATAGGGCCGCCACCTTGAATACCGTCGCCAGCTATAACCCAAGAGTTAGCCGCAGCATCTTCTCCACGAGGTCCGCGCGGGCCTTGCTCAGCCACAGCAGTAACCGCAACTTGAGGACGATCAACAGTCACAGTGGTAGGCTGTTGAGTGTTTATCTCAACTACCATCTGGATTGGATTAGCTGTTACTTCATTCATTTAGTTATCTCTGGTTCCACTCTGAATTGACCTTCAATCAGACGAGTTACATACCCTGAGGAATCATGAAGTTCTAGATCATAACGACCTGAAAATCGAGGAAGAGCAGCTGAGTTAGCAGCCGTCATGAATACGCGTAGATTTCCGTTTGCTCCGTCTTCACGATCAGCCGAAGAACCCGACATTAGAATGAATCCATTGGCTGTAAGAGCAGAATTGAACTCTACAAGCACAGGGCTTGCAGCTGTTTCACGAACTTGCATACGAGCCATATAACCAGTCAGGTTGACGGGAGTGCCGCTTGGAGCGCGGTAACGAAGAGGAAGATCAAATGTGGCTCCCTGTTCTAATGTAATATCGTAACGTCCAGCAGCCATATTAGTTCCCCTTGAATAGATCTTGCATGAGAGTGGTATAGTTAGTAGTGTTGTTTACCTGAACAGCAGTAGTTGGTTGCTTAGGACGAGCATCACGATCCATATCGTTGAGCAGCTTGATCCAGTCGAATAAGTCCTTCTTAGAGTACATGCCAGTGTCAGCAGCCTCCTGAAGTTTTTCGTCGATAACCTTGTTGATGATGCTGAGACGACGTGAACGATGCAGGTATCCCTGATTCATGATCACAGTGTCCACATATCGCTTGGTATCCGAACGTTCAACAATCGCGGTTACGCGATCAGCTGAGATTCCAAAATCAGTAGCGATTTGTGGAATCGTCTTACCGGCCAGTAACTCGTTAGCTACTAGCAGGTGTTGTGGGTCTAGCTCGGGAGCGTCCAAGCTTGCATTTAGATTGTCTGAATATGTTGTTATGTTAGTCATTTCTATACAACGCTACGCCTTCTATGATTACGGCTCCTAGTGGAGCATTTAGACCTTCGTCTGTTTGGATCGTATTGATTCTGCACTCGTCAAATGCAGGGTACTCTTGTCTGATGTGTGAGATGACGTGTTCTATGTCATCAGCTAGCATCTCTCCAGCATCTTCTACTTGATCGTCCCATGTGACACCACGGATGCGAAAAGTCATAATGTTATAACGCTCTCCTGCTCCGCTATGTCTGACCTGTACTTGATCTGCCACACACATCACACAAGGAAACGCATTTATTTCATCTATGTACAGCTCGCGATCGTACACGGCTGTGATCGAGGTTGAGAATGTGTAAGAGGCATCCCACGGACTCGTGTGACCGTCCACTCGTCTAAGTGCGGTGACTATTCGATCTAGTGCTGTAAATTTATCCATATGATTATTATATGAAGATCCCGCCACAAAGTCAAACAAATATTTTTAAAATCCTCTTGACACCCTGTGAGAGAGCGTGAGTGGTGTGAGACGGATGTGAGAGATGTGAGAAGGGTGTGAGATACCGCTAATCATGGGTGCCGATCAGCCGGGATGCAACTCTAATAGGATGCAACTCTAATAGGATGCAACTCTAATAGGATGCAACGAAGTTGCGTAGGGTCCTAGGTAATTCCTGAAATTTCCTGTGTTACTTCTTCGTCAGATTCTGACGCAGCGTAACCCAAACTAAGTCCTAAAAAATACCTGATAATTTTCCTGGAGAAGTGCCCAGTGATTCGCGAATCACACAAGTCCTAAGAACCGCCCTAGGTGTAACTAGCAGTTGTCAACAAGATAATTTTTGGCAATCTGTTGCATAACCGCCACCCAGGTAATAGTCATATTCATTTATGCGTCTAATAGAGCAATCTTCAGGAAGGTACAGTTCAACTTTTTGAATCACATCATTCTCTGAACTTGAAAAACGTATACCACCTGATGAAAAACTACCATCAC
>OGVU01000081.1_pt1 | contig 11756 bp, 12 predicted proteins | sample 1575861 | NCBI WGS metagenome assembly OGVU01 (sample SAMN07581532, study PRJEB24739) | freshwater metagenome | place: Singapore | collected 2015-01 | reverse complement strand
TTTTTTTTCAAGCAGAAGACGGCATACGAGATCATAGCCGGTGACTGGAGTTCAGACGTGTGCTCTTCCGATCTCATCTTTGAAGTGATTGTCTATGAAACAGATCCAACAGAAGTTGGTTGGATTGAAACAGTTAAGTTGAACACCAAAGTAGATGGTCAATCAGATTTATCAACAATAACCTATCCTTAGCTAGGAGCTTTTAAATAATGGCCGAAGTATCCATTGATAATCGCGTAGATGTAACAGTCTCGCTTGGCACACAGCCAATCTCTACAGCTTCTTTTGATTCTGCTGCTTTCTTAGCAGAAACAACTGATGCTGCATTTCCACAACAATATAAAGTATATAGTTCATTAAAAGAATTAACTACTGATGGTTTCCTCACTACATCCGCTGCTTACAAATTTGCTGCCTTAGCTTTTGGTGGTAATTTCCCAGTCAAGAGTGTTTATGTAGTTAAGTGGGGTAGTACTGGTGTATCCCCAGCATTAACTCCAGTACAAGCATTAACTAAATTATTGGAAGTAACACAAGTTCCATATTATGTTGGTTGTAGTTCTCACACTGATGCCAATGTTACAGCATTAGCCGCTTTTTGTGAATCATCTTACCGAATGTTGGTTAACTCTACACAACAAGCTGGTGTATTGGTTCCAGCCACTACTACAGATATTGGTAGCGTATTACAAGACGCTGCATATGATCACGTTATCACAATCTACAATGCCGGTGCTGATAGTGCTTATGCTGAAGGTGGTATTGTTGGTGCTATGGCAGCTATCACTGCTGGTGTATCTACATTAGAAGATAAGACAATGAAAGGTGTTACAGTAGATAATTTAGATTCTACTCAACGCAGTTCATTAGATAGTAAAAACGTAGCATACTATGTAACTATTGCTGGTGTTAATTCTGTATTCAATTCTAAAGTAGCATCTGGTCAATTCTTAGATACTATCATTTTCAAAGACTGGTTGAAAGCTCGCTTAGGTGAGTCAATCTATGGTCTATTGAAACGTGAATCAGATTTAGGTCGTAAAGTAAGTTATGACAATGCTGGCTTTACCAAGTCTTTAATATGAAGCAAGTTCTCCTTCATATCTGCAAAACGGTTGAATACTTCTACTGGATTTAATCCTGCGTATTTACCATCTTTGAATTCAGTTTGTTTCAACATGTTATCCACAAGGTTGTAAACAACTTCTTCTTTAGTATCATCAACTACAGGTAAGCCTAGTAAACGTGCAACTTTCTTCTTGCGTTCAGGAGTCATTGCATCAAACTTGATAATTGCTTTGTTAATCAATTGTTTCTTCTTGTAAACAACAGCATTCTCAATCTCATCATCTACAACATAGAACTGTGTATCTGCTGGAAATTCACCACGTTCCCAAGCTTGGTAGCTAGAAGCGATTGTAGGGTGAACTCGTAACCAAGCAAAAGCTAGTTCTTGAAGAGTGCTACTAAAATCAAAATAATTATCACCATCAATCAACTTAACTGGTTGCACATGCAACTCATCACTTGTAGAAGTAGATAATCCATAGTTCCAGAACTTAGAACGAGGACCTAAATCCACATCACCTAAAGCATTTTGTAATTTCTCACGCAAATTTGTTACACGTTCAATTTCCATTTCACGCTCTGTAGGATCCTGAATACGACGAATGTAAGAAGCATTAGGATCTAATCCTGTGCGATACTGTCCATCCATTTCTTTGTAAGGATACTTAAACACACCTGTACCAGGAATACGTGTTAAACCTTTAGCAGCTAAGCCACCTTGCATTGTTTGCAATTGCGAGTTGTTGTAATCTCTTTTAATAGTAGAAATTTTTCCTATCTTACCCATATGTAGTTTTATTTAATAATTTGGTTTTTGGCAGAGTGCTGACCATCGAAGGAACAGCGACCAGGGACACCCCAATCCAAGCACTCTGTATTCAAGAAGAAGCCTCCCCTAAGGGAGGGAGGAACGAGGAGGCTCTTCTTGCGCTTTCGATTGAAAGCAGTGGGCTGTTGCCCTATGAATTAGAATTGTGGGATTTCCTCAATCAAGACTGTACGAGACAAGTCTTCAATGAATACGTCGCAACGATCCTTCATCCAGATTTCGTATCCTGGGAATTTGTTCGCAGAACTCATACCTTGAGACTTAGCAAAGCCTAAGTGGTGACGAGTACCATCGATATAACCCCAAGTCATAGAAGGAGCACCCTTCATACGTACCTCACGGATGTTATTTACCATTGATCCATCAGACATTGGAGAAACGTCAAACACCATAAATACTGGAGTTGATTTCTTGTTTTGTCCAAATTCTAAGTTAGATTGTGGTAAATCTAATTCTTTTAAGTGGATAAGTTCAACACGACCTGTCTCACGAGTTACCATTGCATCGAATGCAAAGTTGTAAGTGATGTGTTGTCCTTCTCCTTGCATGTAACGATTACCTGAATCAGCCATGAAAGTCAAACCTGAATTCAAAGCATCGTTTTTCAAAGCTTGTTGGAATACGTCAAAACCAGCTTCGTTAGTGTACATTTTAACACGACGATCCTTAACATCCACACGACGATAGAACAAGTCACCAAATACTGAACGAATCAAGTTAGCAGTGAACTCTCCACGGTTGTATTGTACTAAGTTACCGTTGTTACGCATACGGTGGTAAACACCAGCAGATGTACGCTTTAATTCTTGCTTAGAACCGTTAGTCTTAACAGTGCCTGGCTTAGACCAGATCATACGCTTAACTTTCAATTCTAACATAGATTTACGCATCCAGAACTCAATAAACGGCTCCCACTTAACATCATTACGAGTTAATGGTAATTGGTTACGACGTTGTGGAGCATATACTAAGATGTCTAATGGCTTACCAGAAGCATCACGCATCATTTTGTCATCAGCCCACTCAGTGATCTTGTGCTCAAAACCATACGCAGAACCTAATGATTCAAACATTGTGATTTGCTCACCCAAACGAGGAAGACCTAACAAATCTTGATCAAATTCACCGATAGCAGCATCAACCAATTCCAATTCAATACCATTCTGCAAGAAAGTAGAAGATACGAAATCAACAGTTGGATTATCGCTAATCAAGTTGAATGTGTACAAGTAACCCATGTTGTAAGGAACTGGATCCTTAATAACATAGAAACGAGGACCATATTGACGAGAACCTACAGAAACGATAGCGTTCTTAGAGAATTCGTTAGTATCAATAACTAAAGAGAACTCTTGACCATCGATACCTGGCTTGTCTAAAGCTAGAGTAGAAGCAGGGATGTCAATAATTTTAGGGAATTTGTAAGGTACAGCTACTTGCCACTTCCAAGCATCACTGTTGTTGTCGATATAGTAAGGAGTTGACTTGTTGATCATATCCAAGAAGTCATTACTATACAATGAGCTTTGCGTATACAAAGAGATAATCTTCTTATCGTAGTCAGCAGGCTCAGTTGAGTGGAAGCTTTCCAAGTGGTTTGCATCTGTCAACTTACCAACCGCACGCTTGTCCATAGACGCAACGCGGGCATAAGTAAAGCCAGTTAAACCTGGAATTGTTTGAATTGCCATTTGTTTTTTTGTTTAATTAATTAAAAAATATTACGTGTTATTGAAACCAAGATGTTGGTGTTGATGACTTGGACTTCCCTGACGAACTCTTGGATGCTTGACGAGCAACCTCTCCAAACAGCTCATTTGACTTCTTAGTAACACCTGTTTTCTGAATTGTAGATAGTGTAGGATCTTTCTCTAAAACTTTTAATAAGAGAGCAACCTTCACTTTCTGTTCATGATTCTCAGGACGCTTAAGATCAAGAATGGCACGATCAAAGTCTGTTAATGTTTCTCCAGACGAAGTCTTCCATTTCTCAGCCAAAAGGAAATCTTGTAGTTCACCAGCTAATTTTGGGTTAAGAGGAATGCCATCAAACTCTTTAGCTTTTAGCTTCTCTTGTAGTACTGCTGTAACGTTTTGCTGATATTGTTGTTTATAAGCAGCTTGACGTTGTAATTCTGCAGCACGTTGTTGTTCTAACTGTTGTAGCTTCGCAGCTTCTTTCTTGATTAGAACTTTATGGTGTTTAGCAGCAACGCTTTCTAAGTCACCATAGTTTTGAAGTCTTTCAACTTCTGTTGTTATATCTTCAGGATCAAAACCTTGATCTGCTAAAGCTTGTTTAATTACTGCTATCTGATTTGCTTCTTGAGATAAGTCCATCTCAGAGAAAGATTCAATAGCATTATATGTGCCGAAATAATCTTTAGGATTTACCCCTTTAACAAAGATTGCATCAAATGCATTTTGGTAATCTTCTCCAAACTGTCCAATGAAGTTTTGTACCACTTCAATTGCACCTTTCTTTTTCTCTGCCTCAAAACGCTCTAAGAACTCTTCTGCAGAGTTAATAGTTACATCATCTTCATCTTCATCTTTGGTAAACACTCCAAGTTTGAAAAGATCATTAGATAGGGCAGCAAATTGACTTGTTGCTACATCTTCTTCATCTTCTTCATCTTCTTGTGCAGCAGCTTCAGCTTTCGGAGCTTTGGTAGCTGGAGCATCATCTTCTTCCTCTTCCTCATCATCACCTCCTAATAAGAAGTCTTGAATTGATTTAGCAGGATCTTCTTCTTTTTTATCTTCTGGAGCGGAAGCTGTAGCTTTTGCTTTAGGAGCAGCAGCAGGAGCTGGTTCAGGTTCGTCAATACTTTTAATCTCATCAGGGTTAGCTGCAGCTGTGTCAGCACCCATTAAATCATTTAAAAGTTCAGCATTACCTAAGCCCATTTCCATAGTATCTTGAATACTAAAGTTTCCACCAAACGGGTTTTCTAAATTCTCAGCCATACGTAGTTTTGTTTTTGAATTGGTTTTTCGTTATAAAAGTATGTTATGTTAAGTTAATAACAAAGGGCAAACAGTCTATAGAGCTGAATATTCAGCATATATAGCATTAATGAAAATTACTCTAACCAAAATGATTAGAATTACTTACCTTTTTTAGCTCTACCCTTTGCATTTTCTTTAGCAATAGCTAAATCATTTGCTTGGTTTTCACGAGCTACTTGTATCTTTTCACGTTCTACGGCAAGTTTCTCAGCAGCTAGTTTACTCTTTGCTTGAATATCTGCCATCTTAGCTTGATAATCTGCCTGTGCTTTAGATTGCTCATGAACTAATTTATCCATTTCTAATACATCAGCTGTACCAGAAGCATCTGCATCTGTTAAAGGACCTGCTTTAGATTCAGCGTTAATCATCGCAACCTGAATCTTATTCAAACGATCAAGCTCATTTTGATAATCATCATGTGCAATCTTCTCAGCTTGCATCTGTTGTGCTTGTTGCATTTGTGCTTGAGCAATTTGTTGTTGTTGTTCAAGCTCTTGTTGTTTCTGCTGCATCTGTTGATCTTGCATTTGCTCTTGACGATCTTTAAGAGTCTTGAACACTTTCTTCATATCACGGATAGAGTTAGTGCTGTAAAGCTCAATAATATCATGTAATGAACCACCATTCTGTAGCACAGCTTGTGACAATCCTCTGATCTCGTTGAACATCTGCTTATCTTCTGGACGATTAGTCAAGAACACTTTAAGATCACGGAATTTAAGATCTGTTCCATTCACTTGTACAAATGCTGATTCTCCTTCAGATGTAATGTATGAAATTGTAGATTGAGGTTTCTTAGACTCAACATACAATGATGCATCAATGATTGCTTGATACAATTGTCCTAATACATACTCGTGTGCCACGAATAATGGCTCTGTTTGCGAATAAGATTGTGTAATGGCAGTATTTGTACCTGTAGCAGTTTCAGAGGCTGAGATCGAACCTAAACGCTGTTTAGACATACCAATTAGTTCCCAACACTCATTCTTCAACTGCATAGCTAAGTTGTAGCGAGATTGAATCTCCTGCGTACGCGTAAGGTCAATATCACGGAACTGGTTAAATGATGATGGAGACTTTAAGTTCTCAGGGCTATCATCAATAAATACCACACCACGGTTACGTGCTTCCATTTCCCAAACATCTAATGCATCTTGTGCATCTCCATCTTTAGGAACTGGTACGTGTCTAATAGATGTTAAATACACCTTACCAACTTCTTTCTCTAACAACTTGTACAATTGGTTCATACAAACGTTATAAAGAACTTGGAATGGCTTCATTAAGTCTACAAGAGATTTAGCTTCTGTATTCTTAACCTCATGTACTACACCAATAATTGGACAGTAGTTTAATAACTTGAATGGTTTAATGTGGTAGATATCTGGTCCAATCTTTACACCTTGATACCATTGGTTAATCCAACCCCACTCTAACGATTGTTCTGTAGGAATTGTTCCCTTCTTATAGTTTTCATCTACAAGCATCGATTGTTCATTACCTAATTCATCTATATAGATGAGCTTACCAATCTTCTTCTTAGAGATCCAATAAGCACGAACAACTACATATTTATATCCAAATGAAGAAACATTGTTTGTTAAGCCTAAGAAGTCTTTCAAACCATCATTGTTCTCTTTCATTTCTGATTCAATGATCATACGTGTCTGTAACACTGCAGGATCATATGTATCATACATTACAGAGTCTGTACCTGGAACTGCATCAGGATTACCTAAGTTAGACTCACGTACGTTAATTAAACCATAATCTTGTAATGAGCTGCGAAGGTGATCAATTTCTTCTTTAGTGATATCTGGAAATGTTTCAATTATCTCAGATAGTTCCATCACTTGTACAATACCAGCAGCATAAGCTCCTTGTGCACGTCCTGTTGGATCTGAAATATACTTTCTATCTGGTGTAGTTAAGAACCAAGTGTTCTTAGGGTTAGCTACTTCTACATTATATCCTAACTTAGAGTTATCTTCATAGATGTGATAGAACTCACGAGCAGAGATTAACATATCACGGAATGCATCTTCTGACTTCTCCTTTAATGTAAAGTCTGCCTTCTGACATGTAAGAACATGGTTAGCCCATTTCTCAGCTGTAGATGTATAAGAATCAAGCTCATCTTGAACTTGTTGCATTGTCATCTGTTGTAATTCTTCTTCTGGAACTTCTTCACCAGCAATAGCAGCTTTTTCCATGATTTTCTGCTTAGCTTGATTCATGATATATTCTTGAAGAATACCTGTCTTATACTCTAATTCTTCTGCCTTAGAATCATCATCAAATGCCTTGACACGGAAAGCATCAGGACGCTTGGAGATCTCGCCTACAAGCTCATTTAAAGGCGTTGTAATAATAGAATACATCTTCACATATGCAGGCAAAGCTAAGTCTGCTGTCAACATATCTGTGAAAGATCTAACTTCTGGCTCTTGGTAGAAATCTTCTGGACGCAAGATACCCTTTACTAAGTCATAGTTCTTAACAAACGTATCACGATTCTTGATATATTCCGAATAGGCTTTATTCGCAAAATAGTCCATCGTGTTCTTGATCCAACTCTCATCTTGCTTCTCCTTATCAGTTTTGAATTGATCAGGGAAGATGTTCAGATAGGCGTATCTGATAGTTGCATCTTTTGTATATCTAATAATTGCCATTATGTAAACAGTTTATTTTTTCTTGTTTCTGAAAATAGTCCATTACTACTTCCAAATAATTTATTACCTTTTCTTTTACTATGTAATGCTATCACTCTAGGATCTCCACCTTGCCCTGTTCTACCTATAATAGGATCAAGTTTCATAGCCATAGCTACTGCAAGTTCTGCTGCAATGATACGGTCAAAGTTACCTTCTTCGTTATATTGTATCATTTCTTCTAATAGTACAGGATCAAAGATCTTCACCATACCTTTAACCTCTGATATTACCTCTCCTTCCTCATTAGTTTCCTTTGAAACAGTTTCTTCTGTATATTTCTTCAGACATCCATGTAAGAAGTCTCTAATCTTCTCTGAAGATCTATGTATACCGTAGTCACGTCTCACTGTTGTATTAGGTACAACTTCCTTCAGCCACTCTGGTTGTTTCTCTAAATAGTGAGCATCGTTCTTAGAAATCATGTAGTCAATGAACGACATCTCATCATTTTCACACAATGTTCTAGCATTGTAGTATTTGATGAGGAGGCGTGCTTGTTCTTCCCATGTTTCCTTCTTATCTGGACGTGCACAATAGGACGCAACAAACATATCTTGGTACTTTTCATTGGTGATAGAGTGCATACGTTTATATATGTACACAGATCCCAATGATGTTGAATATGCAGCCTTACCTTGACGGTATGGATCGACTCCTGCTACATACAATCCATATGGAGGAGCTTCAACAGGAAACTCATATATCACTACAGGAGCATCCTTCATATCTGAATTTTTTAGAGGGAAGTTGGAGATGGGTAGCTTGTCTGTGAATTCATGCTTAACACCGTCTCCATCATCATATAGCACTACAGGAGTTCCAGTACGCTCTTGAGATAAGAGTCTGGCCTTCTGTCTTTTAGCTCCCTCTATATCAAAGATGTTTGAATCCTCATTTAAGAAGATATCATCTACCTCTTGTGGGTAGTACATCTTTTCCTTCAAGTAGGCAATTCTATCACCTGCTTTCTTAAGTCGCTCTAAATTTTCGTTGGTTATTTTTGTAGCTAGTTCTTCATCAGACACTAGCATTTTTACGTTATGAAGGTCGTCACCTACTGGTTTATCTAAGTATGCTCCTAGTGTAGACTCATACTTAGCTTCCATTCTGAACTTATGAGAGATGAACAATCCATGCACACGGTGTTCATCTTTGGCATTATTGTATTCTAAGAAGTTATAGTTGCCTACATCAAACATAAGAGACTTGGCATCCATAAATTTCTTCATATCCCCACCAGTTCCTGTAAGAATCGGTGCACAACCCCAGCCAAAGGGTGTTGTGAAACCTGGAACAGCCGCTTGAAAACCTCGTAGGAAACTACCCTTACCAATCTCATCTATAATTAATCTTCTAGGCTTTGTACCTGCAATAGCCTCTTCATTATTACCTTCGTCAAGGTTACGTATTAATATTTGTGAAAAGGGAATACGTTGTCCTCCTTTTGTTTTTACACCTAATGTTACCTGGTTTTTCCAGTTATCTTCCACCCTTTGCCACTGCCAAGCAGCTGGGAGGTGATTAAGTCCTTTATCTATCTTGTCTGTAATCAGCTTAATATCGGCTGCATTCAGACCAGCAATAATGTTTTGTGAGTTCTCATCAAATGTAGCCCCATGTGATACATAAGATGCCTCTAGAACAGACTTAGCAAAACGTCGTATACCAAGAATAACTAGTCCTTTACGTTCTCTTTGTGCTCTGTCAATCTCTGTTGACACCACCCATTCGTTATCACGCAGAGAAGGGTTAGCATACTTCTGTGCAATACGTCCATATTCGTCTATAACGTCCACTTCTGTATGCCATGCATTTAGATGCCAATATAAGAATGGGTTAATGTACGTATCTCCCATCATGCAGCCGTTCTTACACAGCTCCTCATGAAATGCAAAGAACTCGTCATATTCCTCAGACTCTCTGTCAGGAAGACGCTTCTGGTTCATTAACCAATCTTTATAATCTATCTTAAGCAGTTCCACTACGTTCCTTTAAAAACTTATCAGCCTTAGATCCTAATGTAGATCCACCTCTTACTTCCACTTTAGCTTCTTCTTTCTCACGTAGTTTATCTACAACCTCAAGAAGAGCTAAATAGTTCTTCATTGTCTCTTGTATAAACTTACCCTGTGATTCTATAGAAGCAATTACCATTGGTAGCATGCCTCCTTTAGCCGTAGGTTTCCACTCAATTCTATCCTTTAACTCATGCATTGGATTTGCATCCACGTATGCTCTCCAGGATTTGAGCTGTTCTTCAGCCCATTCGAGCTCTGTATTAATGTATGTAGTTTTCTTTAGTGCTGCCATGTAGTTTAGTCTGTAAAATCTTGGTAATCGTCCTCATCTAGTATTGTATCTAGATTCATTCCATCCTTTATAATCTTGTCTATTTCAGAATCATCTGGATGAGGGATGTCTTGCATCAGCTCTGCCTTATATTTTGACAGAGCATAAACCATTTCCCTATCTGTCATACCCCATATGTCTTTGTATTCATATAGAGCTGTTGCTAAATGTCTTCCTATATTATATGTAGGAAATGCTTTTTGTAGATCATCTAATATCTTTAAAGCTTGTTGATAGGAGGTTAGAGGAGTTTTCATAGAGGGAGTGTTAAATTAAATCATCAATGTCATCCTCAGAGAACTTAGAATCTTCCTCTTCAATGTCATCAATGTTTGAGATGCTGTTATGTAAACGTTGAAAATCGTCTGAATCTTGCATCTCCTTGCACATGTATTCTTTTGTAAATATAACAGAGAGTTTTCCTTCCTCATCTGTAGAAGATATATCAACATAATCAACACCTTTGTTGTAAAGATCAACAAAAACATCTATAATCTCATCTAGAGAAACTTTCTTAATTAATATCTTCTTAGCCATTGTTTACGTCTTTCTTTAATTGATCTTCTTCTTCTGGATTTGTCATCACTTCTAGCCATTTACCTTTTGGACATGAGCACGACAAACATGCTGTCTTTGCTTCTAGATTACATCCACAATCTGTACAGTGATTATCTGGTCTTAATGGCGTACTATGAAACTTAGAATGCAATGGACATGTGCTACATATCGTGAGGCGTTCTTGTGACACATCGTGTATCAAAGCTTTCATCTCTGTAGGAGGAACTAACTTGTTTCGCCATCCCTCGTAAATTTGGCTGAAGTTAATCATGATTTAGTTTTGGTTTTAATTGTTCTATCTGCTTGTTTATAACACGAACTATCTCTGTTATCTTAACCCTATTCGCCTCTGTCAAAGAATTGTTATTAAGCTCTAATGTATATTTCTCCAATCTAGAGAGAAGACTAGCCATCTTCTTAACAGCCTTCTTATCATTAAATATAAACCTTCCAAATCCAGAAATCTCTAGGGATTTGTTTGTATCCATAGCTGTATTTGCTGACTGAAACTGATGATTAACTACAGCTTCTATTATCTTCTCTGGAATTGCCATGTCTACAGACAATATCCTCATAAGATAATTCTTTACAGGCATACTATTCGGCTTGTCGTACTTCATGCTCTATAGAGATTTCCAATTTAATGTCATTATTGAAATTAAGAAGAATAACTGGATTCACTTTCACCTTTGTTCCATCCTTCACTAACACACCAATCTTCTTTAACTTAGAAATCATGTTATTAATCGTAGGAGATGTAGAATTATACTTGTTGCAGAACTCTTCTCTAATACTGGAATAAGAAATATTCCCATGTATAGCAGCAAATGCTACAAGTTGTATCTCTCGTTGTGTAAGTTTCAAATCGTTAATCGTAGACAGTAGACTATAATACTTTTCAGCCATACCATAATTACTATCTGTAACTCTTTTTAACCTTTGAACAATAATCTTTTTCTTAACTTCTTCCATATGTAGTTGGCATTCTATAGAATTATAGACGCTATATTAAGAATTATATTTGGTAATTACAAACGAAACAGAAAATATTATTACAGAGACAGTTAAACTGTAGACAGAATGGTTATATAAACTTCTACTCTTATAGTGCAAACCTATTGAAAAATCTGTACATCTGTTAAGGGAAAAATAGATCATAATGAAAGGGATTTTATTATAGCCCCCCCTTCCCCCCCCCAATATCGTGACTGGGAAAC
>OGVU01000080.1_pt1 | contig 11871 bp, 17 predicted proteins | sample 1575861 | NCBI WGS metagenome assembly OGVU01 (sample SAMN07581532, study PRJEB24739) | freshwater metagenome | place: Singapore | collected 2015-01 | reverse complement strand
AAGACCGTTATCGCGCTTTGCGGGTAATCGGTCAAGGTGGTTTTGGTAAAACTTTCTTGGCTCAGGATGAGGGCAAGCCCTCAAAGCCCCGTTGTGTTATTAAGCAATTTATCTATGACGATCCTGCGACTTTGCGAGAGGCGCAAAGATTGTTTGAACAGGAGGCGGTGCGTTTAGATGATTTGGGTAAGCATCCGCAAATTCCTGAGTTGTTGGCGCATTGTGAGCAGGAGGGTCGGCAATATTTGGTGCAGGAGTTTATCGATGGTGAAAATCTGTTACAGGAGTTGAAGCGATCGGGGCGGTTTAGTGAGGCAAAAATTAAGGAGTTGTTGCTGGATCTGTTGCCTGTGTTGCAGTTTATCCATGCGGGTCAGGTGATTCATCGCGATATTAAGCCAGAGAATATCATTAGAAGGCGATCGGATAACAAGTTGGTTTTGGTGGATTTTGGTGCGGCGAAGATGGCGAGTAAGACGGCTCTAGCCAAGACGGGAACGACGATCGGTACTTTTGAATATATGGCTCCCGAACAGGAAAGAGGAAATGCAATATTTGCCAGTGATATTTATGCGTTGGGGGTGACTTGTATTTATTTGCTGACCAATTGTGAGCCAAGATATTTATTTAGTGACCATGAAGATAAATGGGTATGGCAAGATTTTCTAAACGGGGAGATAGTCAGTGCCAATTTTAAAATAATGCTAGATAAGATGTTAGCAAAAGCTCTCATTAAAAGATATCAAGCTGTCTACGAAATACTTCAGGAAATTCATCCTAGACAGAGAAATCAGAAACCACAAACTTCCAATCAAAATATTCCTCATACTCAGTTTGTGAATACTCCTAATCAAGGTAAACAACAACAAAATCAGGTTCTAGAGTCTAACTTTAAATATATTACTGCTCGTGCTGTAGAAGATGACGACAACTTAGTAGGGTGGCTAACTCTAGGATTAATCACTAAAACTAGAGTTGAAACGTCTGTTAAGAAAAATAAAAATTCTTATATTCGTGAAGACTTGGGTAATGGAGTCACGATGGATTTTATGTGGATACCTGCTGGTAGGTTTTTGATGGGTAATGATCATGAAGAGGTTACTTTAAATGGTTTCTGGATGGGTAGACATACAGTTACCCAAAAACAATGGCAGTCATTGATGAAAAACAACTTTTGGAGACGATTGACAGGCAACAACCCATCTCGATTTAAAGGTGCAGAACTACCTGTCGAGAGAATTTCTTGGAATCATGCTAACGAATTCTGCAAAGTGCTATCACAAAAAATCAATAAATCAGCAAGATTACCTACCGAAGCAGAGTGGGAATATGCCTGTTCTGCTGGAACGCAGACTTTGTTTAGCTTTGGGAATGCAATTAGTACAGATATCGCAAACTATAAAGGTACATCTCCCTACAATCAGTTACCGAAGGGAAAGTATCGCGGACGAACTGTTGATGCTGAATCCTTTTACCCTAATCAATGGGGACTATATCAAATGCATGGTAATGTTTGGGAATGGTGTTTAGATGCATGGCAGTATATCGATGATACTAAACCTTTACGAATTAAGCAAAATGGAAATGAACCTTGGGGGGATTGTGTTAACAGAAAATCCTATCGTGTTTTAAGAGGAGGTTCGTGGGGAAATAGCGATATACAATGTAGCTCAAAAAGTCGTATTGGGAAGAAAGGAACAGAAACAGAAAGTTTAGTATATCGAGAGGAGAAAGAGCTTTTTAGCGAAGCAAAAACTGTTACAGATATTGAAAGCTATGGATTTCGTGTTGTGATCCAACCAAATTAGTAGGGGTTTGACATTTGCGCCATAATCCCTAAATGCATCACCACAACATCGATCTCAAATTCCAAACCCTCTCCTCTTTTACTTTTTTTAAGATTTTTTTTGCGAAAACCCTATAGAAATCGTCTTAATCGACAAAAACTATGCCCCATATCGCATCCGCCAAAAACGGACTCACCATTCGCTTAACCGAGGAAAGATGGGAACATATAACCGCAGGACACCCTGAACTTATCAACCTCCAGCCCGAAATCCTGCAAACCATAGAAAATCCTGATAAAATTTTAGAAGGCAATAATGGTGAGCTTTTAGCAGTCAAGCTGCTAGGTGATAATAAGTATTTGGTTACAATTTACAAAGAGGCTGTGCTTGGACCACCCAGCAAAGGGCAGTCATTAAAACTGCCACTAGCTTCTTCATTACTTCTTCTCTTCAGGGCTTGGTACGATTGTGTCGTCTTCTTTGATACGACCCTTGATTTTCCAAATCTCTTTAGCAGTTTCGCCGATCTTACCTTGCACTGGGCATGGTGTACCTGCGTCTAACATAGCTTGGAATACACGGTCGTCTTGGCATAGGGTAGCGACAGCTGCCACTTTCATACCCATATCATATAGGTTCTTACTTAGTTTGATTCTTTCACAATTCATATCTCTAGTTGTACCACCCATAGAGATACCAAGAATCTGCGTCTGTACTGCACCAGATGCTGCTGTGGCGCACACGTCATTATTGATTGTAGTAATTGCTGGAGCCACTGCTGTTGGCGGTGGCGACTTAACAGTTGTAGTACTGTTAGAACTTGTTTCTGAATATGATCTGCTTGTCGAATCAGTCACGATTGGGTCAACTGCCCAAGCGTTTAATGTAGTCATAACAAAAAGCATCACACCTAGCTTTTTGTACATGGCTATTACCCTCCTAACTCCTCACCCTTGGAGCCAGACTCAACCCGTCTGTTGTTATTATAATTAGGTGATACTACTATTTAGCTGTTCACAGGTTTGTTGCACTCTTTGCAAAATAATTTATTTGCGTTGCCTGCACCGCAAACTTTACATTCGTATAACTTCATTTCTTGTTTAAATTGTCTACTTCTTGCTCAATCTCTCCAGCTTTCGCTAGGAAAGAGTTTAATTTGCGCTTTTTCTCTTGTTCCAAAAGTTCAGACTCATAGCGTCCAAGTTCTTTTTCTTGAACCTTTACACCTGGTCTTTGATATAGTTCAGGCTCCCAATCTTTCTTGACTTCAACTTTCACATCGTCGTCAAATAATAGATCGTCTTCAGCCTCTAATACTTTAGGCTCTTCGATAGCTTTCTTTTCTTCTTCGGTTGGCGGTTCACCAACGTCAGCAACCCAAGCGTCAGGCTTAACTTCCTCTGGTTCGGGAATAAACTCTTTAGGTTGCGGGACAAAGTCGTCAATGCGCATTTGCTTTGTCTCGAACTGTTTAAAGAAGGATTCTTCACCCTTCTCTTGTTTCATCTGCCAGTTAGCGGCAATCAGTAATAGAACGGCTAGTGGGTCAAACACTAGCACGATCATCATGATTACGATTCGGACTGCTTTTTCGAGCGTGTCTTGGTTGGCGCTTTCTTCGTAGAGTAACGCTGCGATGTACTTGATTGGTCCGACTTCGGCTTCGACTTTGCGGACTTCGCTGGCGATGGGCGCACGTTCTTCGTTGAGCTTGGCGACCTTGGTTTGCGCTTCACCGATTTCTGCGAGGAGTCTTGCTCGCTCTTTTTGCTGACCTCTTCGGATGGCAACTGCTCTACTGGCTCCGTTTTCGTCTGTGGTTCTACCGAGGGTTTGATCAACTTGCTGATCCATTTGAGAAATTGCTTTACGAGCTGCATCTATATTTTCCTTTTCAGTTTTAATTTTTTCATCTATCAGAGACAACTTAGCTGCAACGTCACCAGTAGGCACGGCTTGATCCAAGTGTGCCTTTGATAGATAACCAAAGATACCCATTGACGTTAGCATCATAAGGACTACCAACGCAACGGTAAAATATGCCATCATTAGTTTTGGAATCTTCTTCCAGCTACGATATAGCCAAGAAGCCACAACTAATTTTGACACTTCAAGTAGAGAACCCATGATGAAGATTGGAGTAGCTGCGGCTGCAAAGATAGCTACCAACCCCATGATGGAGTAGTATGCTGCCACGGCAGATAGTCCTAACGCTGTTCCAAAAAGTAAATATGTCATCATAGCTTATTCAAAATATGGGAACCATGAACTCGAACGGAAATTTGCCCGTTGTAATATTCATTAGTTTCCAATACCTTTCTAGTAAATTGTTCTCTGGCTTCTATGTAAGAACACTCAGCCTTTGATTTACAGAAAAACAAAATCTCCCTGCGAAAGTTCTCTTTCCCAAGGAGCTCTACATCTTTATTTAGTTCTATGCTAGAGCCGTAATACACTAGCCAATCAGAGTCAATCTTCGACTTGATCTTCTTTTTCTTTTTAGTACCGTTCTTTAGAGTAACGGTCTTGTATGTGGTTTTAGAAAACTTAGAAAGTTTCTTCCCCACATACTTACGGTCATTTGTTAAATTTGTGATGAGGTAAACGAACCCAACACAGTCATCTGGTAATTCAGAGATTTCTTCGTTATTATAAAGCCACATTGAAATAAACAGTTCAAAAGAAACTATTTATTCGTCGCGCTCCTCATCGTCTTCTTCGTAAATGTCTGCAGAGCATACAGGGCAGTAAACGATATCCTCTAGTCTTTCTTCTGACTTTAGGATAATCTTACCGTATGCCCCGCATTCTTCGCATTCGAAATGCTTAGTTGTCATACCTCTCCTTGTAATGCGAACACAAGATACGTTCTAGCTGTCTGTGGTTTAAATGTATATTTAAGACCAGCAGGAATATAAACTAGATCTCCTGGTTCTAGATCTTTCTGTTCTTCGTTCAGCGTCAGTTCGCTTCTACCAATAGCATTCCAAACTAATACGTCATTGTCGCTGCTGTATTTATAAACACCCTTTGTTGTAAGAGTGATATACATATCAACGCCAACGATTTCTCTCTTAAGATTCTCGCTCAGGAATTCTTTTACAGGTGCGATACTTTCGATTTGATCAGCAGATGGTAGCTTATAGTACATCATACCAATTGGACCACCAGCTTCGTTATCAGCGCAATGAGCCAAATAACCGATAGCAGTTTCCCATAGGAAAGTAGGCTGGATTGCCTTTGGTACTACTGCTGGGATTTTATTATCAATACGATCGTTCAACTCATCAATCACGCCCATACATCACTCCATGAACCAGTTAGTGCACCCTTTGCATAATCAGTAACACGGTTCTCGAAGAAGTTACCGTGAACAGGTGCGTTAATCATTTCCTCAACCCATGGTAGAGGATTCTTCTTACGCTTGAAGATACCCTTTAGACCCATAGTGATCAAACGACGATCAGCAATGTAACGGATATATTCTTTGAGTTCTTCAGCCTTTAGATCTCGCATTTCACCATTAGCAAAAGCGAGGTCAATAAACTTGTCTTCCAGTTCAACCATACGCTCAGCGATTGAATAGATCTTAGACTTCAACTCATCATTCCAAATCTCTGGGTTCTCTTTGATGTAAGTCTTAAACAACTGGAGCATACCTTCAGTGTGCATAGTTTCGTCAACAATAGACCAAGTAACGATCTGACCCATACCCTTCATAAGACCATGGCGAGGGAAATTAAGCAACATAATAAAAGAGCTAAAGAGTTGCATACCTTCGGTGAACGCAGAAAATACAGCAATGTGAGTAGCAGTAGATGCAGCATCACCAGTTCCATTACTAATTTCAAGAACGTAGTCATGTTTGTCTTTCATTTCCTGATATTCAAGGAACTGATTGTAAGTGGTCTCAGGAAGACCCAACGTTTCAATCAAGTGGCTGTATGCCGCAATGTGTAGTGCTTCACGTGCAGCGAAACCCAACAACATCATACGGACTTCAGGTTGCTTGAAGTGTGGTAGATAGTTAGTAACATAACCACCAGCAACGTCAATGTCACCCTGTGTGAAGAAGCGGAAGATGTTAGTCAAGAACGCTTTTTCTTCGACAGTCAACTTCTTCTTCCAATCCTTAACGTCTTCAAGCATTGGCACTTCAGTGTGTAACCAGTGAGCCTGTTCGTGCTTCAACCAAGCATCGTAAGCCCAAGGATAGTTGAACGGTTTGAAACTTGTACGTTCATCAGTTAGTTTACTTGCTACTTTTTTAATCATTATTCTATGTCCAATATTAGTTCTATTTTGTCATCGTTGATAACTACACCACGAACTTCGCGATACCCTTCATGGGTCATAACAACTACTTTAATTCTGTCTTTGCCTTTGATAATATCACCAGAGTTCTTAGGCACTAAAGCCATCCAATACTTCTGAATTTTATGAAAGATATCGTATGCGTCCATTTACCAGTGCCTCCAGACACCTGCGATAATATGAACGCAGGTAATCATTTCCATGATACGCATAGCCCACCAGATAAATGGGCTATGCTTTTCTTCTTTACTACTTTGATTTTCCATCAGCCTTCACAAGCAATACATGTATTATCATCAGAAGCTAATGCAGTCAAATCAATCTCTTTGATAACTTCACGCTCGATACGTTTAGCAACTTTATCAGCTTTGGCAATTTTATCAGAACGGCAGTAGTACATAGTCTTTAGTTTCTCTTTCCATGCCATAAAGTGTACAGCATGAATATACTTAATGTGAGAATCTGGTCGGAAGAATACGTTCAACGACTGCGCTTGGTCTATATATACTTGCCTGTCTGCGGCGTGTTGAACGACCCAGCGCTGGTCAATTTCCATAGACGTTTTGAAAACATCTTTTGTCCAGTCGTCCATCCAATCGAGGTGCTGAACCGAACCATCATTCGCAATAATGGAACGCCATACTTCTTCTGCCCAATCTTCTTTCTCATTCTTAGCCTTTTCTTGAATAATCTTATCCAAGTAACGGTTCTTGTTTAAGTGAGAACCCGATAGAGTGTCCTGGCGATAAGCGTTGGCACGATAAGGTTCAATGCTAGGAGAAGTATTGCCCATAAGAATGGAACTCGATGCGTTTGGTGCCACCGCCATTAAATGAGAGAATCTATTCCCAGCCCAATCAGGTTTTGTGATCTTTTTAACTTTCATTTTGTCCATCACCTTCTTTGATATTCAATTGTTTCTTAGTGTGTTCTACATTACTATCTAAAGAAGCCAGACCCTTATCTAGACTATTTTTAGTCATATCTGTATGATGAAGTTTATCTTTATTGTATATTCTAACTTGATAACCATATCCATGGTCATGAAGTTGATGATCAAAGTCACCAACTTTTATAGATTTTACTATTTTTGACTCATTAATATACTCTGTAAATGATTTTGTCATGTCTTCTTCCTTAATTGTGCGTTCTTAGTAGAAATTTCTTTATTCTTCATCGGATTGTTTTCGCTAAACCCACAGCGACCACGAACCCAACCTTCTGGAATTTCAGTGTTTGGTGGTAACTTCTTTTTAGCGTTTTCAGATTTTCAGATCATCTCCTTCAAGGACGGCACAAGCACGAATAAGCATCGTTTCACCATTTCGGATGACAGTAACAGTATCAGAAGAATTAAACTCAACGGTATTGCCAGCATCATCTTCGAAAAGAATTTTACTTTGTGCATCTGGCGCTTCACCACGCTCAGATCCCAACTTCTTGTTTGCCTCATCTAACTTACCTCTTATGTGCGCAAAGATTTGTTTGTTGAGTCCGACTGCCATGGACGATTCCCACGGGATGCTCTTTCGTTGTAATAGAGCATGCCAACCCAAAGCACCAATACCAATACTGCGCTCACGTAGGGCAGAATACCTTGCACGTTGAATGGTGTCAGGCGCATTATCAATGAAATACTGAAGAACATTATCAAGCATTGATGCAACATCACGAAGAAAGTTAGGATCGTTTTTCCATTCATCATAGTATTCCAAGTTTAAAGAAGACAAACAACATACGGCAGTGCGTTCTTCGTTTGTTGGTAGGATAATTTCAGAACATAGGTTTGATTGGTGGACTTTCAACCCTTTATCTTTTAACCACTGCGGTAGTTGACGATTAGACTCGTCAATAAAGTGTAGGTATGGTTCACCAGTTTGCATACGCATCTCAAGGATACGTTGCCATAGTTCTTTAGCTGATACAACTTCACGTACTTCACTTGAAGCGGGGTCAATTAATTCCCAAGAGTCATCAGCATCATGATCAAGCATACAGCGTTCAATGATCTCCATGAACTTGTCAGGAATGTTAATACCGTGGTGAAGGTTCAGACAACGCATGTTTTGATCGCCAGTAGGCTTACGCATCTCTAAGAAGTTAATGATGTCTGGATGACTAATATCGAGGTAAGCAGCATAAGAGCCACGACGAGTACGTCCCTGACGATAAGCCAGACTAGACGCATCGTACATCTTGAGGTGAGGCATAACTCCAGTCGATTTATCGTCCGCCGAACGGATACCAAAACCGATGCCAACACCACCACCAAGCATAGAAAGCCAATTAGTTTCGCTAAGATTATCAACTAGACCCTCCGCTGTGTCTTCGATATAGTTGAGGAAGCAGCTGATAGGTAAGCCACGCTTGCTGCGACCGAAAGAAAGGATAGGAGTAGAGTATGAAAGCCAATGCTTGCTGGAATACTCATACAAGCGTTGAGCGTGTTCTGGGTTTGACCCGAATTTACTTGATACATACGCAAATCTTTCCTGCGGAGAAACTTCTTCCTCGCGCATATAACTTTCTTTTAATCTAATCTTTCCCAGTTCGTCAAACAGACTATCTCGGGAATAGTCCACCTTAATGCCATGTACGACATCCATATACACCTCTTTATTTTAATTATTGATAATGTCTTCTGCCATAGGGAATGCCTCGGCAATAGCTTTTGCACACTCAAGCGCAACGTCTCTGTGTTCTTCTTGAGTGCCGTTTTCTTTACGGAGTTGAATGTAGTGAATCCAGCTACGGATTGTACCATTCATATATAAGCGACTTACTGTGTTACCTTCTGGAAGGATAGCACGTGCTTGTTCTTTAGCAATACCCTTTTCAATAGCTTCAGCATAAGTTGCTTTGACGTAATCAATCAAGAACTTTTGCTTAGCATCCCACCACGATTTAAGCGCAATGTCATCGGTACGAATAGAGTTTTGACGATTCTTTTGGTCTTGTAGTCGGGCTTCTCGTAGGACAAAGTCTAAGTCCTTAGTTGGATCAGCATATCGTTGGCTGAACTCTTGGAATGAGAAGGAACGGTGACGTAAAATCTGACGGGCAATGTCACGAGTGGTTTCAATCTCTAGACATGCAGATACCATTTCAAGCGGTGACCAGTGCTGATGTTTAATCAAATACTTAATCAACTTATCAGCTGTATCCACATTGAATTGGTTGCTTGGGTTGGAAACTCGGGCACAGAAGGCAATTAGCTCCTGCGCATCGGTCAACCCTTCATCATACATACCACGTGCGGGCTTCGAGTAACTAATTAATTTAACTTTCAAATTTTTCTCCATTGTGCAAATCTAAGTTTAGCTTCCATACCTGAAAAGGTATTCGTATTTATTAAGTCCAAAACTTCTTCTGGTGTTCTACCAGCAAGAATCATATCATTAATATCTTTTTCCTGAACGTTATCAGGATACATCGTAACGCTGAAGCCACTCTCAATATACTTAGACATCTGCTTAACGATATCTTTATTGCGTGGCTCGTTGTCCATTACAATCGTGGCGTTAGTAAGCAACTGCCGAGTAGTAGGGGTATCAAAACTGCTTCCAGAAACGGCAATTGCATTAGGTAGGAATAAGGAATCAATTGGTCCCTCCACCACATACACTCGTCTTCCGTAGTCAACTCTGTCAAGTCCATAAATTTTCTCCACATCTTCACCAACTTTGATGGTGTAATACTTAGGTTGTTCATCACCATATGCCCTGCCTTGGAAGGCAAAACATTTACCATGCTTGTTAAAGTATGGGATGATAAAGCGAGGATGTTCATCAACGATTGGCTCTTGAAACTTAGGTTCAACGCTGTTAACGAACTGTTTAAATCTTGGAGCAAAATATAACTTGTTCCAAAACTTTTCAGGGATTTGTCGTTTGATTAGATACTTGACGGCTGGATGGCTTCGATCAAGTTTGTCAAGACGATGAAGGGAAGACAATACTTCGTCTTCCCATTCTACTATCTTTGCGGTTTCTTTAGGTAGCAAAGCACCCACATCTTGGTGCCCTGTATATTTGGATGCATTCTCTTTGTAACGCTCCAACACATACTCATCATACAACGAACTATTTACACGCTTCAGCAAGTTACCAAAGTTGCAAGATAGACCGCAGTTATGGCACTTGTATGTTAGACCATTCTTCATTTGGAAGAGATAGCCACGTGCCTTTGTTTTCTTGGATGAACTGTCACCACAAACTGGACACGAGAAGTTCCAGAGGTATGGTTTAACAGTTCGGAAGTTTCTTAGCTGCGCTCCAAGGATGGAGGCATATTTGTTGTCAATGTATAGCATGGCAAATTCTCAAACATAATAGGGTAATTATACCCTATCGCATCATAAAAAGCAAGTTTTATTTTCCAAAGACCTTGCTGAATAGTTCCAAGTTCCCAATGATGTAACCGAATACGATTGCACCACCAACAATCATCCAACGCCAGTTCTCAAGAATATCAACACGCTTGGTAACTTCTTGGATGTCATCATCAAGGGTTGTCTTCATTTCTTTCATTTCTTTAAGAACGTCATCCTTGATTGAATTATGTTGTTCTGTTGCTGCCAATGCACCAGCTTGCATTTTATGTTCAATGCGAGTTTGGAAATCATCAATCTTCTCTACAATCTCACGTGTTTGTGTAGTAATTCGCGAGTGTATTTCTTTGATGTCTTCGCGGACTTCTTTAACGTCCTCTTGAATGGCTTCTACCTTCGTTTCCAATTTAGCGATTCTTTCTAAGTCCATATCCGTTTCCGTTACTCTAATCATTTTACACTGTCAAAAACTTGTTTTTGATTTTTATACCACTCGTTCCAAGCATCTACTTTGGCACGGCAATCATGGTATTGTGTATAGTTAGTGGAAACGGTTGATACAACGTCGCTCAGTTTTGCTTCTGGTTTTACCTTTTGCAAATCTGGGCATACAACTTTTAATTCTTCTGGCACTTCAGGGAAGTTACGTTTAACTGGAGTCGCTAAACACCCTGCAAGAAGGAACGGTAAAATCAATAGCGAGTATTTCATTTTCTTTCCTCCGCAGCTTCATTCAAAAGGTTGATTGCTTCAACAGGGATCTGGCACATAGCGTCAATCTTTTCTTTAACCTGTACAATCTTCTCTTGAATTATATATTCTTTCTCTTTGATGACCTTGGCTTTTTCTTTCATCTTGGCATCAAGTTTAGCATTAGCAGTCTTACTTTGTTCTTCAGCAACGGCTACCTTTGCTTCTAATTCTTTTACTCTTGCTTCCCACTTCTCTTGGTTAGCTGAACCACCCATCATATAAAGACCAAATGCTAGAGCAACGATGGAGCCAGCACGGATAGCACGAAGGTATTGAGCGACGAAAGGAACATTACCTAACACTTCAGTTACAAGGTAAGCACCTGCGCCAGCTAAAGTGATTAAAGTAAAAATCCAACCAGGAAGGAAGTCAAGAATCCACATTATGGTTTAACCTCAGGAATGTTAAGTTGGGGACGACGAACAACGGCACCAGAACTCTTATACTTCTTAATGTCCTTCTTACCGATCTTTGGTTCGTTTACTGCTACTGGACCACCTGTATTGTTTGTTGGTGGACCACCTGGGATTACAGCACCTTCACCCTCTTCACTCAAAAATAAATTAACAGTCCACGTGATAGACCGCGCCCACGAATAAATTATAACTCTAGCGGATCAAATGAGCCAAACTCTAGCGCAATCATCCGCGCCCGCTTGCGAAACCTTGCTTATCGTGACTGGGAAAC
>OGVU01000079.1_pt1 | contig 11891 bp, 25 predicted proteins | sample 1575861 | NCBI WGS metagenome assembly OGVU01 (sample SAMN07581532, study PRJEB24739) | freshwater metagenome | place: Singapore | collected 2015-01 | reverse complement strand
TAGTGGCACACTCTTTCCCTACACGACGCTCTTCCGATCTAAATGTGCTATTCTTACATTTGATGATGATGGTGGCTATTGGGGTGAAGATGATGAGCAGGCAAGCAACGCAGCAACATATACTCTTCCTGTAGGTTATACGCAGGAAGAGGCTGATGCATTTCTTCAATCTATAGACAGAGAGCATGATGCCAGCTATGGTGGTCAAGAGTTATTTGGTTTCATATGGTATAATGATGGCACTTGGTCTAGTAGAGGAGAGTATGATGGTTCAGAATGGTGGGATTGGCATAAATGTCCAGTCATACCAGCAGTTTTAAATGCTAAATAATATAGCATTTACAAGAACAATAGGCGAGAAAGGTACACGCACTGAAAGTATGCAAATAAAAAAAACAAACAAGGATGTTCAGGATGGGCTGTCGCATACTACTGAAGGCTCACAATTTCACAGGTTCGAATCCTGTATTGTTCACTAAATTATTCACAATTTAATTATTCACACACATGTCAAATTTTGTAAACTTATATTCTTCTCTATTAGATAGAAAAGGATATGCAAAGAAGTCAGATTGGTTAGAATTTATATTCAATGACCAATGTACACACATTGAATTTATAGTTCAAGGTGTTAATTATCGTTTTTCAGATGTCAGCCATTTGTATATAGATGAAAGTCTTATGCATGATGAGGTATTTGACGATAATTGTTTGTTAGTTCCTGTAAATGCTTAATATCATGAATGAGAAGATGATTAATAGAGCATTTGTAATAGGAATTATAGTGCTATTTTGTTTGGCGTTTGTACAGCTTTCTATAACAGGATTTCCACTTGCTGGTATATCATGTTTATGTTGTGCTGTAGCTGTGCTATTTGTAGCAAAATCAGAAGAGAAAAGGGTTAAGTAAAGTTGTTTTCATAGTGTATGTTGTAGAAAGGGCTAGTCTTATAGATTAGTCCTTTTTTATTTACATGCACATAACAATTACATTATGGAAAAGAAAAGAAAAATCTTAAAGTTTAATGATATAGTCAATTTCTATCTTGTAGGTAAAGGCAACTATCAATACTGTGTGGCACCCAGCTATTTGAATATAGGTGATGACACAAATGCTAAAATATTTATAGAGCTAGGAATGTCTCCAGATGAAAAGAGACAAATCTGTGATAAAGCTTATGGATATCAAGCAAGATATGATGGTCAATGGCCTGAATGCAAAGATGGAGATTACGAAGCTCTAACAAGACTTGTAAATATGTTATATCTAGAATGTAATATATATAACAAGCGCGTTAGAGACTTAGAAGGAATAGAGGTTTAGTGAGAGGGAGTAATGGGGAGAGACTTTGTTTCTCCTCATTCTTATTTTTAAAATAGCAACATGCAAGAATTATTTTTAGAATTATTGTCCTTTCTATTGGGAGTAATAGCAGGGATGAGAATACACAGTTTGTTAGACAAATGAGAGGTATTCTAATTGATGCGTACAATAAGGATGTAAGGGAGGTTACACTTATTGAGGAGGCTAGTACATTAGAACAAATGTATGAGCTGCTGGATTGTTCATCTGTAGAATGTGTAGTATTACCTGGTGGTAATGATCTATGGGTTAATGAAGAAGGACTGTTCTATCTTACAAGAGATAGTATGTTCTTTACATATGGACAATCTATGCCTATTCATGGCAAAGGGTTAATTTTAGGGTTAAATCGCACTACAGGAGAATGTAAGAGCACCAAATTAGCATTGGAAGATGTTACAGATGGTGTTGACTTCTATACTCTAGATGAAGTGCAAGAATTAGTTAAAGAAGAATTTTAAATCACACACAAAAATGGAAATTACATTCAATCATGATGGTGTTCAAATACACGAATCATTCAATTTGACAAAAGAACAAGGTAACAAGTTAGATTCTGTTATCATGTTCGAAACTATCGTTGCAGATAGAATTATAGAAGTGCACTACGAAGGTGACCGTAATGCTGTACCTCGTGAAGTAAGAACTAAAACTGGTGTATTGTCTCGTTGCATGAAATATGCAGTTACAGACCAAGAGAAGTTCTATCTAGCTTATGCTTTTGTCAATAAACACAACATGACAATGGCTGTATTAGCTGGATATGAGGCACTTTCTGCAACTACACATGGTAGTAAGCTTCGTGAGAAATTAATCGAAGGTGCAAAAGAGCATTTTGGAGAGAAATTCTCTCAAGAAGAGCTTGAAAAGAAGCTTGAACGCATGCTTGATAGTAAAGCAAGACCGTTTAAGCCAATGAAAAAGCTTATTCGTCAAGTAGATAACTCTAACTATGATTATTCATTGTTTAAAGCTATGCTAGATGAAGACGAAGGTGATAATTACATTCCTGAACTTATAGAAGACATTATGGAAAATGTCAAAGGTTTGGACAGGGATGACGATTAGTGTGTTGTGTGATTAATGAGGATAAGTGGGAATGGTAAAACATTCCCACATTCTCTAATTAAGCACATTAGAGTTTAATAATCAGTTTAATTAAAAACAAAGAAATGGAAAAAGTAAAATATTATTTACCTGGAATTAAGGTAAAGTGTATCAGTTCATATTGTAGAAAAGATGCTATTGCTACAATTATAGACAAATCAGAGGGTTATGAGGCTGTTGATATCAGATATGAGGATGGTAGCACTGACACAGGTCGCATTGGTCACAATGATGAATATGATTTTGAATTTGTAGATTCTCAAGATGAATTGCTACAAATGGCAATGGAGAAATACAAAGGACAATCATTCAAATCATTGTATAATACACCATTTGAGAACTTTCAACCACATTGTGCAAAATGGGGAGGTCTTGATAAACAAGAAATCTATCTGTATACAAAAGATAATGAAGATGCTCTTGTGTATGATAGAGGTAAGTGGGCTAAAATACAAGATAAGCCTAAATTACGTGAGCCTGCATTTCAAAAAGGTGAAGTTGTAACTGTTATTCCAGCTGATGATCGTAATAGTAATGCATATTGTAATGTTATGCCAGATTCAGATCTTTACATCCATCAAGCTGGTTCAACTGTAGACACATCTGGTAGCCATAAGATTTTAAATATCATATGGAATAACTATCATGCTACATTCTTCTATCAATTGGAAAATGAAAATGATGATTATCAAGGCTGGTGGTCAGAAGAATCATTGAAGCCAGATGCTCCATTTGCAGAAGCTACAGAGTTTCCTATAGAGGGACAATGTAAGTCTATTACGCCTGAATTAGAGGCATATTTACGCAGTACAAGAACTCCAGAAGGAGACCAATCCCAGAAAGCAAAAGCAAAAGCTGTTTGCTGGAATCATAAGGGATATTGGTATGTTTCTCGCAGTTCTCAAAAGCAAGAATATCCTGTTAATTATTTAAGACAGTTTTTCACACAAACCCCAGAACAGCCAATGGCACAACAACAGTTCGAGTTTAGTCCACAAGGTGGATTCCAATTGACGCTTCCTCCTGAAATTGTAGGAGCAGCATTGCAACAAGCTACACAAACTCATTTCAGAGAGACTGAGAAGAAGTTTGAGAAGCATCGTGAAGATGTACTTGCTCTTGTAGATCAGAAGAAGCAAATGATTGAGACAGAGTTATACCAGAAGTTTGAGAAAACTATCTCGTGTGAGTTTGTAGAGTTCAAGCAAAAGGTTGTAGAAGATTATTTGACTTCTAAACAAGTTGTTATTGAATTAGGCCAAGAGAAGAAATATGAATTCTCTCTTGATGATAAGCATGAGCAGCTACCAAAGATGGTAACGTTTCTACAGTTGTTTAAGCAAGCTATGATTGTTGGTCCTTCGGGTTCAGGTAAATCAACTATGGCTAAGCAAGCAGCTGATGTAATGGGACTACGCTATGGTTCATTCTCTTGTAATCTAGAGGCATCTAAGTCAGAGTTGGTAGGTTTTGCTAACATTGACGGTTATGTAGAGTCTTCATTCTTAGATTTCTATGAGAATGGTGGTGTATTCTTGATTGACGAGTATGATTCTATGTCTCCATCTATTGCTGTTGTTCTAAATGCAGCATTCGATAGAACTGGTATTCTTGCTGTACCAAATCGTAAGGGTAAGACTATAGCTAAGAAGCACAAGGATTTCTATTGTATTCTAGCAGGTAATACCTGGGGTTCTGGTTCTGTAGAGTACCAAGGTCGCGAGATGCAGGATGCAGCGTTCTTAGATCGTTTCAAGATGTGTCGTATCTTCATTGATTATGATCCACAGTTGGAGAAGAACATCGCTGGTAAGTATTACAAGTTCTTTACGAAGGTAAGAAACTATGTAACTAAGAAAGTCGATAGTGAGAACTTCTCAACTCGTTCTATTTATGATGCTACAATGTTGCTACAAAATGGCTTCAAAGAGCAAGACATTCTTACTATGATGTCTGAGCACTGGGATGAAGCATTGCGTAAAGACTTGTTCAAAACTGTAGGATTTGAATTCCCAGTAGCAGCATGAGAATAGTCAAGGATGGTGACAAAATGCTTCACATGTATTTTGATTCTGTAGATGATTTCTTTCAACACAGTGATGCAAAGAAGCTAATGGACAAAGGTGTAGACCATTTGCCTAGTACAAATCAACATCACATTAAAGAAATCTCTAGAGGAGATGATAAAAGTTGGCGTTATGGTGATGATAAGACTAAATCACAGTTTGAAAGTGTAAGATTTGATCCTAAAAAGGGTAAAGACATGTGTCAAGATACAGTTAAATCAACAATGGCTGATAGAAGCTATAAGAAACTGATGGCAAACGCTATGACATATCGTAGAAAACCTAAATTTCAGGAGATAGGATCAAGACTTTCTGTCTCACGAGCTATAGCTGGTGAGGATAAATACTTTGTTAGTCTTAAAGCTGCCAGAAAACCAACAGTGAAGATTGCTATTAACATTTGTGGGAGTGCAAGTGTTGATAAAGCAGCGTTTGAACGTGTAGCTAAGACAGCTATTCCAACCATTTATGCATTGGAACAAGCTGGTATTACTACAGAAGTTTATTATTGTGCATTTTCTACAAGAACCCATCGAGGTTTTAATCATAGTCAACTAGCTGTAAAAGTTAAATCAGCCCAACAACGATTCTCATGGACACTATTTGCTCCAGTGTTTTGTGTTGGTAGCTATAGAGATAATATCTTTGCAGCGTGGAGTAATTGTGATGTAAGCACAGACAGCGGATTAGGTTGTCCAATGAACCAATCAACCATAGAAAGTTTTGATAACTTTGGTTATGATTCTGTCATTGGTCTTAATGCTGTTGGTCCTGTAGAAAACGTAGGCTCTATTTTCAACAAAATAAAGCTCAAGAAATAAGGTTCAAAATGAAAATGGTTCCTTAGAGCTCTTAGACTTTGTCTTTGAGCTCTTTTATTTTTTTCACACTTTAAATTTTACAAAATGAGAATTATCATTGAAAGATCGGGAAGATCATTTGTCACACACGCGTTACATTTTGCTATGCTAGGCATAATGATTTATGCAGCATTTACGAAAGAAGATCCTATTGGATATATTCTATGTGCAATGTGGGTGGTTGTATCTTATGTACGCTATAACATGTTAGTTATGGCAAATGCAGATAATGATGCAATGCGAGCACATAACATGGATTTAATACGTAAGGACTTGAAAAAATTCTTGAAAGAGAACAAAGACGATTTAGTTAAAAAGTTAAATGACCAAGAATAATGGGATACTATCCAGTTAAACTAATCTTTAATTCATACATCCCAGAGAAAATAGAACCTGGGATGTTATTTGCTGTGAGTGTCACATATGAGGACAACTCTTATTTGCATGTTCATGAGCTTGATAAGCTTCCAAAGGATGTAGATAAATACATTCAAGAGAATGGTTATCACGTTCAACCTTATTTAATCAGAGCTGAAGACTCTAATCCAGACATGCCTCCTAAAGTTGTAGCAACACCAGAACAAATTGGTTGGTACGAACAGGAGGGAATGCTTTACACATTTGACATTGATGATATGAATTACATATCTATGGCAGACGATGGTTACATCGCTATGTACATGGATGATGAGACATTGGAACCCGTGTTAGAAGATGGTAAAGTTGTTCTCACTTCTATGGATGAGATGTGGGCAGATTCTGATAATTATGAGGATGAGGATTGGGATGTTACATTACAAGATGGTCTAGAAGACCTATAATTACACACAAAAATTAATTAACAACAAAGTTTTAAACAAAAACAAAGTCATGAAAAATTCAAAAGTTATTACAACAGGATTCACAAAAGAGAATTTCAAGCAATGGTTAGGTACTAAAAAGATTGGTTTCCTAGCAGGCATCAATCGCCCTATTACTTCTTCACAAGTAACCATACTTGCCAAATCTATAGATTTAATTGGTGTACAGCGTACATTAGTTATTGCTGAAATCTCTTTTATCACAGGTAAGAAAGAGTGGTATATTATTGATGGACAACACTTGTACCATGCGTTAATGCGTAATGGTCAAGATATTCCATATGTAGTAGTAGAAATCAAGGACAAGGCTGATCTTGTAGAGAAGATTGCATTATTGAATGCGTCTTCTAAAACTTGGACTACACAAGACTATATCACTGCTTGGGGTTCATTGAAGACTGATTATGTGAAGTTGAATGAATATCTAAATCGTTATGATCTTGAGAAATCATTTACAGCATCTGTATTAATGAATTTCTCACACGATGGTAGCCACATTAATAAACATATTAAGAGTGGTACTTTCGAGATTATTAATGAAGAAGGTAACGTTAAGATTCTTGATTATGTAACTGATTTGTTAAAGATTATTCCACGACAAAATCGTGTAGAAAACCGATACGTATGTCGTGAATTCTTAAACTTTATCAAAAGTTGCCCAGATTATAATCATGAGCGTTTTATAGCGAACATGATTAAAGTTAAAGACCAGTTTAAGTTTGCTACACAGCAAGAAGGTCGTTTGTCAGATTTCTTTTATAAACTAAAATAATTAAAGTTATGTCTATTAAAACACGCGTAGGACGAGTGATTGAAGTTATCAATCAAAACAAGAAGAAAGGTGCTAATGACACCTATGAAGCTGTATTATTGAAGAATGATGCAGGAGTGCATGAGTTCTTATTTACAAAAGTAGAATTAGATGTAGCATATGCTCGTGCTCGTAAGAATATTGAGGATACGCTAGAGCAAAGTCTTATTTCTAAAATCTTAGATTAATGAAGAAGGTTATTCTAATCTTAAGCACTATGGGACTAATGTCCTGTAGTGCTTATAAAATACAAGTGGTGAATTTTGCTGATCATGATTACTATGTTCCTATGGAACGTAGAGGATTAGATTGGCATAAACCATCTGTCTTGTATTTTACAGAAAAAGGAGCTAGAGAACACGTTGAAATATTACGTAAAAAAGCTGAGCTGCGTAGAATCTATAGAAAGAAACGTTTTATTAAAATCAAATGAAGAAATATCTTGTAGAAGTGATTGTAATCATCATGATTATATTTATGGTGTTTTGGGCTTATATTAAATTTACAGTAACTGAACAAGTTAAAGTTGAGCCTTGGAAACCATATCAACCATTTGCTATTATTGTTGACGAAACAACATGGGATGGTAAATTAGAACCAGGTAAGTATACAAAGAACGGTATTAAAATATCAAAGCAATGACTAGATACGATAGAGGCAGTAGTTCTGCTATAGTTTATCATCCTGAAACAGATGATGCTTACGAAATTGGATGCTATTGGCGTTATGCTCATTCACCTGCTACACTAGAAGAACCAGGTGAAGATGATTTTGGAACTTATGCTCATGAAGTAATTTCCATTAATGGTGAACGTAGAACTGTAGAACTTCCTGATTGGATTGATTGGGAAGATTATGAAGAACAAATTTGTAGAAAAGAATTAGGTTTATAAACATCAAGCAGTATGAGAAAACCACCAATTAAAGAAAGTTCAGGAACATGTGGCCATTGTGGACATGACAATGATGTAGCTAAGATTAAGACAAGATATGAAGCTCGTGAACCAGGATTTTCGGGCTTCTTTTGTGATTCATGTGGTGGATACCATCGCATTAAAGTTACAAAGAAAGGATTGTTTCGTTTAGCTAAACCAGCACCAAAGTCCTATATTCGACCTATTATCAAAGCAGATAGAATGAACTGTCCTTATTGTGACAATGCAATTGATAGAGAGGACTTTGATTTCTTGTTGAAGAACAAAAGTTACAGAAGAACTACATGTCAATCATGTTATGGAGGGCTTGTAGTTAGAAGAACAACGCTTGGATTCTATACTACATCAAAAGCAGATGTAAAAAGAAGAGAAGAAAGTAAAGAAAAAGGGATCAATCGTCTTGAATTTGATCCTGTAGAAAAGAAGTTTAAAACCGTAAAAGAAAATTATTACTTATGGCAGAAGTGGAAAAAGCAGAAGAACTAATGAAAGTCTTCGGAGATCTTGCATTTGAAGCAGCACAGCTTGCACAAGATCAACATGAAGAGCAGGAAAATCCTGCTCAATTTTTATTTTGGCACAGAGTTAAAATCTATATTTATGCAAGAGACAAAAAAGTATGAACCGAGAGTAGAAACTTCTGAAGAAGTGAAAATCATTGTAGCAGCATATGCTCACATTGAAAAAGAACTAGAAATGGAGTATATTCGTGATAAGCAACGTTATTTAGAGAAATGGGGCTTACGTAGTATTAAAACTAACACACCTAGAACAGCATTAGAATCATGAAAGCATTACTATTATCAATAATACTTGGAGCAATATTTATATCCTTGTATGTAGAACTAGGAAAGTTAGTTAATAATAAAAAAGAAGAACATGTCACACAGATTCATCTTTCTAAATGTGACAGTGTACATTTAGCTAATGATTCATTAGTTCAAAGAATGGAAGTATTAGACAGACGTTTAAAACAATATCAAATAGGCTTATGGTTCTTACGTGATAAGGACAAGAAAGCTTATGATTATGTCATTAATGCTGGTAACTTAGACTTTAAGAACGAATGGTAATCATAATCATCTTACTCATCTCTGGGCTTATAGCCTGGAGATGGGCTGAAGGTATAGACTATATGCACAAGAACCATCCTGATTACAAGGGTGAAGATTTATTTGGAGAAGATGAAGAACGTACATAAAGGCTATATGAAACTAACACCACACGGATGGACAGTTAGTTATGGACGAGGAAACTTTCATAATACATTGAAAGTGGCTCCAGACGATTGTAAAGATTTAGAATTTACAGACAGAGGCTGGATATTTTTTAAAATTGTAACTATAGATGGCAAAGAACGAGCTAAAATAGAAAAAAGACAATGAAGATTTATACAGAAGAACAAGTAAAATTAATTTATCAGCAAGGAATTTATTCTGAAAATGTTCTTAAACATTATACCCCCATCGAACTACCAAGTGATGAGGAGATAGGTGTATTTTCAGCTGAAATATATCCAGAAATTGCTTGGGGAATAGAAGGTTCTATGATTCGTTCTCTTGCACACTGTAATGGTGCTAAATGGGTAATAGAACAAATTAAACAACAAGCAGATGAAAAATAAACAAACGGCAGTTGAATGGCTTTACAATAAACTACAATCAGAATGTTTAATTGATATGGCGGATGAAATTTTTAACCAAGCCAAAGCAATGGAGAAAGAGCAACATGGAGAAACATGGGACAAAGCACTTGATGCTTATGAAGGCAGAGGGTACTTATATGTGAGAGCATGGAAAGATTTTGACGATTATTACGAAGAAACTTATGGAAAAGACAATTAGATCAAGACAAGGATTCGAAGAATCTAATATGCATTGTCCGTGGTGTAATCATGAACATAATTTGATCACAATGAAAAGAATGTTCGAACGTTCAGGTAACAAATTGACAATGATGACCGTATGCGATAGCTGTAACATGCGTATAATGCTTCAGAAGCACAGACTAGGTCACTTTACTTTCTATAAGTATGTTGATTACAAGAAAAGACGCATGAAAAAGGCAGGTTGGAAACAACAGAGATTTTACAAGATTATAGATTATTCAACAGAGTTTTCAAAATAAATAACAATGGAATTATATAACTTTGTATTTCACTACAATTCTCATGAAGATTTGTGGTATGCTATCCATAGAGATAGGTGGACAGATTATTGGAATGGTGAAAGAGAGAACAAACAGGACAAACCTATTTATTTCTCTACAAGAATGAAAGATTTGGTATACTTAATACAAGAAGATGCAGGTATTAATTTATGACATCGAGACTATGCAGGAGTTCTTCCTGATGAATGTCTGCGAACCTGAAACAAAGGAATGTCACGAGTTTATGGTGAGCAAATGGCATAATAATCTTGATGCAATGGTTAAATTCATTGATGATCACAAAGATTTTTATTTTGTAGGCTATAACAATCTACGATTTGACAGTCAAGTTGTTGAATGGATATTACGAAACTACGAGAATTGGCACCACAAGGACAATCTAGAGATTGCTGCTATGATTGCCCAGAAAGCTGCTGATGTCATTCATGATGCAAACTTTGAGGTGTTTCCTGAATACAGAGAACAAGACTTATCGTTCAAGCAAATAGATCTTTTCAAGGTGAATCACTATGATAATAAGAATCGTATGGTGAGCCTTAAAAGGCTAGAGTTTGAGATGGACTTGGAGAACATTGAGGAGATGCCTATTCATCACACAAAGGTGAATATGACACAAGAAGAGATTGAGATTACGCGTGACTATTGCAAGAATGACGTGTTTGCCACTTATGAGTTCTATAAGATAACTACAGGTCAATGTGATCATCCATTATACAAAGGCAACAATCAGCTAGAACTAAGACAAGATATCGAATCAGAGTTTGGTATTCCATGTCTTAACTATTCTGATTCTAAGATTGGTGATGAGATGATTAAGAAGTATTATTGCCAAGAGAAGAAGATACAATACACAGATTTACCAAAGAAAGGATTCTTCCGTAAGGAAATCAAGGTGAAGAACTGTATTGCACCATATGTTACATTTAAAACTACACAGCTACAGACATTCTTGAAGAAGATGAAAGGCACTACGCTAGGGCTGCAAGATGATTTTAAAGAACATATAGAATTCTATGGTAATACATACTCCTTCATGAAAGGTGGGTTACATACAGAGAATAAACCAGAAATATTTGAAGCAAATGAAGAATATGAGATTATTGATTGGGATGTTTCTTCTTACTATCCTGCTATTATTATCAATAATGGTAGATATCCTGCTCACTTGGGGAAGGAGTTTCTATCTGGCTACAAAAAGATGTTTGAGAAAAGATTGGAACTCAAGCCTCAAGCTAAGAAAGATAAAAGAATAGCAGGTATTGTAGGAGCATTGAAGTTAGCTGTAAACTCTGTCTATGGTAAAAGTTCTGATATGCAGAGCTGGATCTATGACAGACAACTAACTATGTTTACTACCATCACTGGTGAACTATCACTAATGATGCTTATAGAAGCATATGAACTAGCTGGCATTCATGCTATTTCTGCTAATACAGATGGTGTAACAATTAGAATTAAGAAAACCGACATACCAAAGATGCATGAAATAAATGCTTGGTGGTCAGAACTAACAAAGTATGAACTCGAAAGAACAGACTATGCGAAAATTATATTTTCAACAGTCAACGATTATCTCGCAATTAAAACAGACGGAGGTATCGTGACTGGGAAACACGAGAACACTATCGTGACTGGGAAACAGATCGGAAGAGCACACGTCTGAACTCCAGTCACCGGCTATGATCTCGTATGCCGTCTTCTGCTTGAAAAAAAAAAAAAA
>OGVU01000078.1_pt1 | contig 12113 bp, 14 predicted proteins | sample 1575861 | NCBI WGS metagenome assembly OGVU01 (sample SAMN07581532, study PRJEB24739) | freshwater metagenome | place: Singapore | collected 2015-01 | reverse complement strand
CACACAACACACACACACAACACACACACACACACACACACACACACACACACACAGACACACACTGGTCTACTTTTACATTGAATATCTCTCTCTCTCACTCTCTCTTACTCACACACGCACACTGTTTCCCAGTCACGATACCGAGCAATGAAAATAGTGTTAGGTTATTTTACCGCTGATCAATGCACAGAAGTAAAAAGAAAATTCGGGTATTATTCAATCGATGAACTTTTAGAAGATATGCAAAAAGATTTGAATTAATTTTTAATATTTTTTACCAATTACGCCCGCTACTATGCGGGCTTTTTGGGCAAAAACAAACAAACATGATAAAAACAACCAAAAAAGATTTGCCGCTAATTATCCAGGCAATAGAAAAAGCAATTGAACAATTAACCGCTTCAAATTAAAAAACACATGGAACAAATTAATTGGATAACCCAAAAAGAATTGGCCAATAAACTTTGTATAAGTTTAAACCATTTAAAGCATTTTATTAAGACTGAAAAGGTAAAAAGCGTTAAAATGTACGGGCGCATATTGGTAGAAGATAACCCAAACATTGCACCAAAAAAGCAATTAAACCCAAAAAGGAATAAACCTGAAAACGATTTCAAATAAAAGTTTATTTAAAGTTCTTTGAATATTTTTCTATCCTAGCCTTAACCGCTTGCATTAGTGCTTCTTGTCCTCCTGTTTTATTTTCTAAGGCTCGAAGTACGTCCACGTCCATAGTGCCATTGGTTATATATCTACGGTTAATAACGCTTTGCGTTTGTCCTTGTCGGTCTAATCTTGCTACGGCTTGCTGGTACAACTCCAACGACCAAGGAAGGCCGAACCACCCTATAAGGTTTCCTCCTGCTTGCATGTTAAGGCCGTGGCCTGCACTTGCTGGGTGCGCTAATAAAACAGGTATTTCTTTTTTATTCCATGCTGCTAAGTCCTTAACCCCCTCCAAGATTTTTGGTTTAAAAATTTTAAGGTGCTTTAGGATTCTTTCCGCATCATGCTTGAAATTGTAAAAAACTAGGAATGGTTTACCATTAGAAGCCTCCACATCTTCAAATAAAGCTTCAATTTTGGCGTTTTGCACCTCGTGGAAGGTCTTTGTACCATCAGAAGCATAAACGGCCCCATTTGCATATTGTAATAGCTTATTTGTCAAAGCTGCTGCATTAACGGCTGAAATTTCTTCGGTATTAGCTAAAGATAAAATTTGCTCGGCTTCAAATTTCTCGTACTGCTCCATTTCTTTTGCAGATAATTGCACGTTGATATTTTGGTCAATACGTTCTGGAAGTTCTAGCCAATCTTTTGCCTTCATGCTAATACAGATATCCGCAATTTTCTCGTGTATAGAATTTTCGGCCTCTGGTCTTATTTTGTAATCATACACTATGGCCCCATTACGTTTTCCAGGACTAAAATATCTTTCCCTGTACCCCGATATGGTTTTTCCTAACCTCTCGCCTTGATCAAGCAAATAAAGCTGTGGCCACAAATCAATTAATCCATTAGGTGCTGGTGTACCTGTAAGCCCAACCACTCTAGCAATTTTTGGACGAATTTGTCTAAGTGCCTTAAACCTTATAGACTTTGCAGACTTAAAACTAGATAACTCATCAATTACAAGCATATCAAATGGAAAAGCGGTACCGTATAACCCTACAATCCAAGCCACGTTTTCCCTATTAATCACATAAATATCAGCTTTGGCCTGTAATGCTTCTTTACGCTTTACTTCACTGCCTAAAACCAACGAAATGCGTAAATGGTTCAAATGATCCCACTTTGAGGCCTCTGTTGTCCAAGTGTCCTCCGCGACTTTTTTAGGCGCTATTACCAAGACTTTTTGAACTTCCATTCTATCATACATCAATTCATTAATTGCTGTAAGGGTAGAAACAGTCTTACCCAAACCCATTTCTAACAATAACCCACAAAAAGGGTTTTCAATTACATGCTTTGTGGCATGATCTTGATAACTATGCGGTTTGTATTTCATCTAAAAAACTTTTTAATTTTACACTTGTATCTATTACAAAAACTTTAAATCCTAATAGCCTTAATTGACCTATCACAATCACTTGCCTGGGGGTAGGTTTTTTGCCTTCAGATTTTAGTTCCACAAAGTAAATTTTTCCTTTAGGCATTAAAACAATTCTGTCAGGCACTCCTGTAAAAAAAGTTGACGTGAATTTTAGGGCCAAACCACCTAATTTTTTCACTTCTAATGCCAACCTCTTTTCAATAACTTTTTCACTTTCCATCCTATCCATTTTTTAATGTCCGTTTGCCGTTTGCCGTCAAAACCACGTTTTTCTATACAGTATATATGATTAGGCAGATTAGGGGGGACATATAATACTATATATCTATATATTCCCCCCTAATTGATATTATAAGTCTTTACTTAAAAATGACGGCAAACAAGGCAATTATAATACTTAAACTCAATATCACTTTACTTTTCAGCGTTTGCCGTCACCCATTTTGACGGCAATTATAACGGCAAACATGTCAAATACGAAAAATATCGTGTTTGCCGTCATTCCACCCGTTTTTAGTTTTGTTTGCCGTCATTTTCTGTGTTTTTGTTCGGTAACGGCAACGAATTTTTACCGTCTTTTCCTGCTAAAACGTACCCTCTTTGTATGCCATAAACCCCAAATTTTAACTTGCCATTATAACGTTCCCAACCCTTCATATTTTGCATCATATTATGGATATCCAGCACCTTAAATCTGTCCATATCTTTAATAGTTCCACCAAAAACTTCGGCCCAAATTTCAGCTACACAAACACGTGTTCTTTCCACTGTTCCACGCCCTAATAAATCGTCATCTTCCATGAGATATGCACGTCTTGCATACACATCCATTTCTTCCCAATTTTCCGTTATTGGCTTGCTTAAATATTCTCTAATAAGTCCTACACGCTCGTCAGGTTCGGCATGATCGGCTTGTATCTCTTTGGCCACTAATTCTATTTCAGCATCTAATACCAATTTCTCTCCTGTTTCATAATAGTATTTAGCCTCCGCCCATATCTTCATTACTTCTTCCTTATCAAGCTCCTTAAATAAGTTCCTAGTAGGTTTTCCTACTCTCACCACCACAGGCCAAAATCTACGATCTCCATTTTGGCCTTTTAAGAAGTCCATTTTATTGGTAGTACCAAAGAACACGCATTGGCGCGGGAAGTCCTCCGTTCTACGGCCATAAGCCACTCTGTACCTATCTACTCTTTTAGATATGAAGTGTTTAACGGTCTCTACTTCAGCTTTTTTAAGTCCTGCAAGCTCCGCCATCTCTATAAGCCATGCGCCTTGTAATTGTTCGTAAGCCTCTTTGCCATGCACGGTAGTTAAACTATCATTAAACCAATCACCTCCTAATCTATATAATATTTCACTCTTACCCACTCCTTCCTGACCTACCAAGACAAGTACGTTATCGAATTTAGTTCCTGGTTTATAAATACGAGCAACTGCCGCCATCATGGATTTACGAGTTACTGCGCGTACATATTCGTTATCTTCCGCGCCTAAGTAGTCTATAAGCAAAGACTCTAGTCTTTCCTCTCCGTCCCACTCTAGCGCGTCAAGGTATTCACGCACAGGGTGAAATGCGTTATTCATCATAACCACCTTCACAGCATCTTGCACCTTGTTGGGGCCACTGATATTGTACGTTGCTTCTATGTAGTGTCTAATAGATGCATCATCCGTGTCAGTTAGGTTTTTAGTAGCATGGGTTACCCTGCGCCAAGGAAGGTTTTTCAATGCTACTTCTCTTTGTTCGAAGGTATTTAGAGCCATAGTGCCTCTTAACATTGGATCATTATTAAGTATAAGCACTACGTTGTTAATAGTACATAGGTAATTGCCTTTACTATCTACATCCATATCACCAAGCCAATCAGTATTATGTATTTCCTCTGCGTCCACACTTTCTGGGCCTACTTTCTCTATCGCATACCCCTCATCCACATACCCACCAAACTCACCTTTGGCAGACTCTAATTTCTCTTTACCTAACTGCTTTCTTACCTCTACATCCTTAGTAGCTAAGTCGCACATAGCTGCATAGCTAGGCAGTTTATTAATTGGCGTATCGATCTTAGCATCTTCATCTTTTAAGCCGTATTTATGTATGCGCACTAGATCAAAGGCGTTACATAACTTACCACTGCTTGGATCGGTACCGTGGTGCGAATAGGCGAATTTATCATCATATATCACTAAACCTCCTGCGGTAGAGCCGTGTTTATAGGTATATCTACCCTCCACATCACAAGCATCATACACATCACTTAAATATTTTTCTATTACCTCGTGGATATTATATGTACGGCAGAACGCGCCAACGATTCCAGGTTTTTCAAGTGGATCACCTTGCTTCACCATGTTACGAAGTACGGCCTTATCTACCCTACTACTCACAGGCCATTCAGAGCTATTGCGCCAATCTACATAAGAGTCTAATATTTTATCAGCGTCTAACCATTCTCCATCCTGGTACTCGAACACATATTCTGCACCTTTAGAAGTAGAAGGCCAATACATCAGCCTTTCAGGTTGATAGGTTGTATCATCGAAGTAATCTATGCCTAATACTCCTGCAATTCTGCGCGCAATAGCCACATATTCATCAGTGAATACGCTACGACTAAGTGGCATAATAAGTCTAAATCGAGGGTTTTCAGGACAATGTTTATGTGTTGAATAAAGCACTGCTGCATTATCATACAACATCTTAAAGTCCTCGAATAAGTCTTTATGCGCGAAGTCTATATCCAGTGTAATAAGTTGACGATGCACTACGTTATCAGGCTTTCTGCGGCCACCATTCAGGTAACCGCCTACGAAGCCTCCAATGTCTTTAATTTCGTCTTGTCTATTCTTTGAACTTGCTAGATATTCTTTATACGTTTCAGCCGTATAATGCGTGGTTGATAACTTTTTGACAAATTCCGACCAATGTAATTCTTTGTTTTTCCAGTTTGTTTCTTTTCTTGTTTTCCCGATAGCGAGGTCTAAAAGCCCGTCATGCTTCAAGTCGATTGTCATGTTATTGATATTTTTAGAAAGGTAAATGTACGATAAAAAGCCTTTTGGCTTATAATATGTGCTTAACTTGATCGCTATAAATAGGGTATATTTCAGTATGAATAAACTCTATAAGCTTGTCATATTGCGACATATTTAGGTTTGTAACTATAACAGTTTCACCTAACATGCGGTCTTTAAGCATTTCAGCTAAGTCCTCGTTATCAATATCTTCTAGTTTATCGACTTCTAGGTTTTCAAGTTCTTCAATCTTTTCAGATAGTTCGTCTTTTAAATCTACTAAATCGTCAATAATTTCGTCTAATTCGTCTTTGCGTTTAATGGTTGTCATTTTGTTAGATTTTGGTAGTAATACTACTATTTTTAATTGGTTTTATTAGGTTTATTGTTGGCGTATATGATTTTCCAACGTTCAATAGTTTCTTGTGCCATTTGCTTTGATATCCTAACAGATCCCCATTTCCAAGCATGTAAAGGAGACAGTTTAAAGCCAGGTTGGTATTTTATATTTACAAAACCACCTGCTACTTCTTTAATTTCTTTGATTTTAAATTTCATATTATAAGTGTTTTAACATGTATTCAACTTCAGTGCGTAAATCTTCTAAATCACCCATATTATTAAGACAATAATCTAAAGTGTAATTATCCAAAGCAGTTTCAGACGGGTGGCCATTAACGGCACTACCTCTTACAATCTTAACAACATGACCTAATAAACTTACTGCTTCTGCTTCATTAGAAAAACGTACATCAGTAATAATCCAATTATCTTTTTCGCCATTATAGTCTTTTAATAAAGCATTAACCCAAACGTCCTCACCAAGTAAATCACGTACACATTCAGTGCCTAAGAATTGTAAAAAGTTTCTTGCTTTATATCCTTTATCGCCACATAATATAACTCTGTTTTGTTTAAAATATTGATCTTCAAAATATCCTACATCTATGCCAGTTAATAAACTAGCCATTTCTTTTAATTTTCCGCTAAATTTTTTAATCTGCCAATTCTTGTCAGGTTGTAGTTCCTGAATCATTTGAGCAACAGTGTCTTTACCCGATCCTGCATACCCCGATAGTCCAATAATAGCCATAATGTTATGTTTTAATCTTTTTTATAATAATTTGTTTCAAATCCTGCTGCATCTAGTGGTAAGCCTTTCGCCCAAGGTATTGGTTTGCGCATTATATTTAACACATCATCCAAAGAACCAAAGTCGTTGTCAGCCTCAATTACAATTTCATCGTGTACATGTAGTACAATATCGTAGCCTGCTTTATCAACTTTTAGCATTGAGTAAGCTAGACAATCTCTTGCAACCGCCTGCACTATGTTCTCGACTAACTTCCCTCCATAGGTATCTTGTCGGCCCCATTGCTTAGTAGTCTGATTCATGCCCTCATACACTAATGCGTCTTTGTCATAATTACCTTTTATCACTTGCGGTCTAAGATAACTAAGTGAACGACCTGAAGGTAAATCTATAAATAAAATACCTTTTTCCATTCTAAAAGTTATTCCTGGCCACATTTTAATCGGCTTTCTTTCTTTTACTGCTTCAATAGCTGAATCGTTAACAATATTCCAATAATCAACTATATTACCATTCGCACTGCGCCATCTATTAACAATATCACTAAGTTCGCTTTCTTGCAACCCCATCTTTAATGCGCCCATCTTTACAAGTGCATTAGGGCCACCTTGATAACCTAACGCCAATTCAGCTACTTTACCTCTTTGTCTTAAATCCTTTGTAATGCTTTCAAGTGGTATTTTAAACATTTGAGAAGCAGAAGCCTCATATATTTTGCCGTGCGTCTTAAATACCTCTAGTCTCCATTTCTCTGTGGCCAACCACGCAATCACACGCGCCTCAATAGCAGAGAAGTCAGCCACTATAAAGCGTTTACCTTTCGGAGCAATAAAACTCGTTCTAATAAGCTGTGAAAGCGTATCAGGCACATTACCAAATAACATTTCAAGTAATTCCAAGTCATCTTCTTGTACTAACTCTTTAGCAAGGTCTAAATCATGAATATAGTTTCTCGGAAGGTTTTGCACCTGTACAAGCCTACCCGCCCAACGACCTGTACGATTAGCACCATTGAACTGCAACAAACCTCTTACCCTGTCATCTTCACATATTGCAGCGCGCATAGCTTCATACTTCTTTACAGATGTTTTAGCCATCTCTTGACGTATGTTTAATACTCTTTTAACAATATCAGAGTCAGTGGCCTCTATTAAGCCAGGAATAGCCTCTTTGTTTAATTTCTCAATAAATCCTTCAGTTTCTACTTCTAACCATTTTTTAAGTTGGCTTACGCTATTAGGATTATCAAGTCCTGTAATCTCCATAGCTTCATTAACTAAACGTTCTCTATATTCTAAATCGTGTTTTATAGCATTAAGCACAAAAGGCTTATCTATTAAAACACCCAAGTCATTTATTTTTTGATCTAAGTACCACAATTGTTTTTCTGATTCAGGCAATTCAAAAAATTCAATCTTTTTACCAATCGCCATTTCAGTTTTAACGTCTTGTATGCAATACTGCTTAAACTCCTGCCACTTCACAAAATCATCACTAGGGTAATTGCGTGTACGCATACCGTTGGTCTTGGTAGGCTTGCAAGGTATTGAAAAGTATCTTATAAGGGCCTTACCTGCACTATCTTTTGTCTCAGATAGCTTTAATGCTTTTGATGCTGCATCTAGGCTTAATGGTAGTCCTAACATAGACGCTTTTACCATCGTACACTCCCACTCCTCTATTGGTAAGTCTACATTAAAATATTTTTGTAAACAAGTTCTTTCAAAATTAGCATTGTAAGCAATTTTCTTATAACGACTATCATCGATTATCGAATGAAATTGCATAAAATCTTCACAACTATTATCAAAATCGGTTACTATTTTAACCTCTCCGCCATCGATTGAATAAGCAATCATTAGTATTTCAAAATCTTCCGCCTCCACGTATTTATATACTCCACATTTTAGCAAATCATTGCTTGAAAATGTTTCAATATCTATGTTTAAAGTATGCTGCATGTTGTTTTCGATTTCGCTGTTAATATTTCTGCTTTTTTATTATTATGTTCAGTGTCAATAAAAATTAAATCTTCAACATTTGTCCAAAAATCTTTTTGTGTGTTTCTAGTCTGTAATCTTGCCCTGATTCCTTTTATTTCAACTAAAACAAAGCGCATCGCTTTATGACTTTGCCATTTTGTATGATAATTACAACCTATAACTAATTTTTTGCACATACTGTTGTTTTGTTAAAAAAGTGGGGGCCATAACCCCCACCTCTACCATTTAATCTAAAAAATCATCACCACCAAAATCGCTTTCAGCCGATGCCTTACCACCTAATGGTTCGCCATCTTCTAATTTTTGCAAGTTGTTTAATCCTGCTGCTACACCTTTGTTACCCTTAGCGTCATAAGCATAGAAGTTAATACTTGCACGGCCATAACAACCGCTGTACAACTCGTCTTGCGTAATAATTGCTTGTAGGTTAGCGTCAACCACTCCTGGCTTCGCTTTACTTGACGCGTTGATAAACATTGCGTTTGCATACGCTGGATCTTCTGGTCTGTCAATATCACCATCTCTCAATGGCGTTTTTAACTTTGCAGGAACTTTACCACCAAATTTTGACTTTCCTACTTCGATAGCGTTTTCAATCGCTTTCTCAATAGCAGCCAATGTCTTTTTATCAGACTTTGGGATAATTAATGAAACAGAGTACTTTTTTTCTGCTGATTCATCAATACTTGTGGGTTCCCATACATGTAAATAAGAAAATCTTACTTTACCTGTAACCACTTTTGTAGCCGCAACGGGGCTTTCGTTTTTGTTTGACATGTTTTGTCGTTTTAAGTTAAAAAAATTGCTTGTCTTTCCAAGCTGTCTATTCAAAATCTTTTTTAGCTGCATCATTACTGTTAAAAGCTGGGCGTTTATCAGACTCAACAGCAAGTGTCGGTTTCCCTTGTGGTTTGATAATTAAACCATCTAATAAAACCCCAAATTCTTTTTTACCTATTTCAGACTCTAAAGCAGTTATGCTTAAAAGCTTTTTAATGTAAATACTTTCTTCCTTAATACCTGATTCTAATAACTTAGTAGCGACTTGGCTTTCATCAATATACTTTCTATTGCTTCTTCCTTCTACTACTTTATAACCTGGCCATTGTTTACCATGATTAATAGCTTGATCTAATGCATAATCGTTTACAGACTCAATCCAATTTGTAAACATCTTAGTCTTAGACATAATGTTTGAAATCTCCTCATCAGTCAGTGTCTTAGCTTCTGCAAAGTCGTGTTTAGCAAGTTCTAACATAGAGTCAGCAAGTGCTTTACACACTGCTTTACCTTTACAAAATCCGCAATGCGGGCCTGGTACGTGTTCACCTTTACCATCAAACGCTAATTGCGCTTTAGGTTTAAGTTCATTTTCCGCCCAATGCTCCAACTCTTTAACGGTTATTGACCAAGATTCTACATTGTCAATTCTAGGCTGGTAAATAGTTAATTCTATGTTATCAATAGCATATAAGAACTCGTATTTGTCAAGTACACCTAATGCATAAAGCATCAATTGCTTGTTTTGTACTGCTGATACAGGTACACCTTTTCCATACTTCAAATCAATCTTAAAAGCAGTATGATCGGCAACTATGACTACATCAGAGGTACCAAAACCTTCCGGAACGTATTTAGTCATATCCAGCTTTACTTCTAAAAATATTTGCGCATCTTTAGTTTTAGCCTGCGCCTCTGCAAACTTCTCCATTACAAACGTAGCATAGCCATCACAATACTCATGCATTGATTCGCTGTAATATTCGCTTTCAGCAATTTTGGCTAACTGCTTTTTATAGTCAGTTTTTTTAATTCTGCCTAATTTGTAGTTAATCAATAATTCTCCTAAGCTATGGGCTAATGTACCCTCCTGCGCAAAAACAGAACCCTTATCATCAAACGATTGTTCAAAACGCGCAGAAGGAGTACATGCTAGCCATCTAGAAGCCGCAGAGGGGGAAAGAATAGCGTGTGCCATTATAATTTAATTAATGCGTTCATAAAGTCTGTAAAATCTTCCTCTTGCAAGTCAGATACTCTTGATACCTTAAACTCACCTAAAAGCTCTTTTACTTCGGTTCTTTTAGTTTGTGCAACTTCTTGCACTTTTGCACGAATAGTTTCAATAGTAATCTCCAAATCCCTTTTTTGTGGCACTACTTCTGCAATTTCTTGCACATTTTCTTTTGCTTTTGTTACCTTTTTAGGTTTTTCTGTAACAACTTCTTCAGTTTTTACATTGTCAACTACTCTACCTTGTAAGGCACTTGCTAGATTGTTTATAGCGTCTAACACTTCTTGTGATGCGCTAATTGTTAATTTTAATTCCATATTGGTTGTTTTGATTTTTGTTAAAATAACCCTCCAACGTAGAAACGTAGAGGGGGTTTTGATTGCGTACGTCTAATCTGCCAATTAGTATTTTCCTGTTAAAAACCACTTCCAGTGTTTACAAATCAGATAGAATGCCATTACCACCACTGCCAACATAATTACGGCTAACAGATACATTCCCATCAGCATTATTATCTTCAATACGGCTGTGAATTGTAGTAAGTATATCATTTGGATTTATTTTTGAAGGTTTAATGCCACAATTGTTTGCAAATTCTAGAACTTCTTTGTGATAGTCTAAAAGCCAATCGTGGATTATTGAGTTTTTAGAAGCTAATTCGTTTAAATGTATGATTGCTGTAATTCTTTGCACATCTTTACTTTCAGCTAATTGCTGATTCCTTTGTGCTTTTAAAACCTCTTTTTCTGACTCTGTCATGACGTTATGTTTTTGTTAGGGTATAAAGATAAATGTTTTTTAATCATTAAAACAAATTTATTTTAATTCTTTAACACTATTTTAGCATTTCGTATAATTCTATCGTCTTAAATATCTCATAAGCTACTTGGGGTACTATGGCGTTTCCATATGCTTTGATTGATTCGTTTCTCCATTTTGGAAAGGTGATGTCGTCCAATTGTGTGGGAAGCCCATCATTTCCTCCACAAAGTGCGGGTTTAAGTGGGAACGAGTCCCATGTATTTCGTTCATTTGGCTTCCTAAATCGTCCCCTTTCCAATTCTTTGTTTTCCAATGCTTGTTTTTGTCCGATGCTCTTGGAGTTTGCAATAATCCCTGAAATACTTGTGTTGCTAAATTCGGCATTGTAGTTCCGTTTGGATATTTCTCCATTCTCGCTTTGAATTTGTCCAAGTCTTGTACTGCTTCCCTTGTCGTTGGAGTGAGCAACAAACCAGATTCGTTCTCTGCGATGGGGCGCGTTGACGCTTGCAGCAGGAATAATAAACGCTTGGACTTCATAACCTTGCCCTTCCAAGTCAGCATGCACCTCCTCGAATACCAATTCCCCCCCCCAACTAACAAGTCCACGAACGTTTTCCCCAATAATCCATCTGGGTTTGACTTCTCTAATAACTCTAAGCATTTCAGGAAAGAGGTGCCTTTCATCGGCTTTCCCTTTTCTAAGTCCTGCTGTGGAGTAAGGTTGGCATGGGAAGCCTCCTGTGATAATATCGATTTGCCCTTCATATTTTGTAAAGTCTGTTTTAGTTATATCTGAATAAGAGTCTGAATTTGGAAAATGATACTTTAATACTTTTTGGCCAAATGAGTTCCATTCGCAATGAAAGCGATTATGCCATCCCATCCATTCGGCTGCTAAATCAAAACCACCAATGCCGCTAAACAATGATCCGTGTACCATTAATCTTGATTTTTAAATTTCTGTATTTCACGTTCAACCATTTCCTCGTATTCTTTATTTTGTTTAGCTGCTCCGTATATAAATAACCCTAATAAGGTTATAAGCATTGTGTAATCTACTAATACGGCCCACCAGAAGCCTAAAAAGTAAAATGGCAAGCAAAGTATTGCTAAAAATATAAGACTTGAAATTGATGCTATAATGTTGTTTATTGTAAATAG
>OGVU01000077.1_pt1 | contig 12190 bp, 5 predicted proteins | sample 1575861 | NCBI WGS metagenome assembly OGVU01 (sample SAMN07581532, study PRJEB24739) | freshwater metagenome | place: Singapore | collected 2015-01 | reverse complement strand
GTTTCCCAGTCACGATAGGCATTAGCTACAATAACCTAAACTTTACAGGATTTACAGGATTAGTGGCTTTTGGTAGCTCTACGCACACTATGTACGGTAATCTAGTTCTAGGATCTGGCATGACCAGCTCTGCTACAGCTGGTACGTCTACACTAACTTGGAACTCCACTAGTGGCACCAGGACTATTATCTCAAACGGAGCTACTGCTGATTTTGGTATAGCTTTAAATGGGGTTGGTCAGACCCTACAACTAGCTGATGCTTTCGTACAAGGCAGCGCACAGACATTTGCCTATACTAATGGCACTATAGATGTAAATGGGTATTCTAATTTATTTGGAGTGTTTACTATTTCTTCTGGTACACACGCTATATCTGCAGGTACTGTTACTGCCGCCTCTGTACTCCACTCTAGTGGAGATTTAACTGTCAACACTACCTCTACTCTAGTAGCTGTAGGTACCTATACTTATACTGCTGGAACTATAAATATAGGAGACGGTAGTACATTGTCTGTAGGTTCTTTTAGCTCCTCTAATTCTAATGCTAGATCAATAGCCTACAATACTAGCGGGGTACTAGCCCTAACAGGCAGTGGTACAGTTTGGAGTACTACAACTACAACTAACTTTAGTTATACCGGCACAAGCAAAGTTAACTTAGTTTATAGCGGTTCCGCGGCTACCACTATAGCAACTGGATCAATGACTTTAGCACAAGCTCAGAATTTTTATATAACTAGCGGGTCGTATAATCTATCTATAGCTACAGGTAGTGTTCTAAATACTATTGACTTTACTGGGTTTGCTGGAGTATTTACTCAAGGTGCGGATATAGTAACCGTTTATAACAATATAGTATTTTCAAATACTATGAGCTATACTACCTCTAGTGGATACTTATCTATGGGGGCTACCAGCGGTACTAAAACTGTTACTACTAATGGTTCTACCGTTGGTTGTAGTATCAATTTTAATGGTGTTGGTGGCACCTTCCAGTTAGCCGATAACTTCAACCAGTCTGCTACTGCTAGTTTTATACTCACTAACGGTACTGTAGATTTTAATAGTGTTACCTATTCTCTAGGCATATTAACTTTCGTATCTGGTACTAGAAGCTATATCAATTACGGCGGTACATTGTCTGGTGCTAGCATAGTACATCAGTCTGGTACTGTTACTATAGATACTGGGGCTACTGTAACTACGACGGGCTCTTATACTTTTGTATCTGGTACTATAACTATAAACAATTCATTACATCTCACTGTTGGGTCTTTTATTTCTGTTAACACAAATACAAGATCTATATCTTATAGTGGAGGATCTATAACTACTACTGGGTATGGTACTGTTTGGAATGTAGATTCTACTACTGGTTGGGGGACTAATCCAAGTGATAGCCTTATAAGAATATCTAATACTACATCTAACCCAGTTACTGTAACAAATGTAGAGAGCGCTACAGCTAATACAAGTAAAAGAAATTTTTCTTTTATTGACGGTTCATACACTCTAACCCTAACATCTGGTAATAGCTATAGAAATTTAAACTTTAGTGGGTTCTCTGGCACTATAGCTTTTGGCTCTACTACTCACACAGTATACGGCGGTACTATTACTCTTGGGGCTTCTACATTATCTACTGCTACCCAGGGTGTTAATAATATAAGATTAGTGAGTACCTCTGCAATAAACCCGTATTCTAGTGTCTCTTTTATTACCAATGGTTCCACTGTGAACTTTGGGATAGATCTTAATGATTGCTATTTAGTGCTGACAAGTGCTCTAACACAAGGTGCTTTATATAATATGACCGTAAGTACCCAATACAGCGGAATTGATTTTACTAGTTCTGGTATAGCTAATGCTTCTACTTTGGGTACTCTAGTAGTCAACAATGCTATAGGAAACCTATTCAATACTAGAACTGGTACTATTAGGTGTGCGTATGTAAATCAAAATGCTGACATAACACTAGCTACTAATCTTAGGATATACTGTCTAAATACATATACTCATGTATCTGGAACTTTAGCTTTAGGAGATTCTACTACAGGCCGTTACATGGAAATAGGTAACTATGTGCAGACTAGTACTGCTACTTTATCATTCCCCGCATCCAATAGTAGGATAGGTTTAACTGGTGTAGGAAGAGTGTGGCAGGATACTACATCTTTAAGTTTTTCAGGTAGTCCGCTAATAGTAATTTACAGTAATACTACTAGTGATGTATCTATCTTAACCTATAAAGGCACTCCTTTTTACGTAGGCACTAACAGTAACTTTAACCTATTATTAGAAGACGGCTCCACTATAGGTGCTTTATATTGTAGCTATTCGGGTGTTTCATTTACTGGTACTCTTCAAATAGGATCAGTAGGGTGTAAGATACAAACTTTAACTCTTGTAAATACTATGGCAGGGACTTCTTCTTCTGGCGGTACTTTGACTATGTACTATTATGGTAGTACCATAACATCGGCAGGGATTACTATAAACTTCAATATAGCATGTGAAATGCCGTATGGTACTGACCCTCTTACTATAACAGGTAACTTAACTATAAGCCCGTCATACTCATTTAAACTTATTAAGGGCAGGGTATTATTAGGAAATTATATTTTAACTGCTGGCTGCTTGGATATAACAACTACAAATAGTTACTTCGATAAGACAATAAGTTTTGGTACTGGTTACATAATACTAACCGGAACTTCTGGCGCTGTTATAACCTCAACAGATTCTTCGTTCCTTGGCACTCCTATAGTGTATCTACAATCCTCTGCTACGTCAGGTACTACTTTAACAGTCGGGCTAGGCTCTTCTGACAGTTCAGCTTCTGGTATTTACCTTACTATAGTGTCTGGATCATATACTTTACAAGCTGTGCCGCTTACTTATTCTAAAGTAGAATCTTTGTATTTTGATACTTTCTCTGGTACTTTTAACTCTGAATACTATATGGAGATTAGAAGAGATTTTAACTTATCTTCTGGAATGACGGTTACTGGCACTGGTACATTTGATTTTACTGGCACCTCTACCATATCAGGCTCTGGAGTACCGATCACTCAGCGTATTGTCTTTACTTCAGGGGGTAAGACATTAAGTAGTGCGTTATCTATTAGTAATAGTAGCGGTATTACGCATATCTCAGGTAATTTACTAACTAATAATTACAGTCTAACTACGCCCGTATATACTATACAGTCTGGTAGTAAGACATTAACTTTAGGATCGTCTACAATCACTATAACTGGGGCTGGTTGGGATGTAGTAAGTGCTACTGGATTAACCGTTACTGCTGGTACTTCATCTATAGTACTGACAAGCTCTTCTTCTAAAATATTTAATGGGGGTAGTAAGACATATTATATATTAACTCAGGGAGGGGCTGGAGCTCTTACTGTATCTGGTAATAATACTTTTAATGATATAAGAAATACCTACCAACCAGCTACTGTAACACTTACTAGCGGCAGTACGCAAACAGTAAGTAACTTTACTATGTCCGGTACTCCAGGTAATTTAATTTCATTAAATGCTACTACTCTAGGATCGCCAGCAACTCTAAGTAAATCTAGCGGTACTGTAAATGTAAGTTATATGAACATAACAGACAGTACCGCTACTGGAGGAGCTACATGGAATTCTCCTACCTCATCAGGTAACGTAGATGGCGGTGGTAACCTAGGATGGTTATTTGGCGCTATAGTATCCACTGTTCTAGGTAATTTCTGTGCGTTTTTTTAACCTGCTAACCAGGGACATAAATATAATAAAATAGTGCTGGACATACTGTTTTAAATTGTATACAGTATACTATATAAGGAACAATCAATATGGCATCAAATGTTTTTATAACACCACGCTCAGTAAGCACTATCGGTAGAGGAAGAATTGATCACAATTCTTCCCTACAAGCTTTACTGCAAAATTTCTACAGCTCCGCTCCTCCAGTTGCTGAGTCTGTAGATTTGGAAGGTGATCCCGGTCTACGTGACGGCATAATATGGAGACAGGGCGGTACCAATCCTCAAGATGGTAGGCTTTTTGTATATGACACTAATAGCGCAAGCCACCCACTTTACACAGGCTATACTCGTGAAGGTATAGCTTATATAAGTCAAAATACATTTGCCCAAGCAAATGCAGCTTTAGCCAACAGCTATTTTCAGGCTGGGGAGATAGTTAGAGTTAAGGATGAGGATAAGCTTTACATGGTAAAGCAGTCTGGTGTTGAGTTTATAGAAATAGGCAGTGGTGCAGGGGGCGGGGGGTCTACTGCTGCTAATATATGGCAGACAAATAATACCTATGTGTACTATAACGGAGGATTGAATGTTGGTGTTAATACGATTGCGCCAGCACATACATTCCAAGTTAGTGGCGCTACTAAAAGTACCGTATATCTTGAAACTAGTGCTGTAGTATCTGGAACAACAGCAAATATAGACTGTGGGGCAGCTTCTGTATTTTCTATAAACACTACTGGCAATACGGTATTCAACTTTCAGAATGCTCCAATTACTGGCAACGCTTACGGCTTTACTTTAATGGTGACTGCCGCCGGGAGCTATACTACTACTTGGCCTTTATCAGTTAAATGGCCTAATGGAATAATACCAGGATCTGTAGTGTCTGGCACTACTAACATATATTCCTTTTTTACTGTTAATGGAGGCACTGCCTGGTATGGTACACTAGTAGGGGAGTCTTTTGCATAATGACTTTTATATACGATAAGGCATCTAACAATTATAGTGTATATTCAGATTCTAATACTTGGATGGTTTCTAATTCTACTCCTGTGTATAATACATCCCCTCAATCGGCTATAATGGCAAATCCTATATACGATATTAGCTTAACTAGAGCTAATGCTTTTTATTTTCTAACAGACATAATATCGTTAAACATACAATATTGTAACACTAATAGTACTACACAATCATATGACGTATCAAATATAGTAGTTGATACTGCTTATGTAGATGCCAGTGCTTACAAGTTTGGAATATACCCTAGTAGTTTAGCAGTATCTAATACAGGAACGAAAGCTATAGTCGCATATGGTTTTGGATCCAGTCGCCCTAAGACGGTATCAGAGCTTAATTTTGTGTATGCGCCATTTACCCCTATTAATTCTCCTTCTAGGGGAAATTCCTGGGTACGTTTTTCTAGGCGTTTTAGCAATATGTACGTCAACAATACAGCAAATATGTTGTTTACCAGTAATTCTACACATGTACATAAATATGAAGGAAATGCTCACACCTGTATGCTATCCTATTCAGCACAGAAAACTGTAAATAGCGATAACTTAGGTGTATTCTTTTCTCCAGACGGTACAAAATTATTTACACTTGGTGCCACAAGGATATATCAATACTCTTTAGCTACAGCATGGGATATATCTGGAGCTACTATATTTGGCTCTTATCTACTATCTTCTATTGATAGCAACCCCAGAGCAATGTGTTTTAGCTCTAACGGATTATACTGCTATTTCATTGGTCGTGCTAATAATAAGATATTTAGACTAGAATTAGCGTCTGCTTTTGATATAACAAGTGCTATGTATACGGGAGATAGTAGTACTATAACACTATCTGGAAGTGATAATGGTATATCAATACGTACCGATGGTTCAGTGATATACATTAATAGAGGGTCTGATGTTAGGGAGGTACTGTTACCAACAGCCTACACACTGAGTAGTGCTGTGCTGAGCTCTAATGCTGCCCCGATTTATGACAGGATTAGTTTTAGTACTGGATTAGCCGTACCAGAAGACGGATATCATGTATACATATCAGACGGAACTACACTAATTCACAAATTAAATATGGCTAATCAATGGAGTCTACTCTCTTCAAGTTATCAAGAAGTTGATAGCGGCTTACTGACTGCTAGAAATAGGGGTGTTGATTACGTTACCTATGCTAAATTTGGAGATAATGGTAATAAACTGTATGTCAATGGCGGAAGTTTTAATAAGCTATTACAGTATACTCTTTCTACTCCTTATACTATAGGCAGTGCTACATATTCTGGACAGACTGCTTTTACTATGGGTGGTTTTAATTTTCATGTGGCTAATAATAAGATGTTAGTACATACTCCTAGTAGTATTAGTTCTTATAGACTAACTACTGACTGGGATATATCTACTGCAATATCAGATTCTGCTAATAGTCTATCAGTAAGTACAAGTGCTATGGCTATATCTCCTGACGGGCTAAACTTAGTAGTATCTAATACTAGTAGTCCTTACAGTCTGTACAAGTATACGTTAAATACTGCTAATGTTCCTAAATCAGCATACTACCCTATCACTAATAAAGGTTGGTTGAATGCTGGCACTTCTAGCACTAATATAGCTTCTGCTAGATATTCATCTGATGGTAAATTTATATTTTATTTAGAATCTGTTTTTGGCGGTAACTCAAAAATAAATAAATACACACTAGCAACTGCTTGGGACTTGAGCACTGCTTCATTCACTGAAACTGTAACGTACCCAAACATTTATGAGAACCTTAAGTTTAGTTATGACGGTAGATATATGTTTTTAAACTATATGGGTAATCAGCTAAGGCAATATGTTCTATCATCGCCGTGGACGCTTTCTGGAGCCACTTTACTAAACTATGTAAATAGTTTCTTCAGTGCTATTGCTATAACGCCAAAAGGGGATAAATACTATGGGGCTGTATCTGCTTTTGAAACAGATAAAGGGTATTTAAAACAGTATTTACTGTCAGATCGTTGGAACGTAAGATCGAGCACTAGCAACTCTATGGTATCGTATATCGGCTACAATCCTCAAGTGTATGATATAGAGTTTTCACCTACTGGTAAGTATTTCTATAAAGTTACGAGTAATGCTGTAGCACGATATACAATGAGCACTCCGTGGGATGTGGCTTCGATGGTACAAGATTCTTCGTACACTATACCAGGAACTTCAATGAGTGTAAATAGTATACACTTCGATACTTATGGAAATGAGTTTGTTATGGCTGATTATACGCATAAGTCTGTACTAAGATTTAATACATAAGAGATGAAAAATGCAAGACTATTTTAAAGTCCCAATAAACAAATTAGCTTCTAGACTCCCAGACAAATACGGATTTAAAGACTTCAATCCTAGTCAGCAGGCTATGATTGATGGGTTATCTGACAAACGTTTTTGGGTTCATATCAGCGCACGCCGTACTGGCAAGTCCAGTGCGGCGGCTGTGCTAGCACTCGCTAAGCTTTTAGAGCCTAACCAACAAGTGTTGGTAGTAGCACCCAACTTTAACCTCAGCTCGATTATTTGGGATTATACTGCTCAGCTAATTGAGAGCTTTGGTATTGAGACTAAAAAGTATAATCAAAAAGATCACGTTGTTCAACTTATAAATGACAGTACATTCCGCTTGCTGTCTGCAGAAAATAGAAGTTCTCTAGTTGGTCGTGCTGCTAATTTTCTAATAGTAGACGAAGCTGCACTGATTACTGACGATGAATACTTTACACGAGATCTTCGCCCTGCTCTTTCTACCTTCCCCGATTCTCGGGCACTATTTATCAGCACTCCTCGCGGTAAAGAGAACTATTTATATGAATACTATCAACGAGGTCAGAGTAGCGAGTTTGTAGATTGGGGTAGCGGACTATATCCTTGGCACGCCAACCCTCGCCTTCAAAAGGCTGATATTGAAGAGGCTAAACGTTCTTTACCTGAAACTATTTTTAGGCAGGAATACTACTGCGAGTGGGCGAGCTTCGAAGGGCAGATTTATAAAATAGACGATGATAAGCATCTGGTAGATCTGACAAGTGACGAAGCTCCTTACAAGATTGCTCCAGGTGACCAACGTTTTACTTTTATTGCAGGTCTTGATATGGGTTTCCGTGATGATACTGCTTTTGTAGTTATAGCCACTGACGATATAAACTTTTATGTTGTAGACGAGTATGTAGCTAGTGAAGCTACTACAAGCGTTCATGCTGAACATATCAAAGAGTTAATAGATCACTGGGGCGTAGAGCTTATATACATCGACAGTGCGGCTCAGCAAACTAAAGCAGATCTCGCATATGACTATGATATATTTTGTGATAATGCTGTAAAGAGCGTGACTGACGGTATTGCACATTTGCAAAGTTTAGTGGTGCAGGATAAAATTATATTTGACATAAACAATGCTTATACCTGTCATAAAAGTATGACCGCGTATCGTTGGAACTCTCGAACTGAAAAAGTAAAACCTGTACATGATTGGTCTAGTCATGCTTGCGACGCAATTCGATATGCAATATACACGTATACTAAGTCAAGTGCAGTAGAGATCTATACCGGATAAACAACTTATATTTTTTACATTTTAATTTTTGACTTTGTGATTTTTTAGACTTATAATGGAACAAGAAATGAAGGAATCCGATAAAAAACTTACAAGACTGCCTGTTAAGTGGATAAGAGATGGCATAAAAAAGAATTATAAAGATCGTGAACCGTGTTTTATATGTGGGTCTGAAGAAACTATAGAGCTTCACCATATATACAGTGTTAGCGAGCTTTGGAATAATTGGCTAAGAGAAAATAGATTATCTATAACCTGTGACGAGGATGTATTAAAATATAGAGCGTCATTTGAGCAGGATAACTTAGATAAGCTGTCTAATGATAATCTTTATTCTCTGTGTAAGCTGCACCATCTCAAATTACATCAGATATACGGAAAATCGTATTCTAATTATATGGGCGATAAAGTAAGAGACTGGATTCATAAACAAAGAGACAAGTATGGAGATAAGCAATCATGGCAAGAGGACCAGTCAATTGGTTAGTAGAAAAGCTTAATCCTGCACAGCCACAGATTCACACTCGCCAACCATTTGCTAGTCCTCAACCTATAGTTGATTATAAAGCTGCATACGATCAGATAGAAGTTATTCATCGAGCCGTAGAAATGATAGTAAGTGCTTGTGTTGAAGTTCCTTTTGATATAACAAACGGCGGGCCCGTAAAAAAGCTTAACAAACTACTCAACGACAGGCCAAACCCTTTTGAAGATAGAATAAAGCTATTTAGAAGAGCCTACTTTGATTTACTATTAGACGGTAATGCTTTCTTCTACTACGATGGTACTAATATTTATGTTCTGCCTGCTAATGATATGCAGATAATAACAGACCCTAAAACATTCATAAAAGGGTATCTATTTTTAGTAACTTCTAACTATTCCAGTTACGCTACTGGTGCTCGTGATAGTAAGAATCAAAGTACTATAGAGTTTAGTGCAGATGAAATAATCCATATAAAAATGGATAACGACGAAAGTATCTTTAGAGGAAAAAGTCCTATAAAGAGCTTAGACAATATAATAAATATATACAATGCTTTACTTAAGTTTCAGAAGCAGTTCTTTAAAAATAATGCAGTACCTGGAGTTGTACTAACTACAGACTCGGTACTAAATACTAAAGTTAAAGATAGGTTGCTCCAATCTTGGCGTTCTAGTTATGCTACAATATTTGATGGGGCTAGAAGCCCTGCTATACTAGATGGCGGATTAAAGATAGATAAGTTCAGTGATATAAACTTTCAAAGTCTTGATTTTGAAGCTAGCATAGAGCGACTAGAACAAGATATGGCAAAAGCTTTAGGAGTACCTTATGTACTTATGAAGAGCGGAAACAATGCTAACATAGCTGCAAACCAAGTGCTATTCTACGAGCATACCATATTACCTATTGTATCTATGTTTGCTAGTGCATTTACACAGTATTTTAATTCTAGCTTAATAAGACCAGATAAAAGTGTTATAACAGCGCTGCAGCCAGACTTAAGAACTCAAAGCCAATACTATGTTAGCTTAGTTAATTCTGGTATAATAACGGCAGATGAAGCTAGAGAGCGTTTAGGATTTCCTAAAATTGATAGCCCAGATACTAACAGTATTAGGATGCCACAAAACATAACTGGTAGTGCTACTAACCCTTCTGTTGGTGGTAGACCGCCTAATGAAGCTGTAGATAACATACCAGAAGATGCAGCTACAGAAACTTAAGGAGCATACAATGCAAAAAACATTTTACATTGATACTGATGATTTTTCAGTCAAAGGTATCGCTGATAATAAAGCGTTAAAAATTGCTGGCTATGCTAATACTGGCGACAAAGATAGAACCGGAGATATTGTTCTACCAAATGCTTGGGCCAAAGGTGTGGAGAATTTTAGAAGAAATCCAATTCTTCTATATCAACACGATCATGGTAAGCCTATCGGTAGAGTTAACAATATAACTGTGGATAAAAAAGGTATTTTTGTCGAAGCTAGTGTTAGTGATGCAGCTGAAAAGCAACACGCAGTAAAAACTTTAATAAAAGACGGAGTACTAAAAAGCTTTAGCGTAGGATTTAGAATCAAAGATGCTGACTACGATAAAAGAAGTGACACCTTCGTTATTAAAGATCTAGAATTACTAGAAATATCTGTAGTTAGCGTACCTGCAAACCAAAATTCTCTATTCTCAATACGTAAGAGTTTTGAAAACGATTCTTCCTATAAAGAGTTTAAGGGTCAATTTGCAGTATCAGAAGAAAAGGCTTCTAAAGTATTAGAAGCAGATCAAGAAGACGAAGAAGCTATCATAGAGCAAGATCCTATGAAGCAAATACCGTTTATCAATCTTCTAAGCGAAGATACTAGTAAGATAACAGAGAAGACTTTTGTAGTTATAAATGGAGAAAGATTTAAAACTGCACAAATAGCTACTGCCGAGAATCCAAATTTCACATTTGAAAAGTGTGACGCACTTGGTGCTTCATTAGGCGAGACAGTAGAAATAAATGCACTAGATATAACCATTGTTAATAAGTGGGATCTAGATAGCGAATACGATATAAAACTTCTTGTTACTAATGAAAAGAGCTTTTTGGACGAAGAAAAAACACAAATAATAGCTAAGTTCAAGTCCTTAGTAGGCAAGTCAGAAATAGAACTACTACAGTTAAAAGCTGAAGAACAGGTTAAAACAGATAAGAACCTGCAGAAAATACTAAACGACACTTTAAATCTTATCACACTAAACTACACTAATTGGAATGACTCTCATTTCTATTTAGCAAACAAGAATTGTATGGTTGTAGAGACTCTAAAGACCCTTCCGGTGGAGAGCAATAGAGATCTTATGCTGAATGTATATGGCCATAATATACAAAAAACTCTAGAGGAGAATAACAAAATGACTACTGAAAACGTAGGTGATCCAATCACAATCAGCACAAAAGCTGCGTCAGCCCAGGTAGATACCAAAGCTGCTGTTGCTACTGTTGCAGAACCACGCGTTGCACAGCTAGTAGAAAAGGCTGGTGAAGCCGTTCTAAGAGCTGAAGCTGCAGAATATGTAGCTAATGAAACAGGCCGTGCAGCCGATCCACGCGTAATGGAAGAACTAGCTGAGCTAAAAGGCCAGCTAAAAGCTTATCGCGAGCAAGTAAATTCTATGCAAACAAGCAAGATGCACTATGCTGAAAACTCACGCTCTAACGAGCAGTTCTCAGACCGTGATAAGTCCAACGCTATATTCCTATCCAAAGCCCTAAACAAGCACGTGTTCAACACACGTATGGGCGACCGTATGAAAGCTGTCCTAACAGACACTCACCTAAATGAAGCTTTCAGCACAAACGTCTACCACGAAATGCAGCAACAACTAGTTGTAGCTCCAATGTTTAACCGCGTTGAAGTTAACTCCAAGTCATTCCGTATTCCAGTAGCCGACGAAGATGCAAGTGATTTCGTTGCTCAGTTCCCATCAGGCTCATTCGCCGCTGGCGTAACTGATTGGACCACAGTACCAACAAGCCGTCAGGCTCAAATCGGTGCTGTAGAACTACAGCCAAAGAAATTCATGGTTGCAACTCACATCGCAAAAGACGAAGAAGAAGATACAATTCTTCCTCTAATCGACTTCCTACGTCAAGCAGCTACTCGCCGCCTAGCACGTGGTATCGACAAGGCTCTTCTACGTGGTGACGGTTCACTAAGCGCATTCAGCGCTTCTAACGCTCTAACTGCTGCTGGTGCTTACACCTCTGTTATCAAAGGTGTTGTAGAACTAGCTGCCAGCGTAAACGGCCTAGTAACTAAGACTGCTGGTACAACATATCGTGACTGGGAAAC
>OGVU01000076.1_pt1 | contig 12369 bp, 23 predicted proteins | sample 1575861 | NCBI WGS metagenome assembly OGVU01 (sample SAMN07581532, study PRJEB24739) | freshwater metagenome | place: Singapore | collected 2015-01 | reverse complement strand
ACAGATCCAAATGTGGATCCGTTCGCAACATTAGATAGAATGTTTGCATCTACTACACCAAAGCCAACGTATCCACCATACAATGTGGTAAAAATAAATGAAGACAAGTTCGTAATGGAATTTGCAGCAGCTGGCTTTTCCAAAGAAGACATTGATATTTCTGTAGAAAGAGGTATCATAACTATCAAGGGTGAAAAAAATGATGAAGAAAAAGAATATCTGCACAAGGGTATTGCCGCTCGTAAATTCATTCGTTCATTTACCTTGCCAGAATACTTTGAAGTAGATAAGGCTGGAATGAAAGATGGCATTCTATATGTTGATCTAATTAGGAATATTCCAGAGGAAAAGAAGCCTAAGAAGATTACTATCTCATAGTATAATGTAATAGTCCCCATACAGGGCAAGGGTCGCATTTCTTAGGATGCTTAGTTACCATTTTATGACCGTGGCTATTCTGGGTTCTGTATGGGGGCTTTTATTTTGGTGATATAATTATCTTAATACTTAAGGAGTTTTTATGGCTAACGCACAAATGCCACTATCTGGTCTAATGAATAAAGACTGGAAGGTAACCAGCTTTATGGGGTGGAGAATTCACCCAGTTAAAAAAACCAGAAAGCACCACAATGGTACAGATATTATTTATACCAATAAAAAAGACAACAAGATTTATGCCCCATATGCTGGCACAGTTACATATGCTGGTCCATCAAAAACAAAGCAGGATAATGGAGAGCCAAGCGGCTTTGGTTATTATGTAAAGATTACTCACAACATTAATGGACAGTTTTATAGCTCTTTGTATGCTCACCTTGTTAAAGGATCTATGAAGGTTAAGCAGGGTGACAAGGTTAGGGCTGGAGATGTTCTTGGAGTGATGGGGACCAGCGGAATGTCCACTGGCGTTCATTTGCACTGGGAAATTTGGAAAGGTAAAAGCCACGGATGGTCTGATGATGGCAAGGGATTCGTTGAGCCAATTGAATTTATGAAGGCTTTAATTAATCTAGAGGGTGCTGCAGAATACGCTGATGTAGCCTCTGCTCCATCCAATAAGGCATCTTCGCCAAAGACACCAGGAGCTACCGCTAAACCAATTGAGGCCAAGCCAAAGCCTAAGCCTGCAGCTCCTGCCAAACCAGCCACAAAGCCCTCTCAGAAGCCTTCTAAGGCCCCTGTAAAGGCACATAAAGTGGTAGCTGGGGATACATTAGGCAAAATTGCATCTAGATATAAAACAACTGTACAGAAGCTTGTTAGTTTAAATAAGCTTAAGAGTGCAAATCAGATTAGAGTTGGACAGGTCATAAAGCTACCATAATGGCTACTTACGAATATAAGTGCAAGTCCTGCAATACCTCTAAAACCATACTTAGAGGAATGTCTGAAAAAGAAGTTCTTCCCACTTGTGACTCTTGCCAATCTAAGCTATTTAGGGTATACTCTTCTGTATCTGTTACTTTTAATGGTAATGGATTTTATTCAACTGATAAGTAAGGCCTGATTTTGCTAGCTCAAAAAACCAAACCTAATTGGATACTAACAGCCCTTGACAGATGTGATGCTGACTGTTCTGCACAGGCATACGTAATGGTCAAGGGTATAGAAGGAGAGCTATTATTTTGCTCACATCATTACGATGCTATAATGAATAGTAGAACTGGCTATGAAAAAATGATGTCTTTTATGCTAGAAGTAGTAGATGAGCGTGAAAGACTTATTGAGAATAGGCTAGTAGGAGATAACTAATGTATCAATATTTTGTTAGAGAAGTAAAAAAGGTTGTAGATGGTGACACAATTGATGTGGTCATTGATCTCGGATTTAGTATTTTGTTTGAATCTAGAGTAAGACTGGCTGGTATTGATACCCCAGAATCTAGAACAGCAGACAAAAAAGAAAAGGCCTTGGGCCTTGAGTCTAAAAAATTCTTAGAAAGTAAGATTAAGGCTGCTAAGAATATTGTTATAAAAACAGAAAAGCTTGATAGCTCAGAAAAATATGGACGTATTCTTGGCTGGCTATATCTTGATGGAGACGGAAATTCCATTAATCATGAAATGATTGAAAAGGGCTATGCTTGGGGATATCTTGGTGACACAAAGGTAAAGAACTTTGAAGAACTTGCTGAGCGACGGGCAAAGTATGGTGCATAGTGGATTATCCAATTGAAAAACTTATTCTTGCTGGTGCCGTAGAAGTCGCTGGAATAGACTCTGAGACTGGAGAATTTTTATATAGTTTTACTGATAAGGTTCAGGATATTATGCCACAGCTATATCAAAAACACTTAAACTTTATTCATCAAGAAGTTCTTTATTTTTGGGAAAAGGGTTTTTTACACATTGATGACTTTGCTAAGGCAAATCCTTATATTTCACTAACGCCCTTGGCTTTAAACGAAGAGGCAATAGCACAGCTCCCGCCTAAGAAAATTGAAATTTTAAACGAAATCAAACGATCGCTAAGGATGATATAATAATACTATGCCATATCATGTTGGAGAAAAAGGATCTTACGGTTGTTCGGGATACCCTGCCGTAAAAGATGACGGTACTGTCATGGGTTGCCACGAGACTAAAGAAAAGGCTCAGGCACAAGTTACTGCTATTAATATTAGCGAATCACAAAAGGGTATGAAAGTAAAGAAATATTCTATTACTGAAAACGCACCAGGATGCGACGGATTTGCTGTTGTTGATGAAGATGGCGAGCTGGATGCCTGTTTTAAGACAAGGGCAGAGGCAGAGGCATATCTTCGTGCAGAAAATGAAGAAGAAATGTCTGAAGAAGAATCAGATTTGGATACAAACGAAAACAATGTAATTGTTTCAAAAAATTCCATTATGGAAGGTGACTACGTAATGGGCATGACAGTAGATGGAATGGCTCATGGTCGTGTTGAACATATTATGTGGGAGGGTGGAGTTTTGGGAACATCTGGCAGCGAATACGCACTTCAATCTATGCCACCAGACAATCCTGCAATGTCTGTTCGTATTTATGAAAACGAGGGTAATGGATCTTGGGAAGAAACCCCATATAGTATTGGAATGATGTACAAAGATGCAACAAAGCTAACATCCTTGCAAGGACACACAATGTCAGAGGATGACGAGTATGAAGACGATGAATATGACATGGAAATGATGTCAAAGGCTGAAACATTTACTCCAAATGCTGGAATGAAAGCAGCAGCTCGTCGTGCATTGAGATGGAAAGAAGAGGGTAAGGCCACTGGTGCTGGAACCCCAGTTGGTTGGGGAAGAGCAACAGATATCGTAGCTGGAAGATCAATGTCACTAAGTGTTGTTCGTAGAATGTTTTCATTTTTCTCTCGTCATGAAGTAGATAAAAAAGGCAAAGACTTTTATAACACAAGCAATCCATCAAATGGTCGCATTATGTGGGATGCTTGGGGTGGAGATGCTGGCTTTTCCTGGTCTCGTGGGATTGTAGAAAGAATGAGAGACAAGGCACTTTTTAGTAACTTTGGTAAAGATTACACTACCGCACAAAGTCTTTCAGAAATCTTTAAATCTATTGGCGTTGGCTCCATGGTTTCTTGGAACTCATCTGGTGGTAGGGCTAGGGGCAAGGTTATTAGAATTATTAGAAATGGTCGTTATAATGTCCCAGGAACAGAAGTTACTGTAACTGGAACTCCAGAAGACCCAGCAGCCGTTATTCGCCTTTATAGAGATGGCGAACCAACTGACGTAATCGTAGCTCACAAAATCAAAACACTTCGCCAGCTTTAGGTATTTTAATGGGTAAAATTTTATTTTGGGTATTGACAATACTTGGCATTACAGCTATACTTGGTATAAGATCTAAGCCTAGCATAGATTCAAACAACGAAGTAAAGTTTTCACAAACAGTTGTTTATGAATTTATGAAAGCTATGATTTTGAGTGGGGCGTTTGAAACTAAAAAAACTCAATCGCTAATTCACTCTCAATCAAAGCCAATTAGGTTTGTTCAGACAAATGAACAAAAGGTCTATTGGCTAAAAGATGCTACTGTTTATGTTACAGACATAAAAGATGGCATTTTTGATCCAAAAACTGGTGAGCCAATTGATGCAACAAACTTATCTAAAGAAGAATTAGAGAAATTGCTAATGATTCTAGATGCACTACAGAATGGGTAAAAGTGATTATTGGGGTACAGGGAAGCCTGAATTTTAATGACTACGATATTGTCTTCTTAAGAGCAATGCGGGTAGCGTTAGGTTCACTTCCAAGTGGAGATAAAGAATTTTTTATTTATTCTGCTGGGCCAAGAAATGTTAATAATTTTGTTGCAGAATTTTCAAATAAGACTGAGGATAGACTAAAAAACTTAGGCATTAAAATTAGGTATTTTAGGGTTCCTCCTGCTTGGATTGAACAAAACATTAATTCATTAGAGTCTTTTATATATCTTTCAAAGCCTAATGAGCCAAAGAGCAAGCTTGCAGCCATAGCAGATATGGCTGGAGTTGATGTTAGATGGTATAAGTTTTAATAATTCAAGCAAATAAAAGAGAGATAGCAAGGGGTATAAATGAAAATAACTTCCCTAGAAAAAATGGAAGCAATAGTAGCTTCCAACAGGTCTTTATCATGGCATGGTTGGGACGTAGTAGAGCTTATAAAGGCACCTGGGGCTTGGTCAAAGCCAAATGCAGCCTTTGTTAAGGGAGCCTGGTATTACAGGAACGTCTTTCCTATTGGCCATGATGGATGGAGCATACCAAGTAAATATACGAGGTAAAGATGAATCGTCATTCTTGGAAAGACAAAGCATCTTGCCTAAACATGGATGTTAATAACTTTTTTGATAAATATGAAGAAAATGTTGAGATCAGACCAGCTGTTGATAATATTTGTCAGGCATGTCCAGTGAAAAGAATATGTTTTGCTAATGGCATATCTGGTAAAGAATATGGTGTTTGGGGAGGGGTATATCTAGAAAATGGAGATATCTCAAGAGAATTTAACAGACATCGTAATAAAGCAGATTGGTCAAAGACATGGCAATCATTAACAACGGAGTAAATCTATGTATACAGATGATATGAGACGGGCCTTTCATTCAGTAAGACCGCCAAAGAATTTTTCTGTTGATTTATTAGATAATGATACATTCTTGACAATTCGTGCTGATGAAAAAAAGTTTATGAGACTACTTGACGAAGAGAAGCGTGAAGCTGTAGAATATATCATAAGGCTAAAGAAGGCCTTAGAAGATAATGGAGCAGTTGTTTTGATTGTCAGAAAGGCCATATCGTAATGCAAACATTCTTGCCATTTAGAAGCTTTAGCAAATCAGCACAGGTGCTAGATAGCAAGCGTCTTAATAAGCAGATTTTAGAAGGTTATCAAATTTTGAAGGTACTTAATAATCCAGATCCACGTGCAGCATGGCGTAATCATCCAGCAGCTAAAATGTGGGAAGGTCATGAGCAATCTCTTTATTCTTATGTTATTGCTATGGCTAATGAGGCTACTTCTCGTGGTATTAAAACTGATAAAAATCTTTTTAATCTAAATCAACTTCGGCTATCCACTATTCATAATTGGCATGACGGAGAACCAGATTGGTATAACGATAAGGTTAAAATTAATAGGATAACAGAATCGCATAGGGCTAATCTCTATCGTAAAGATCCAGAATACTATGATATGTTTCGTAATGATAAGGCAAATCCTTGTTGTGAGACCTGTCAATATTATTGGGTTACTCACAGGAAGGTGGTAGCGTAATGCTTGAGGCATTGTTAATATTACTATTTATAGTATGCATAGGTCTGTCTGTGGCTCTTTTTAAGCTAAAGCCACAGAAGAATAATAAAGAAGATTCTAGCACTCCACAGGGGTATGAAAACTTTGTAAAAGAGTCTAGAGACTGGGCTTTTCAGTATATTGAAGAGGTCCAGAAAGGAATATATCAGGCTATTGATGACCTAAAGCCATTGTCAAAATCTAAATCAAAGGCTAGCAAAGAAATAGCTAGAGTGGTTGAAGACTTGGCTGCTTTGGTGCCATCAAAAAAATGATATGTTACAATATCTATTCTAGGAGTCTATATGATTGCTTTGAAAGATATTGATGAGGTAATTGAATACAATTACCGTGTGTGTGAAGCATACGGTTGTGAAGAAGAAGCAACACACTTCTTTGAATCAGAATATAGAAACATAGATCTTTGTGGTTTACATTATAGAGAATCTCAAAGATATATGTTCTACTAATCCGAAAGGTAAAGAATGAATAACAACATTAAGGCAATTCTAGCCTCATATAGCAGAAGTGTGCTGGGAGCAGCATCCGCACTATATTTGGCTGGTCTTACTGACCCACTTGACCTACTATGGTCGCTAGTAGCAGCTATCCTGCCAGTGCTAATTAGATACATTAATCCTAATGATCCAGCATTTGGTAGAATGCCAACTGTAAAGGAAGTGGAGAAGGCCCTTGCTGATGTAAAGCCAGTTAAGGCTCCTACCGCAAAAAAGGCAGGAACCAAGAAGGCAACAACTAAGACTAAGTAATTAGTTAAAAAGATTAAGCGAGTCTAGAAATAGGCTCGCTTTTTCATTTATAAATGTCTATCTCATAGTCCATGAATGGCACGTAGCATTTGGAAAGGTTATCGCTAAATGCATTTCTTAATAATTCCCTGTATTTTAAAGCTGATTTTGATCTAGATAAAACAATCTTATTTGGGAAAAAGGCAACAGGAATAAAAGAATCATAATATTCTTGTGAATATACAATATACCCAGAAAGAACGCCAAGCCAATCTGGATTTAAGAAGTCATCAAGAAAAACAATGGCATCTTCATTATCACAAACATCATTTGCTAATCTTAAGTCAGAGTAAGTGATTGCTTTTGTATGTCCGCCATCTATTGACATAAGTCTAACTGGATTAATAAATCTTTCTTTTGTTAGTGTCGTAGAATCTGCTTTAATTATTTTTATATTATCATTTTTACCAATATATTTTAAAATGTTAGACTCTAGAATTTCTCTGCTTCCTTTTCCAGAATTATCTATATTTAGATGTTGGTCTTCAAAAACATCTATAGCTATAGCACTCTCTCCTTCTTTTACAGTTGCTGCTAAAGGCATAAATGATTTGCCATGGTGGATCCCAATCTCAACTACATCTCCAAAGCTATTCTGAGTGTTTCCTATAAAATTAATTGCTTTCGCTGTAAGTGGATTGCACCAGCCACCAATCTTTTCTAGATTATTTATATAGTTATCTAAATCAAACATGATAAGCCAATGATTTATAGTTTATAAATATCTTGTCATACTTTTTGTTAATAAAGTTTTGACAAAGGACTACCATCTCACAGTCAAATTCTTTGGTTACAGTATTAATCCAGTGATGCCTAATACCTTCCTGGAACGGTTTGGCACGGTATAAGCATAGACCATTAGATGTAGAGTAATACTTTGCATATTCAAGAGTTCTAAAATCGCTATTCCTATCTTCATGCAAATTACATACTCCATCTTTATATACTGGTTCGGTTCTACTAGCCCAGCAGTCATAATGTGTTCCATTTTTTCTTATGGATGTAGCAGAAACAATATCAAAGTCTGGCTCAAGTTCTGAAAAGTTTAACAATTTCTTGACTGCCTCAGAGTCGTATCTAATGTCTCCTTCAACCATCAAGACATAGTCCACATTATTTAAAAATCCACCACCCTCTATTGCCCTATTTCTTGCTTTTGCTAAGTTTTCTACACGAGTTGGATCTTTGACAGACCCGTAATATTGGGTTTGTATATTTTCGCTAATTATTGATACACCAGAGAAAAATGACCAATCTTTAAGAAATATTCTTTCCTTAGTGCCATCATTAGAATCATTTTCATATATTGATAAATAAAATTCATAATCTGGACTATCTAATACCAAGCGTTTAAGTTGCTTGTAAAAAACATCAATTGCTGTTGCTCTATTTCTAATAATTGAATAAACTAAAACCTTTGGCCTATTTTTGTAAACAACGGGCTTTGGCTTTTGTGGTTTATTTTCATCTTGCTGTATTGGACTAATCTTTTTTTGGATAAACTCAGCAATAAAATTAGCATAATCTTTTTTAATTTTTTCCCAATCAAACTGATTTCCGAGCTTCTCAGATGCGTCGCAATAAAAAGCAAAGCTTTCTTTATTTTCTAATAGTTTTATTAGTGATACGTAATCAGCGGTATTTTTGCCAATAAGAATGCTCTTTAATTCATCCTCTGAGAGGCCTCTGGCTCCAATCTGAGACGATATAACTGGTATTCCATATCCAAATGCCTTCATCATTTTTAAATGCGTCCCAGAGCCTGATTCCATTGGATTAATAAGGGCAAATGAATTTTTATATAAATTATCTAAGTGCTCATGAGAAACATGTCCACGAACATCTAAGTTGGGTGGCAGCTGTCCCATGCCATTAAATGCTCCACTCGCACCCCCAGCTACAACAAAATTATATTCTGGCAATGCTTTAGCAATTGGTATGAGATTTTTTGCAGCAATCATATTTGGATAGTGTCCACTGCCAACGAATAAAATATCTTTAGATTTCATTCTAGATAACGGCTTGTTTTTAGGATAAACAACTGTCCCATTTGGTATGTAGAGAGATTTGTTAGAACTAAACCTATAGTTTTGTTGCAAATAATTAAAATCTTCTTTTGAACAATATGTTATTGCAGATGCAACATTTAATGCCATATCCTCCATAGATCTAACAATTCCAACTGCCTTTTTGTCATCTGAATATAATTGGATAGCCATTGAAAGTTCTGCATTATGAGAATTATATATAATTGGGATATCAGAAATACCTTCTATAAGTGGAACACTTGCAAAGTGATCTAAAATTAGTAAATCATTTTCTTTGGCTAATGCTTTTACTTTGCGTTTAAAATTTTTGATATGAGGTGCCAATAGCTGAAAGGCTATATCCCAATTATTTTTAGCCAAGTTGTGCGTATATACTCTAAATTTTCTAAGAACTTGTGGCTCAACAGGAACCCTGATTTCTGTAATGAAATCGTTAACTTGTTTAGTATAAGATTCTTCTGACCAAGCAAATGATAAAAATGTGACATTGTGTTCAGTCAAGGCTTCAGCCAGTACTGCAGTTCTTTCCGAACCCCCGCTGCTTTTTGTCCAATCCCTTAGATTAGAGCTAACTATTAATATATTAGCCACTCTTTGCCTTACTAGTCTTTTTATAAATTATAGCATATTTGCTATAATTGATTTTGTGGACTTTGTTTATACCTGTAGGCAGGGGGATAATGAAGAGCTTAGATTTTCAATAAGATCCCTTGTAAAAAATTTTAAAAATCCTAGCATTTGGCTAGTTGGATACAAGCCAAGTTGGTACACTGGAAACTTTATATCTGTTGAAGATGTTGGTGGAAAGTTTAACAATATAATTAATTGTATTAAAGTAATTTCTAATTCCAAAGAGATTGAAGAAAATTTTGTATTAATGAATGATGATTTCTTTTTTGTAAAGCCATTATCAGAAATATTAACTTATCACAATGGATCGCTGATTGATAAAATTAATAAGATGGTTTTAGAAACTGGACACAATGGATATACCAGTCTTTTATTAAAAACCTATAAAGATTTAAGAAAAAGCGGAATATCTGAACCACTTGACTATGACATACATGTGCCAATGCCAATGACAAAATCTGGATTAGTCAAATCAATGCCACTGGCATTTTTCCCAAGGTCTGCATATGGAAACATTATGAGTGTTGGTGGAGAACAAATTAGCTCAGATGTAAAGGTTTATAATAAAGCCAGGGAATCATACGATTATCGTAATGGCGATCTTCCTTTTATTTCTACAATTGACGAATCATTTGAAAAAGTTTATGATGCTTTATTTAAGGATATGTTTCAAGAACCTTCGCCGTATGCGGTTATGTAGCGTGGATTAATCCAAATCTGATCCTGAATTCCTTCACCCCATTGATACTGAACATTGCTTAATAAAAATCCAGCGTTAGTCATAAAATTAATTATATGGTTATTTGTCTTGTGTTGAAAATGCCTATAAAAAGTTTCTGTTTCTAAATGAAAAATTTTAACGTTATTTATGTATGAACCCAAGCCCTCTAAAAATTCGTGGGTATATCCCTCTATGTCAACTTTAATAACGTCAATTATATTTTGTTGCAATCCAAGATTTTCAATAATGGTTGACATTTTCTTTACTGGAACTTCTATTGTGTTGTAGGTTGCACCTTCAAAAAAAGAAAAGTTTTCAATGGAAGATGACCCAGCCTCATCCTCTTTATCAGAAATTATTTGAACAAACTTTGTTGTTCCATCATAATTAGATATTGCACTTTCTATAATAGTAAACTCAGGATAGCGTAATGTGGTTTCTTCTATTGCTAATGGATTTGCATCAATTGCAATTACATGTTTTGCATTTAAAGAAGACCTTAAAAATTCAGCATCTTCGCCGTCTCTAGTGCCAACATCAATTACAAAATCAGCAAAATCTCCAAAATATTTTTTATAAACATGTACAAATTGTTCTAGTAATGGATTGTGCATTTTTTACTCTTCTTCGTAAAGTACTCCAAAAGTTTTAGGAAATGCTCTTTGAGATAATTCTTTAATGGCAAAGGCATAATGTTGAATTTCTTGCTGAGCATCGTGTTCAAGTCTTTGATCTAAAAATGTTAGTACTCCTTGCAAGGAGCTGGTCCAACGCCATCTAACGTACATTCCGTATGCTGGTAAAAATAGTCTTGCTATTTCTGGTGCGATATTGTCTTGCAATGCTTCACGATATATCTGATTTCCTTGCACAACAGTTTCACAAAGCAATTCAAAATATTTTTTACCAATCTCTATATCAACTGGTTCTCCAGAACCCTGTTTGCTGTTTGCTGGTTTTGATCGCCATTGATGTGGAAGCGGAATATAGAACTTTTCGTCTTCAGTAATGTAGCGTCTTGATGATTCATTCCAACCATTTTGATCATCTACATGAGTAGATGAAACTGCATACTTCCACCATTGTCTTGCTACAAAAAGTGGGGCATATACTTCAAAAGTCAAAGCTGCGTGTCTAAATGGTGACGTATGTTTTTCACGAAGCAAAAAGTTAATAAGCTTTTCATCTTTATCAGTAAACTCTGCAGACTCTTTATCATAAGATACTCTAGCAGCATTTACAACAGAAAGATCATTGCCTAAAACATCTACAAGCCTGACATAACCTTCGTCAAGCACAGTTATTTTATTATTCAAGATTTTCCTCAATTACTGCCACAATATCACGATATGCCAAAATTAAATATTTTTCTCCGTCATGTTCTATTTCTGTACCCTGATATTTAGCAAAAATAACCTTTTCTCCCACTTTTACATCTGGCACCATTAGCTCTCCATTGCCAAGCCTTAGTCCAGGACCAACGGCGACTACATGTCCTTGATTAGATTTTTCATCATTAAGTGATGCTATGATTAAGCCAGAAGTACTGACTTTATCCTTTTCTTGTATTACTTTTACAACAACTTTATCATCAACTGGTTTTAGCATTATGCTCTCTTTCAGGTTTATTTATATTATACAGGATGGCAAAAATACTGTTTAAAAAGGCTCTAGACCAGCTTCATAGTCTAGCTCCGTTTGTAAAAATCTTAACTCCATTTCAACAGACTGAATTGCCTCAGAGTTCATCTGTAACTCTGTTTCAATACTATCTAAATCTTTTTTAATTTGACTTAGTTGTTTCCAAATATCATCCATTATTAATAATTTTTTCTAATTGAAAAAATGATATCTCTACATGCCCACTTTTATTTTTAAAAGAGTTTAGTTCATCTAAAATTCTTTGTTGTTCTTTAAGTTGTCCAGCACGAAATGCATTTGCAACAAAATTCATTTCTTCTGGGGTACTTGCCTTGGCTAGCTCAATGTTATATTCTAACTGTCCCACATCTCTCAATTCATAGTCAATATCTGGCAGACTCATATATTAATTGTACCCCGAATGAGCTATAAAATCAAGCGGCTAAAAGATTGATTCTGTCTGGCTGGAATCCCGCCCAAGAACCTTTTTGAGAAATAACTACAGGTGCAGAAGAAAAGCCCATGCCAAGGATCATGTCTAATGCATCTTTATCTTGTGTAATATCCACGGTAGTGTATTCAATTCCGTGCTTATCCATATATCTTTTAGTCATATCGCATTGTACGCAATTTGGCTTGGTATAAACTGTAGTCATTTTATCTCCTATTAAGTTAGTGTGTATATTATACCCCTATATGGTATGAAAAATCAAGTTAATTATTACAGTTTGATAACTTATGCAGCTATG
>OGVU01000075.1_pt1 | contig 12467 bp, 8 predicted proteins | sample 1575861 | NCBI WGS metagenome assembly OGVU01 (sample SAMN07581532, study PRJEB24739) | freshwater metagenome | place: Singapore | collected 2015-01 | reverse complement strand
TTTTTTTTTCAAGCAGAAGACGGCATACGAGATCATAGCCGGTGACTGGAGTTCAGACGTGTGCTCTTCCGATCTGTTTCCCAGTCACGATAATAGCACCTGTTTCCCAGTCACGATATTTTTTTCAAGCGGGAATGGGGGTTGTTGCAAAGTCGGTCGTGGCCAGCGAAATGCAAGAAATACATAATAAATTAGCAGCTTTGCGTCGTGCATTGGAAGTTGCAGAGAACCTAGCATAAGAAGACATGAAGAACGTATTGGTATTAGATAATTATGATTCCTTCGTGTACAACTTGGTATACTTATTAAAGGAATTGGGTGCGAATGTGGATGTATTTCGCAATGATAAAATTAGCTTAGAGGAAGTGGGTAAATACGACCAAATTCTTCTTTCGCCAGGTCCAGGCATTCCGTCGGAAGCCGGTATTATGATGGATTTGTTGAGGGAGTTTAAATCGACCAAAAAGATTTTGGGCGTTTGCCTAGGACATCAAGCCATTGCGGAGGCCTTTGGTTCGGAATTACAGAATATGTGGGAGGTATTGCATGGCGTGACAACGGAGTGTCAGGTAATCGATCCATCAGAGCGCTTGTTTTTGGATATCCCCTCGCGATTTGAAGTTTGCCGATACCATTCGTGGACGGTTATTCCCGGTTCGATGCCCAGTGATTTGAAGATTACCGCGCAAGATGATAAAGGTTATGTGTTGGCCGAGGCGCATCAGCAATACGATGTTCGAGGGGTGCAATTTCACCCGGAGGCGTATTTGACCCAGCATGGATTACAAATGATTAAAAATTGGATGAAATAAGATGAAAAAAGTTCTCGAAAGAAGAGTGAGTGGAGAGGCGTTGTCGGAACAAGAGGCGCACGATATTATGTTACAAATCGGTAATGGCGGGATTAATCCGAGCCAAATTGCTGCATTTTTATCCTCCTATTGGTATCATCCGATTCAGGTACATGAGTTGAAGGGTTTTGTTTCGGCGATGCTGGATTTAGCAGTTACGGTTGACCTGTCTGAATTTGATGCCATGGATGTTTGTGGCACGGGAGGCGATGGGAAGGATACTTTTAATATAAGCACAACATCTTCCTTTGTGGTTGTTGGCGCAGGTCAAAAAATCGCTAAACACGGGAACCATGGGGTATCCTCTTCCGTGGGTTCTTCGACGGTCTTGGAATTTTTGGGCCTGAAATTTAATAATGATCCCAAAATCTTAAAGCGTAAAATGGAAACAGCGGGTATGTGTTTTTTACATGCTCCCTTGTTTCATCCGGCGATGCGTTTTGTCGGGCCTATTCGGAAAGAATTGGGCATGAAAACCTTCTTTAATTTGTTAGGCCCCTTGTTGAATCCTGCTAAAGTGAGCAAACAGCTCACGGGGGTTTATTCGCCCGAGGCATTTGATTTGTATGCGGGATTCTTCAAAGATTACTCTAGAGCAAAAGAAATTGGTACTGGTGCTACACCCCTATCAATGGGCGATGTTCTACTTGATTTACCACAGACCCCTGGCAACCCTCATGACATATCAACCGTTTCAACAGTTCCTTGGGATGTAAAGGATCTTCTCTCGCAAAAGATTTTATTAGCGAATTTGAACGTTGATCCTTCAACTTCTGAAACTACCCCAGTTTGGGAATTTGTAAATAGTTATCGTTCAATGATTGCTGCACGATTTTTTGCGGGCGATTTGGCAAACATGTTTAGTTCTTTCTCGTGGACCTTGTGTTTTAAAATTGAAATCCGTTCTAATTTTCAACAGGTTGGCTTGATAGCCCTGAGCTATTCTAATTGTCCTTACATATTGGAACGCTATCTTTCAGATTTTGGCCAACCAACAAATTTTTCTAGTATTTTGCAGCTCCCTCATAAATTGATTCCGATGGGTGAGGATACTGATGTGGAAGTTAAATTTTTGTGGAATTCAAATGCTAAAGCTGCACAAAATTCACATTTTACAAGAAAAGAAGATTTATCAATTGATGATTATCAAATGGGAACTTTTCGAATTATGGTTCCTTATAAAATGGAAACAGCAGCAGGAGTTAACCAAAATTTAACTATAAGAGTGTGGGGATATCTGGAAGATCTAGTTATAGGTGGTTATCAGCCACGGGACAGCGTATTTGCATCACAGCTAAGTACTCAGAGAACAGCACTGGGACCTTACCTGAAACAATCCGATCTGAAAAATGGGTAGTTATGTCTTCAACACGTTGGACATCGGCGCCTCCACAAGTGGAGCTAGTGACGCATCTCGTTTTCTTGTCTCTTCACCTAATCTATCAAATAGTATGGGCCTCTCTTTCTTTGGGACTTCAGATAGCTATCCCGGTATTAAAAACCTGTGGGAGCGTTCTGAGAATCAAGTGGAGGCAAATGCGGTCGAAACCGGATATACTTCCTCTATGGGAACGAAAGTTCCAGGGTTTGTCCCTGAAGGAGCTGAAATAATATCGTCTACGGCTACCGAAGAGATTGCAGAAGAAGGAGGTATACTAGCAGGTGAAGTTGCAGCAGATATAGGAGCAGGACCGGCAGGTATAGCTCTCTTAGTTAATCAACAGCTAGGAAATGCCGTCACTAGTGCTATGTCAGCAGCCACAGAAGACCAGATAAATTCTGATAATACCCAAAATCTATCCCAACACGGCATGAATGTGGACCTTAATGCTGGAATGATTAAATCTAATCAGGAAGCAACACGACAAAATCAAGAATCAGGAGCTTCTATTGGATCTATGTTTGGCCCACTAGGAGCTTTGATAGGACACTCCATTGCAGGAGTTGTTTCTGCCAATCCCAGTTTATTTCAGACAGCTGGTTCATTTTTAGGACCCGTAAATCCAACTGATACAGGTATTGCTATGGCACAGACAACTGATGCAATGACAAATAACTCAACAATGGTAGATAATGTCACAAGCTGAAATTAGTATAGATCCCCCGAGGATACCATCAGTTCAGGCTGTTCCTACACCCCAAACATGTTATGGTACCTTAGAGCACTCTGGTATGACGACCTCCCCCATAAAGGATATATCAAATCTCCCTGCATCTATTGATTGGATGGCCCTTGTTCACGTCCCAGAATATACCTTTGTTTTCTCATCTGCGGATGAGCCAGGAAAGGGAATAGGATGGTGGCGTGTTCCGGGAGGTACTCCGACAAAGATCAATGAGTATGTACCTTTTTGGGCGCTAATCCCAATGACCGGGTCTAAATGGTGGAACGGAACGATTTCGTATAAGTTCTTAGCCATTAAACCTCCTCGCGTTTCAGGAAAATTGTTACTCCGATATTCATATGGTGTCAACGAAGATGATTTCATAAATGATAAAGCAAACCGTAGTATAGCAAAGGAATGGGACCTTGGACAATCAAATGTCTGTGAGCTTGATATAAATGGATTAAACCCTATAAATGCACGTCCAACTTGGCTTCCGTTTTCTGATGTTATTAACCCTTCAGATGAAGAAATTGGCAAACAAATTCCGTATTGGACCGCTGCCACTTCTTGTCCTGAGGCAGCATATTCTCCCGGAATGTTAACTATTCAAGTCGCATCAAGATTGCAACCCGGTGGAATTTTCCCTGATTCAATTCGTATTATTGTTTTTCGGTATTTTAAAAATGCAACCTTCTATTCCCCCACGGATTTCCGAGCAGATCTACCTCATTTTCTCCTCAAGATCCCAGTTTTAGGAAGTAAACCATGAACAATGAGGAACCAATATCAGCTCCCGTAGATAATGTCACTGTTGGCGGGTTCGGTGAGCCACTTCCCGAACAACCTAAGAGTGGTATTCAATCAATTCCTCGACCCATGGATATTTCTTGCTGGATTAATCAATGGCAACCTATGGGAATCCGTGTTGTGGTTGACCTTCCTTTCGTATCTGATGATAGTTCTTATCTTTTTGTTATTCGGAACGGTCCTCTTATTCCTCATCCTATGCGTTTATATCATGATTATAACAATGCGGCACCTACTCCACCTAATTATGCGGCAATCGGACCCCGCCATGGACAACTTACATCAGACAACATAAATGTTTATGCATGGAACAACATGCGGAATGTCATGCACTCAAGTGCACCAAATTGGTCGGCTGATAATGTTGCTTTTGGTGATAAGTATCCTATTAGGATTGTTTATCATGATCTGCCGCCACCTTTGTCGTCATTGGCGCACTGTTTCCGACGTTGGCGAGGAGACATGCAATATCGAATTAGAACCGTTGCAGGATTTGCAACTCAGGGTTATGTGTTCGCATCATGTATAAAGAATGTGGCATCTCCCATCATGCTAATGGATCCTTTTAAGTACAAACCTCCTCTAAAGAGACAAGATCACTCGTACAGGGAAGCAATGCAAAATGCGTATGTCATGGCTGATACTTCTATGTTTAGGCATATTGAAGTTACAAGTTTGTTCGAATATCCTGTAGATTGGTATGATCAATTTATGTGGATGGCGCGAAGAGTTTCCCCTACAACAGTTTTGGGTGATGGAACTGACCCCCCATGGCATCCACGTGAACCACATGCTGACAACTTTATAGTAGTTGGCGTTCGTGGGGAACTGGTTGCTGGTCACACAGGCGCGCAAATAGCATTTGAGCTGGAATATCGAGGAGTGGAAGGCTTCCAATTCGCAGATCCGTATTTGCCAGATTCTAGAATGTTTTCAACAAAAGCCTCTCCGGATAAGGATCAGCCACCTTTTCCTATAATAGTACCATCCGAAACCAAATCGAATGGAATTAGAATAGGAGAAGAGGGATGGCCACCTGGAACAGGACCGGATGGAGGACGATTGCGAAAGGATCGTGTTTTCATGATGCAACGGGCTTCGGAACATGAACAGAGAAGATTAGAGGATCCTAGAGTCTCACCAATGGAAAAGGAAGAGCTGAGACGTCAAATTCACCAACGCAGACACCATAGAGAATTGGAATTCACGTAAATCGGTTCATCGTCCATTTTGTAAATGTTCTCGTTGTATGTCCTTAGTTTATAGGCACTCACTTGTGAAGCGTACTGGCGGCCCTGATCAAGTGAGGAAGATGGGCTTTCCTGATGTCGACCTGGAAATTGACTTGTGAAGTGGTCCTTCTCACTCATGGTATCATTGCTCTTTTAGCTTGTTTGATATTGCTCATCATGAAGTGCGTGAAACAGAGAAGAGAGTCTAGATGGATGTCGGAAAATAAAGCATCCCGTGTCGAGCAGATAGTAGAAATTTTCGAGACAGGTAAAGCTGGCGCGCAGCTAGACACAACTCTCAACTTCAAAAAACACCCACAGAGTGATGACGTTCAACTCAACGTAAATGCTTTAAACAATGGTACTTTTTGTGTAAACTCATCCCCGAAACCAGAGCGGTTGGAGAACTCTTTAAATACAAGCCTAAGCTCCACGGGAGAGGGGGACTATTGCAGAGATGCGCTGAGTCACTGCCCTGGTCAGTCCGTGACGATGAAGTAGCAAGTCTATGGAAGGCAAGACAGAAGGTAACGGTTGATCACCGTGGTGAATTCGTTCCCTAAACGATGATGGGTAACTCACGATCATTTTCAGTGATAATCCCTAGCCAGATAAGCAAAAATTAAGCCTAACCTCTTATAAACATGACCGCAATACGTAAATACAACAATCACTTACTCTTTAAGAATATAATTGCTAAGCATAAGTTAAGTTATGAGTACGAAGGATGGCAAAAATATCTCCCACAAAAATTTGTCTCACAGGTTAATTTCTATTTTAAAAAGGTGCAGCCTCCACTTTTTGGCCAGAGCTTGTCTTGCAGTTACACGCTGTCGGATGTCCTCCATGTTGCAAACATGTGGGAAGTTTTCGCCAAAGAAACAAGCGATTCATCAAAGCTTAAGCATACACCAGTTTTCTACCTGGATAGAAATAACTGTTCGCACAATGGAACGCTTCGTAGAGTATACGTTGGTACGACGCGAGACTTACTTGCTGGATATGAAAAAGCAGAATCCATCCATAAGACGCTTGAAACTCACCACCCGGACTCTAAATCTTTCGTAAATAATAACTTTACATCTGCGGAAGTTGTTTTTGATGTATTTTCTTCGTTGTTGCGCTCACATAGCCTTACTATGGCATACTCGAAGCTTATAATGATATTGGGAACCCCTAAATTTGCCAATCTAGACGCCGAGGGTGTTCTCATTGCGCTTTTACATATAGTTATACGTGGCGTGGCAAACTCTGAAACCATATATGCTTCCTCTAGATGGAGATACACAAAAGATCGCGACACACTCAGGGAATATAACAAGCAATACAAACAAGGAACTCCCCCCCCAATCGAGATTTCAAATTATAAGATGGAAACTTGGCTTCATGCTGAAAGTGTAAGAGCAGAGATGAAACGCTTACGCTCTCCAAAAGTGCACTTACGACATGATCATTCAAAATTTCACTCTGATTTACTCTATTACTATTCATGGTATTGGGGAACTTGGACCCAGATGACGGATATTGAACAGCAGCGAGCGCTGGCCGAGGTGTCAGATGAGTGGCTTAGCAAGAGAGGTCTTCCAACAATGTTTTCCCCAGCAAAAGCGGTTGCTGCAGCGGTAACAGAAGGACTTACTAATACGACACCCGAACTCGAGAGAGTCCTTGGGGACTCAACTCTCAATTTAACCCAAAGCCTTTCGACAATGTTTGACGAGAAAATTGAGAGTTTTCAGGAGAAATTCACGGGTGTGTCAGCGCAAGCAGCAGCAGAAGGAACCGAAAAGATCCGCGAATTAATGGACGAGTTTTTCCAGAGAGCCCATAATCTCTCTGATGAATTTACTACAGGATTTGGAGGAAGAGCTACAGAAGCGTTTGCAGGTCTGGTTGGAATGGGAACTGAGTTTAATCAAATTTTGCAACAGTTTCAAACTATGATATCATCCGCAATCAATAAATTTACCGAACAGTTTATGCGTCCTTTAGGTTTAGCTGATATGATTAGAATAGATCCTATTCGTGTGTTCTTAGGTTTCCAGTACCTTGTAATGTTGTTAAACGTAGATTCTAAGATAATGAAAACATTTTTCCTTTGCATGTTTCTTCATAACTTCGGCCTTCTTAGAGTGGGATGGGAGATCATCCAAAATGTTTATCACCACTTTTGTCCTCGTGTTGAAATTGATGGGGACGTTAATCCTGGAGAACCCACCTTTGATGTCAGTGGAATTGTCAATTTCATATTTTCGACTCCCACAAATTTGCTTTCCATTATTTCTGCTGTATTTGTGACTACGATTCATGGTGCTAAATTAACAGGATCAAGCTTGAACAGTCTCTTGTCTCTCGTTGCTGGTGTTTCCAAAAACTTCCACTTTATAGGTGGAGGTGTCCTTGGAATCCAGAGAGTAATGGAGTCATGCAGAGTTCTCTGGACGAAGTTGACGGAATGGTATACTGAGAAAATACTGGGACAAACACCTGAAGGAAAACTTCTAGCTCAAAAGATCATGCGATGGTGTCTTCTTGTAAGATACTTTTCTACTGAGGCTGGAATGAATGCCATCCGCTTTTCAAGACAAATGTTTGACATAGCTGATGGACTTTTCTCAGAGGGGCAAGAACTTTTGCTGAGGGTGTCAACTGGAGGACGAGATCAGAACAGAGACTTCATGATGCAGATTCAAAGATACAACAGACAAGCCACTACCATCGCGTCTTTCATATCTAGAATTAAGAGTACCTCGTCATTTCAACCAACTATGTTTCACATACAGTTTAATGGACCTCCTGGAATTGGCAAATCTACACTAACAAAAATGTTGGTCAACGATCTTCTAGAGACTTTGTACGATGGGGATCACAACAATGCCTACTGGTCATATAATCCGTCATTGGACCACTTCGACGGATATTGTGGCCAGAAGATAATGTTGGTAGATGATCTGTTTCGTTATAACGACCCGAAGCACTTGACAACATTGTTAACTTTAATCACTAATGTACCTGTAATCTTACCTATGGCTAATCTCGAGGACAAAGGAGTACAATTAACATCAGACATAATGATATCTTCAACCAATACGGCTTACCCTGTCGGCAAGGATGTGTTTTGCATGAATGCTGTGCATCGCAGAAGGCATATGTTGGTGGAAGTTAGCATGGATCCATCTGTGATGGATCCTTCATCACAATCATTTTCTAAAACATTGTACGAGCAAAGTCGTTTCAAAAATGCCGATATCAGGGATCTTCCCCATCTTCATTTCGATTTGTTGAAGCCTGTTTTGGCCCCTGGTTCAACGGGAGGATACGTCACTATCGATGGTGAAGAGTGGAAGGAATATGCACGATTGGCAAAAGAAGTTGAAGAGATTAACAGAGATGCAGTTAATCCCGGGAAATCAGCAAAATTAAATCCTGCATGTTATTATTCAGAAGATAGCCCTCCCCCGAGTCCCATAAATTTACCCGCCACCGGATGGTCATATCGCGAGCTGCTAAACAACATCGTATTGCGGTATCGTTTGTTCCGCAGTGCAGAGGCAACACATTCGCGCGAGAAGAGGTATGCTCATACGATGGCGTCTCTCAACGATATTGACGAGCATATATTTTCGTTGGATCATCCTCCAACTGGAGTGATTGCGCAGCATTTCTACGATCTCGAGCAGCCTATTCCAGTTGTTATACCGGAGGGAGGTACCTATGTCGCTCCCTCCATTGAGAGCAATGTGAACCTTCTTTCCGAGTTCGAAGATTTGGATGTTGAGGCGATCGTATCTGACATCATCAACAATACATCCAGTGTGGGGGAGGAAACAATGAACTTTGAGCCTTCAACATCTACTGATCCAAAATCTGTTTACCAACCACTTTCACTCGGGGATGAGGCGATGAGATCAAAAAGAATTCGAAAGCAGAAGAAATTTGTGGAGCGTGATCCCGTAGTTGAAAACATCTTGCGTGAGAAAACACATCAACAAATGTTCCCTGACGATGTATCCGACCTCAAGAAAAACTATCGCTATATTCCTATCGTACATGGCGCCACAACGTGGGCTAACATTCACGTAATTGCACATGGTACCTCTCGAGTGCAGCGATTAATGTCTGTGTCTGAAATGCAGCAATATTTGGTGGAAAAAGTTCTTCCTATTCCCCCTCCCATTGTGGAGTATGACGATACATTTCATAGAGCTTGGGTCAAGGACACATTCACAGAGACTCGCGGAATTCGTTCATTTATGAAACAGTTTGGCTTCTCCGCCCTGGCACGATACCCCAAGACTTTTTCTCCGGAAATTGCGGGAAAAGAGTCTGCTATGCCATGGTACTTTCTAAAACATTTGCAATACATACAAGGAGATTGGCATTTCGTGGTGCCAGAACCGTTAGTTTTAAAACGAAGGAAAACCATAGAGGTTTCCCCTCATGACTCAACTCGAAAAATCACTTTGCCCCCGGATTCAGCATTTCTACTAAGTATCTATCAACCCTTTATGGTAGCTTGTACCGAGTTTTGTTCACTTTCACCTACTCATCAGCGGGAAATGGTCGAACTAGCAACCTGGAGAGAGCAATATACTGGTTTTTACAACTTGAAGGGTATGACTCAGGCCATGTCTGAGTTGTGGGAACCAATCCGCAAAACTTCTGCGAACATTGTCCGTGCCTTCGATTTTCGTGCCTTGGTAGCTGGACGAGTTAAGACAATAATATCTGGTCTTCTTGGAACAGTAGTTTGTGCAATATCTTTCTTAGCTGTTAGAAAAATGTGTTCGCTTTTTACAAAACAATTTACGGGAGAGGAGACCTCTAAGGTTCTTCATAGGGCTCCCAAATCTGGCGTAGTTTATAAAGGAGCTTTCACTTCCCTAAATCAAAATTCAAACTTTTCATCATTCATAGACTCATTCGCTTCTCGTAATTTGCGATTCGTCCAAATACATACTGGAGATGGAGTCGTTGGCGCACAAGGATTGGTTAGCGGACAGTTCCTCATTGTTCCCAAACATCTGCTCCGTCCCGTTAGCTCCCATCCTATCTTTATGCTGAACCTATATCTTCCCAGTCAGCCCCAGCCACTCCAAGTATACATAGAAAAACATCAGATAGAAGAGTATGAGCACGGCGATTTAGCTGTAATCTACTCTTCTAGCTTTCCTGTGGCCAGAGATTTAACACCATATTTATTTACCGATCATCAATTGGAACGTGTGGAGATGGTGGATGATACTAGCATACTGTCTCGATATGAAGGGGAGTGTCATGTGGAAAGATATGTAAGAGGAAAACGCGCGCGAAAAATTCGTATGACTGCAGACGATGGAACATCTTGTGCAATCTTGGATTCCATAATCATCGATGGAAACACTATGGTTGGAAAGAGTGGTTCTCCTGTTTTCTCTCCTTTCAAGGCCTTGTCAGCCCAGTTTCTATTAGGAATTCAGGCTTGGCAGGTGTTTGGTAAGGCAGGAAATCAGATATGTGTGCAGGTTTTGACGCGTGACACCTTCCATCAGTTGCGAGACAGATTAGTGTTGGGAAACAACATCGTTCCCATTGAGAGGAAGGAAACATATGACGATTCCGAGATATCTTCTCCCTTGACTGGGTTGTTTACATCTGAAGTCGTTGTATGTGAAGTTCCAAAGACAGAAAGTGTTGGGATCATCGGTAAAACGCAATTTGTAAAATCACCAATAGCGAAATATATGGACGAAGCCCGCAGACAAAGTCTTTCCGTCCCGGCTGCCTCTTCGCAATTTGACAAACGATTATACCATGGAAGTAAATACCATCCTGTAGCCCATTCATTGAACAAGTATACGAGAGGACAAGTCAAACCCTTTAATCCTATTATTCTTCGTAAGATTAGAGAGGATCTTGGCCTATTTCTACGCGGTGAATTAGATCAGAAATTTTATCGGACCTTGAATTTCGAAGAAGCAATCACTGGAACTCGACAAGATGGGTCCAATCCTATGGATCTTTCGACTTCCCCCGGTATACCTTATGTCTTCCAAACCGGGAAAGAAAAAGGAAAAAAGACATGGTTACATATAAACGAAAAAGGTGATCTTGATCACGTGGACCCAGAATTCTTAGAAGAGTATAACCGTTTCGAGCAAAGTATGATGAGTGGAGTGATACCGCTCAACCGCTCATACGACTTTCCAAAAGACGAGCTGCGTCCAGAGGCTAAGGCATTGGGAACTCAAGATTCACCACCAAAAACAAGAACTGTCACATGCATGAATATGAACTATATCATACTGTGGCGAAAGCTAACATTGGACTTTTGGGCTGCTCAGCATCGCAAGGCAGGTACTGACTTTCCCCTGTGCCCCGGGATGAACCCGGAAGGGCCAGACTGGAGCAATATGTACCGAGCGTTGCGAAAACATCCCAACTATTTCGACTTTGACGTATCAAATTGGGATGGCTTTATGCCCCCTGATTTGCTATTTCTTGCGGGAGATATAGTTGCTGATGTTATGGAGTACGGGTACCAATCTTACCAACGTACTGCAATACGTGCAATATTGGCTGATGTTCTCTTCGGATACATTCAGTTCGGTACGTTAATATATCAGAAGAACCGTGGGATGGTATCCGGTTTTCCCGGAACTGCTGAGATGAACTCACTTGTCCATCTAATCTTAATCTATTATGTATACTTAGATTTAGCTCCTGCGGTACGTCCAACCATGAACACTTTCCTGAATCAAGTTCAGGTCTATGTTTACGGAGACGACATTATTTGTAGTTTTACAGAGGATATTGTAGAGTGGTTTAATGGTCTCACAGTCTCTGAAAAATACCAAAGTATGGGCTATCCTGTCACATCTTCAGATAAGTTATCTGAGATACGCAGGACAAAACCTTTTCGAGAGTGCCAATTTTTGAAGTCCACTTGGCGCAAACTTGAACATGGCATCTGGATTCGAAAATTGGATCTGGATGTCGCTAACAATCTACTTTACTGGGTTCGTTCCAAACAACATCCAATGGAGCAGTTTTATTCAAACTTGAGTGATGCTCTGTTTATCTGGTTCGGACATGGTGAAGAGGTCTATTCGGCAAATCTTTCACAGTTAAACAAATGGCTTTGTGAGGCCAATATACCACAAGTATATATTACCTATCGAGATCAGCTGGCAGACTATCTTGCCAGGTACTACTCTATGGAGTAGATTATCTTAAATACTGTTTCATCGTGTTTCAATATATATTTTATCTTATTTTTAGGCTTTTAGTACCTAAGGACCCTAGAAAATGGGCTCTAATGTAATTTAAGAGTCGCGTACGTGACAATTTTCAACATGGTCGGCATGGACGGGAATTCCTTTACCTTTAGTGAGCGGGAACCCCTATTAGCCATGTCGCATGGCTGACTATGGGCGTATATATTTAGATACTCAGCGATATCGTGACTGGGAAACAGTATTTAAGATAAT
>OGVU01000074.1_pt1 | contig 12476 bp, 12 predicted proteins | sample 1575861 | NCBI WGS metagenome assembly OGVU01 (sample SAMN07581532, study PRJEB24739) | freshwater metagenome | place: Singapore | collected 2015-01 | reverse complement strand
GTTTCCCAGTCACGATAAGCCAAAAAAGAAGTTAAAGTAAGGGGAAATAAAAAAGTTTATCCAATTATTATTGATGGTATTGTATATAAATCAATATACGCTGCAAGTAGAAAATTAGGGTTAAATAAACACGCAATAACCCATAGAGTTAAATCACAATATTTTCCAACATACCTTTATTGTGATGATACATTAAATGAAAAAAATGGTAAATACAATAAAGTAGATATGCGAAACAGAGAAAAAATATCTATTGAAGGTGTTGAATATGAAAGTATTATAGAAGCATCCCGTTCTATTAAAATGCTTTCACATGCCATAATACATAGATTAAGCTCAACAGCTTACCCTGATTGGGTTTATTTAGATGGTAGGGAAAAAACTATTCATTCTGAAAAAAAGAAAAAAGAAGTGATGGTGTTAGGTGTAGTATATAACTCAATCGCTGATGCTGTTAAAGGTTCTGGTGTCAATAGAGAACTAATAAGATATAGATTGGGAAATGAAAAATATCAAGATTACAAGTATTTATATTTATGAAACCATATATAGATAAAGTAATTGAAACAAATGTTGTAATAAGAGAGTTTGATGAAGATACACCAGAAAGTTCTTTGGTGTGGCATCGGGATAATGAAAGTAGGGTTGTTGAGGTAATAGGTGAAACTGATTGGATGTTTCAGAGGGATAATGAATTACCTATTAAAATGGAAGGGAAAATTGAAATTCCGAGACATCAATGGCATAGAGCGATAAAAGGTAGTGGTAAATTGGTGTTAAAAATAACAAAATATTAAGATGAAAATAATCATAACTGAAGAACAAAAGAAGAAGTTATTTATACCTAGAAGATTATCAGGTGAGAATTCCAGATGGAATGAGTGGAATAAAGAGCAGCCAATTAAAAACGGTATTAGGATAAATCAATATACAGATGATGGAATAAAAACTGGATATTGGGAATATAACATTGTAATTGGTGATGGTATAAGACATAAGATCACATCAAAAGGTTCATATGTAGATGAGTTAAAAGAAGGTATTTGGGAAGAATATTACGATAATGGAAATTTACGTTCAAAAGGGTTATATACAAAAGGAAAACAAAAAGGTGTATGGGTGTGGTATAAAAAAAATGGTGATTTATTTTTCAAAACAAAATATTAAGATGAAAATAATAATAACTGAAGAACAAAAGAAGAAATTATTTATTCCTAGAAGACAATCCGGTGAGAATTCTAAATGGAATCAATGGAATAAAGAACAGCCAGTTAAAGATGGTATTAGGATAAATCAATATAATCATGATGGGATAAAAACTGGTTATTGGGAGAAATATTGGTTTAATGGAAATATACGGTCAAAGGGATTATATGTAGATGGTAAAGAAGAAGGTATATGGGAAGAGTATTATTTTACCAATGGAAATCTATTATCAAAGGGATTATATGTAGATGGAAAGAAAGAGGGTATATGGGAGTATTATCATTCCAATGGGAATATAAGTTCAAAAGGTTTATTTAAAGATGGGAAAGAAGAAGGAATATGGGAGGAATATTGGCTTAATGGAAATATAAGTTCAAAAGGTTCATATAAAAATGGTGAGAAAGAAGGTATATGGAAGGAGTATCATACTAATGGGAATATAAGTTCAAAAGGTTCATATAAAGATGGGAAAGAAGAAGGTATATGGGAGGAATATTATTCCAATGGAAATATAGAGTTAAAGGGATTATATGTAGATGGAAATAGAGAAGGTATATGGGAGTCTTATTGGAGTAATGGTAATCTATTTCGTAGAGGTTCATATAAAGAAGATAAAATGGATGGTATATGGGAGTTTTATTGGTTTAATGGAAATATAAGAGCTAAGGGACTATATGTTAATGGGGATAGGGGAGGTATATGGGAGTGGTATTATTCAGATGGAAATATTAGGTCAAAGGGATTATATAAAGATGGGAAAGAAGAAGGTATATGGGAGTATTACAAAGAAAGTGGTAATCTATCTCGTAGAGGTTCATATAAAGATAGTAAGAGAGTAGGATATTGGGGGTATTATCATGAAAATGGAAATCTAAAGTATAGAGGTTCATATAAAGATGGGTTAAAAGAAGGTCTATGGGAGTATTATAAAGATAGTGGAGATAAATATTAAAAATATTATGAGAAGTATATTAAAGAATAGGATTAATAGGAGGGGTAAGAGAGTAGGGTATTGGGAGGAATATTATGGAAATGGGAATCTATTTAGTAGAGGTTCATATAAAGAAGGTAATAAAGAGGGTATATGGGAGTATTATTGGAATAATGGGAATATAGAGTCTAGAGGTTCATATGTAGATGGAGAACTTGAAGGTATATGGGAGTTTTATTGGAATAATGGAAACCTATATCTTAGAGGTTCATATAAAAATGGAGAAATGGATGGTATATGGGAGATTTATTATGAAAATGGAAATCTATCTCGTAGATGTTCATATAAAGAAGGTAATAAAGAGGGTATATGGGAGTCTTATCATTCCAATGGAAATATATTATAGGGAGAGTTATTAAGTATATGAGAAATATAGGTAAGAATAGGGTAAATAGGAGGGGTAATAGAGTGGGTATATGGGATTCTTATTGGGAAAATGGGAATATAGAGTCTAGAGGTTCATATAAAAATGGAAAGAGAGAAGGTATATGGGAGATTTATTATGAAAATGGAAATATATGGTATAGAGGTTCATATAAAGAAGGAATATTGGATGGTTTATGGGAGGAATATTGGCTTAATGGAAATATAGAATCAAAGGGATTATATGTGAATGGGAAGAGAGAAGGTATATGGGAGTCTTATTGGAGTAATGGAAATATAGAATCAAAGGGATTATATAGAGAAGGTGAGAGAGAAGGTATATGGGAGTTTTATAAAGGGAGTGGGGAAATAGATTATAGGGAGGAGTTTTAAGAATATTATGAGAAGTATATTAAATAATAGGATAAATAGGAGGGGTAAAAGAGTAGGTATATGGGAGATTTATTATTCTAATGGGAATTTACATTCAAAGGGATTATTTAAAAATGGTGTAAGAGATGGTATATGGGAGTATTATCATGAAAATGGGAATATAGATGCGAAGGGTTTATATGTTAATGGTAATATAGATGGTATATGGGAGTTTTATCATTCCAATGGAAATATAGAATCAAAAGGTTCATATAAATATGGTGAGAGAGATGATATATGGGAGTTTTATCATTCCAATGGTAATATAAGTTCAAAGGGATTATATGTAGATGGTGAGATGGAAGGTATATGGGAGTCTTATTATAAAAATGGAAATATACGGTCAAAGGGATTATATAAAGATGGTGAGAGGAGAGGTATATGGGAATTTTATCATAATAATGGGAATATTATGTATAGAGGTTCATATAAAGATGGGGGAATGGATGGTTTATGGGAAGAGTATTGGGAGAATGGAAATTTAAGGTATAGGGGTTCATATAAAGATGGTGAAAGAGTAGGATATTGGGAGAAATATTATAATAATGGAAATATATGGTCAAAGGGATTATATGTAGATGGAAAGAAAGAAGGTATATGGGAGAAATATTGGCTTAATGGAAATATAGAATCAAAGGGATTATATAGAGATGGTGAGAGGAGAGGTATATGGGAGTCTTATTATGAAAATGGGAATACAACACGAAAAGTGGTAATGCGGGAAGAGTCATTAAAGTAAGCGCCAGAGCAAAGTATAATGATATAAACTTCACAGTAAGCCGATTTGTGCCTTAAGAGATTTGGGTAAAGTAACCAGTACCTAATCAACTCTAGGTGCTTTATTGTTCACATCGCAAAACAAACCTCATAGTTCAGGAAAAACATGATCTATTTAAGTCCATTCCAGTCGGAATCATCCTCAATCCTCAATCCCATCTCGCGATAGTTGAAACCGTCAGCAGCCTCACCTGACTCATGAATACACCGTATGCTAAGGAAATCCATCACATTATTACCCACTCTTAAGCTGTTTACGACAAAGTCAAATTGCCTGAGTCTCTCATCCTTGGACTGGTAAATAACCTCCAAAGAGTCGCCAGAGGCTACAGCGAAGAAGAACTCAGCTGGATCGATTAAAACCTACCTGAAGCATGAACCAAGTAAATCGGAAGAGTCGAGGTTTCACATAGTGCCTAGAGAAAGTTCTACGAGCGGCTCGAGGACTTCAGCAAATCACTCAAAGACTGGTACATTGAACACCACAGGCTTCCCACGTAGCAGGAGCTTGATTCTGTCAAGAAGTCCCAACAAACTAACAAGTTTTAGCAATCTACACCCTCACAGAGTGGTTGAGGAGAAGTGGAGGAAAGTTTTGAATTAAATGAGGGACAAAAAGCAGAATAGCAAAAACGAGACATCTAAAGGACGATTCCAAGCCCCGCCCAGCGTGGTAACGTAAATCCCCTCAATGATGGAAATTATTACCTCCCTGAAGTTGCGGCCTACAGAAGACAATGCAGAATACCAGAAGTTGATAGACTATACAGAGGAGAACTAATCAACATGTATGGTGATTACGCACATTTGGTCAACCCAGATAATGCTATCGATCCTCAGCAGTTAAAGTATGAGCTTGACTCCTCCCTCGGCTTACGCAACAATCGGTCCTCTCTACATGATCTATCCATTTATTGTTGTAGTTAAATACAAGCTACCCGTGAAAAGAAGATCTGAACCTTGCCATACATAATTTGTTATCTAAGAGCTCAACCCTCACAACGTTCTATCAATAGGGCAGTCAGACACCTCCAAGTTTCCCTCTCCCTTAATCCCTCCATACTAGACTACTACCTGGCTCACCTTTGGTACCCAGCAGTTCGAGAAGCTGAGAAGAAACCGGAAGCAAACCTTATAGCCGAGGAAGCAACTTGTTTAGATTACGGAATCTTAACCTTCGGTAGCTTAATCAACTACCTCAATGGGCAACAAGGCATGTAACTAAACCAAGAGGCCTAAAATGCGGTCCAAATAGCATGGCAAAGAAATGGTTAACAAACCACACTAGCAGAGGCTATCCACATAGCGGCATAGTATCTAGGTCAGCACGTCAGCAACTGGTCATTCAATTACTAAACTTTTAAGGAAAGATACAATGAAATTAATCTAACGGAACCTCCATTGAAACTAGTGCAAGGCTCAAGATAACAAAGAATCGTCGTAATCTTTAGTGGCGATCAAATAACCTACAAGATGCTTATCCAAATTAACCCAGTTCTGAACACAATCCACAAAGTCGACGGCATCAGAGCTCATAACTTCGGAGAGTACAAAAGCTATCATGACAGTCAAACTAGCGACGGACTCATTCCTCACGCCCACGAACTGCTCATTAGACGAAAACATTCCGAGCTAGCTGGTTTATTAAAAAGCTACTACATGTTAACATAGTTCCGCATCGGCTAGACTTAACAGGTTTTGGAGAAAAAGTTCAAAACCGACTATCTAGAATTCGTCGTTACTTACTGGAACATCTGCAGCAACGAAACTAGAGCCTCCATCTTTTAGAAAAAGTACATCCAACTTAAGTTCCCTCAAGCCTATGCTTCCTGGTCAAAGGTCAAGAACGAACATGCTGAGCTCAAAGACTCCAGAATCCAGACTATACTGAATTTCTTCTAAACAGTGGATTAGTAAGCTCCACTGGTCGTTGTAGGCTACAGCGCAATTAGAGAAGTGAGATGCGCGCTCGAATTTGGGTTAAACCCCATCTTTGTCCGGCCGCTCACTACGAACAACACTGAAATCAATGAACGCCAATTCCTACACTATGTCATCCAGGCTACCCAGCACCAGTTCCAATTAGTAGACGACACTCTCGAGAACTACATGGCGGCTAGAAACTAAGACCCGACAATCTTTGTTGGATTCAATAGCCTACAACATTGTGGAACTGAGTGGACAAGAAGACTTATCCCAGGAGACAGAGTATATTACCACGGACACCATCCCTCCATCATCAAAGCAAGCCAAAAAATACTCTCCATCAAAGAGCTCCAAGACATCAGTGTAAAACATGAGCACCTAGTGATTAGTCTACAAGGAGACAATACGACACATTCTGAAACTTACCCAGCATGGATGGCTTACAAGACAAAAAATCTCACACGAAATACAATGGCTAATGCAGACAGCTACTTTGTTGATCAAACTGGCCATATCTCCATCATGTGGCAAGTTTTCGAAGCCCAAGGACCTGAGGTCGAACTCTAAGCTTATAATTACGCCCCTGACCGACCAATTACCTAGCATTTAATACAAAGCGAGGACAAAAATGCAGCTCCCACAGGGTCCAAAGACTTTGATATGGGTACTCAAGTCTATGATCTTAGCACAAGCCGCATGACCGGCGGACGCACCTTCTTCACTGCAATAGCAGGTGCCACAGGAGCTAGCCAGATACTTACTGGCCAAAACCAACTCAGCAACACAGCATTACAACGCCTGCACAACACAAAAACCGACTATCAAACCCTGGCAAACAATATTAGGTCATACTTTGAGGCAAAAGGAATAACACACAAACTCGACATCAACCTCAGCGAGGCAATGAAACCACAAACCATAATCATCCGCCGAAATCACCGTCCTCACTGGCTCATCACTACAATAATCACCCTAACTCTCGCCAGAATGCTCTACGAAATCTACACCTCCATCATGGACATGGGCTTGGAACTGTCATTCACGGAACGTGTATGGGCATACTACGTAAGCGTGTTCCTCGCCGCCGCACTGATGATCATTTACTTCTACCTGACAACTGAAAAGTTTACCTTCAGCGGAAACACTCTCGAATCCTGTGTAATCGCACATTGTAAGTATTTTAGCAAGAAAGGAGTTGACTCGTACGACTTTGACGGGAACTGGCATGGGTATAGATCAGTGGACTCCAACATCCCGCTGACTATCGTCCTCAACACCTTCAAGTATAGGGACGCCGATTAGGATAATAACGCCCCCGTAACCACACAATACTACCACTTTTCTGATTTCAATTCACCATGGACCGACAACAATACCTCTAGATACATCAATGAGACTATATGTTCTATAGTGCGGTAATGCTCCCTATCATCCAGAGTAAAAAGTTTACGCCTCTCTACATACATACTACCCCAAAAGGTATCTTGTTGTCTTACCATAAAGCACCTCCCCTCAAGTCTTAGCCCCTACTAGCCACTAAAGCATCTACCCAAGGCACACACCTAGACTTAACCTCCCGCATTCAAAATTGATTTCCTGGATCAACGCGTGATACTCTCAGAAATATTGAAGTCTGACAATTGCGAGGAGATGAACGACGATCAGGGCAGTGTTAATGATCTAGATTACTAAGTATGGATCGAACCTCCCCCACAACCACCTGCTGAAAATCAATTCTGTGATCAGCCCGTTTGGCAAGATCTCCCTTCCCCTTAACAAAGAACTCCTACGAAACAAAATCAGCAAAATGAGCCAGTGACCGAGTAAAACACTCCAATCGCAGCAGAAATGAACAATTACGAGCAACAAGAAAAAGTTCAGACTCCTCTCCGTGAGAGAAAGAGAAAACAATGTGGCTATCCCATTCTTCCTGAAAATGATCTTTATCAACTGTCTCCAGAAGAAACAGCAGCAATAAACAAAATTCCGGACATAAAAGAAAGAGACGAAGCTCAATAGCCCTCAATCCAGACCCCTCAAAAATCATCACCTGAGAATCAGGTCTTCTTCACTCCGGAAAAGTTAATAGAATCCTAAGTCAGGGAGGAGGAATGCGATCAGCGAGTGGCCTCCTTGCCAGAAATGCCTGAAGGGTCACCTAGAAGAGACCTTGATGCAGAATCACTAAACAGACAAACAGGTGGTGACCAAAAGAAACTTCCTCCGAACAAAACCCGAAGCATCCCAGAACAAATCATTCCAGAACAAACCAGCAATGACAACGACTAGATAGTTGAGTCAAAATCTTGGTATACATTAGATCCCCTAGCACAAATTGTATTCGAAGAGCAGCGCCACATATCAGACCAATCACGCCAACAGGAGGATATCCTAAAGAAACCACAGTACGTCATGCTCGAAAAGCCTCTCGCAACTGCTCCCTCAACAGAATAGGTATTTGCAGCCTCAGCTCCCAGCCTCCAGCAGGTGTAAGAAGAGGACTAACAATCACAATCATACAACGACCCCCAAGATAATCAGCCCCATCAAGAATCGAAATCAGACGTTGGATAACCGTCGGAGGACTACGACGACTTCGAGGAGCAAGAAAATGTCCCAGAACCAACAGCTGAGGAGATTCAAGCTGAGTGGTAGAAATTAGCACCAGAGGAATTCGAGCTCTCTAACACTCAAGACCAGTACCTCATCAGCTATGCTAGACGCATCAAGAACTATCTGACCTAAGTCGATAAGACCACCATAGGTTTTGTTCAAGATCATAAGCTCCAGCTTTTACTCTCTGAATCAGCCAAAGCTGATTAAAGGAACACCGAGTATGGTGGAATTATAATACTGACCCAGTACGCAGGAAACGAGGATGTAATTGCAGACATTATATAAAACTACATTAGCCACACTGGAATCTTCGTCTTTGTGAAATATGAACTAGACGAGGATTATTCTAACCCTCTTTGGCTCATGTCATAATATTTCGAAGCCCATTCCAACAAGAACGACCTAATAATAGAACAGGCCTAAGTCAGCCATTATGTCTGCGAGCGACTGGAAAAACAAGAAGAAATTGCAGTCGAATTTAGCGAACCCTATGGAAGGAGGGGCGACCTCCATGACATATACCTGGCCCCAACTCAGAATCTCACTAAATATGGTGATTTGACCAAAGCTCTGATGGACATGCCATCCACTTTCCTGTCAATCACAAGCGTATATGAATTTGCCCCTGCTGACCCTCTGACCCTAGAAAGGCAGACGAAAGGCTATCCAGAACTCATCAATGGAAGCATCACTAGGGAACAGGCTCTAGAAATAATTGATTTGATGGATGGCGAAGCATGAACTAAACTTAAGACTCTTAGAACGTATACTCCAAAGGAAACTACCCAGCCAAAAAGTGATACCTTGAGGGTCCTGGGACATGTGGACGAAATCCCAGAGTGCGAAGCATATGCACTAATCTATTTATCTGTTGCAAAACTTTTCATACTCTATGCCGGTCAAATCAACGGACTACTGAATATATACCAATTGGACATACCTGAGCAAAGAATCGTGGATTGGTATTACTTTAGAAAAGCACTTAGCCTCTACTATTACGATCACCGTCGCCACATTGTTTCCAACTATATCTCTAGCGGCGAATTTGGTGATATGTATTTGGACAAATTACTCTCCGAATAGGCTCAAACAGTGTGGACCTTAGAATCCATACGCGACCTACTCTAATAGTAGATACCAAAATGGGACATGCAGAGTGGTGACGTCGTCTTCCATGACACGAATACTATCTTCCGCATAGGTAAGAAAGCATACTCTGCATTATGCAACTCTTTCCCTGCCGAATTCCAAAAACTTGGACGCAACACTTATGCCCTTCCTTTATGCCCGAGAGCCAAGGTCCATCAATTCATTAAGGTCGAGAAAATCCCATACATTAAGGACTATATCGACACAGGCTCAGGCTTCACCAACAATGAATGTCTTCTTAGCTGCATCTGAGCCGCGTTCTGTTTCAACACAGAAAACGAGTACAAATTTGATGAGCCTGAACCTCGCAAGAAACTAGCCCAAGCCGGACTTACTGACATAGGAAACGTCTGAACAAACACGAACCTACTGACTTACTGCCGCACTAATAATATCTCTATAAACTTATATCAAACCTCATGCACCACTGGTTACAAACCATCCACGATCAAATGCAATAAGCCTCTAATGACTGTTGACATTCTTGATCATCAAGGACATGCCTACCTCAGGTGCTGGAAGCCGTCGCAAAGACCAGGCAGAGCCATCCCAAACAACTGCACTTGCCACCGCTGCTTCATCAACAAACGCGACGCATAAAAGTGCAAATCTCAATGTCTTGATCCTTACTGTTAACCGATGGCCCAATTTTGGGAAAACACTTCCGAATACTACCAACAACTCGCAGCCTTTGACACAGCCTACGTCAAGAGCGTGGGCTCACTAAACGTTAAGAAAACTCAGCTCACCAGATTAAACATAAACTAGGAATCTAACGCTGACTACATTTTCCAAGAGCTCAAGGCATCGCTACTGTAAGCTGACTTACCTCCAAGCACTGGCAACAAACTAACTCCATGCTGTACAGGACAACGATACAAGTTCTTCAAGAGAAACCCTGATGCCTATGTCACCTGGGTTGACCGAAATCAGCTCCAAAAATGCATCAAACGATTCACAGGACACATCATTGGTTTCACTTGGTCAGGCCTTCCCAATGTCTTCAGTAATCCCTGTGTACACAACGCATTCGCTTCAATCAATACACGCCTGTGTGCCACCAGAAATCCTATTAGAAGGGAAGTGGCCGATGATTTCTTGGCTTTTTGTGAGAGATGAAATAACTCACACCTCCACTAAGACGACCGCTAGCTCGAATTCTCATCCAATCTCAGAAAAGCCGGAGAGGAGTGGGTCATCACCCGCAAACAGACTACTGAATGGAAAGACAAACATCTCGAAAGTTTCAACAAACTTATAGACACTCTCGAAGGCAACCCATCCTAAACAATATTCATTAAATAGGAAATAGAGCCCATGTTGAACGACCCTAGAATGATCACTACCTGGGAAAAAGGTCAAAAAGTCCTGATTGGCATCCTATAAATGCTTGTCTCTGACTAGCTCAAAGATCACAAAGCCTTCACCTACGGACTCAACAACGCACAACTTTGTAACAAAATGAAGTGCCTACTAGGCTTCGCCTATTATACTGAAGTCGACTACTCCAGATGGGATTCTTCAATATCCAGACTCCTAATGAGACCACTCGAACATATGATAGAGCTTGTAGCACCAGACCTTAAAGGCTGCTGGGAGTCAGTATGGAAAGGCGATGGCACTTCCATCTTCAATATCAAGTTCCGACCAGCTATGAGAATCAATGACGCCCAACCTCAAAGGTCAGGAGATCCGTTCACCTCAATCCTAAACTCATATCTTAACTACATGATCACTGCTTACTACCAACACCTAAAACGCTAGGGCAAGTGGCTTACGTAGAGCGACATAAAGATTAGGTGCCTCGTCCACGGCGACGATAACATACTTGCCTCAAATCAGCCTCTCACAGACTTCAATCTTCTCACCTCATGGCTTGGTTTACAAATAGACATGGTTTCTCAAGCCGATACAATACACGGCCTGCATTTCCTCTCCAGGGTTATCCTTACGGACAACCATACCACTATTACTCTCACCAGAGAACCATGGTTATTATTTAGACGCTTCGGAACTAGCCTCAAGACCTACATTCCAGACATTGAATACCATGCCCACACCAAAGCTCTGTCCTACCTGTGTGAAATCAAAGGAGTTCCTGCACTAGAGAAAATCTTTAACCTATACGTCCTACCAGGTACTATTCCACTAACCAGAGCCAGGGTGGCCTCCACCCATAATGCTAAAGACTTCCTCCCTATCACTCACGAATATGACTCCAAAGCCCAAACACAGCTAGCTATAGCCTTCCACAAAACATGGGAGGACGACTATGAACGTCTTTACTAAGCCCTGCTAGTCGATAAATATGCCAAACTATCCATGACGGACTATGCATTCATGACAGGCAAATATGGGCCTCATATTATTAAAGGAGGTTAGCAGATACTCCCAGCAACGTCAATGCGCCCAACAGCCATAAGGACCAGACTGGATTATGCTTTCGGACACACTGCTAATTATCAAGCCGCCCTGCAATACGCACTTAGCTGAAAAGGCAGAAAGCGATGACGTGGTAATACATTGACTATAATCGAGTCAGATACAAACAGCCTCACAATAGAGTCCCAACCATAAACCACCGTATCCCGCAGATCAGTTCTTCGCCACGGATAACCTTTCCCAGACACGCATTGTCATGAATATGCTGACATCCTTAAAGCATACAAACATGTAAGCAGAAATCTCCACAACCTCCATCAACACCTTGTACTCAAAGACCATCATTACTATCTCATCAGCAGGCAACGCACACCTCTTCAAGCAGCCAAAAGAGATAGTATCAAACACTATAGCAATCCACACATGGACAATACCGGCTGGCGCCGCCATCATCACTCACACACATTATGATGAGTGATGATTTCTCCTTCTCTTCTCTTCCTATTTTTTTTTTTATCCATTACGATACGACGGCAGAATATCGTGACTGGGAAACAGATCGGAAGAGCACACGTCTGAACTCCAGTCACCGGCTATGATCTCGTATGCCGTCTTCTGCTTGAAAAAAAAAAAA
>OGVU01000073.1_pt1 | contig 12507 bp, 22 predicted proteins | sample 1575861 | NCBI WGS metagenome assembly OGVU01 (sample SAMN07581532, study PRJEB24739) | freshwater metagenome | place: Singapore | collected 2015-01 | reverse complement strand
CTTCAGGACACCGTCCTGCGATTGTTTGACCGAGACGAGAGCACGAGGAGGTTCGACACCGTTGGTCGAGTTGCTGATCTGTGCCGAAGTCTCTGCTGGCATGAGAGCCATCAGCGTCGAGTTGCGAATGCCATGATCGTATGCTCTAACCTGAAGAGCGTTCCAATCCATCTTATAGTCAGGTTTTACAAGCTCATCAACTTCTCTTTTATATGTATCGATAGGCATGAGACTTTTGGCATACTTAGTCTCATCACTCTTCGGGCAAGCGCCTACTTCCTCAGCCAGGTCGATCGAGGCTTTAATAAGATAGTAGCTCCATGCTTCTGCATACTCATGCACCAGATCGAGGTTTGGATTAGAATAATTGGTATCATTACGAGCAAGCCAATAAGCAAAATTAATGATACCAACACCCAAAGGACGGCGGTTGTGAGTACCAATAGCAGCGGCTCTAACAGGATAGTCCTGATAATCCAGTAGGGCATCCAAAGCGCGTACTGCAATGGTGCATGGCTTTTCGAAGTCAGCTGGCTTTCTAATCTTGCCCCAATTAATCGCTGCAAGCGTGCAAAGGCTAATCTCGCCTGACTCATCATGAATATCCTTCAATGGTGTTGTTGGTAGAGTAATCTCACAGCAGAGATTGCTCATGCGAATCGGAACTTCCTTGGTGAACGAACCATGATCGTTAGCATGGTCGACGTTCATCAGATAGATTCTTCCGGTGTCCTTTCGCTCTTGCATGAAGGCTGAGAAGAGACCAATCGCAGGGACGGTCTTTTTTCTGATTTTGGGGTTTCGCTCGTACTTCTCGTATAGTGCAGCGAACGCATCAGCATCTGTAAAGAAGAGCTCGAAGAGATCCGGAACATCTGAAGGCGAGAAGAGGGTGATTTGACCGCCAGATAGAAGTCTTTCATACATTACCTTATTAAACTGGACACCATAGTCCAGATGACGAATGCGGTTATCTTCAGTGCCCTTGTTGTTCTTTAGGACAAGAAGATCCTCCACTTCGAGATGCCAAAGGGGGTAATAGAGTGTTGCCGCTCCACCGCGGACACCGCCTTGGCTACAAGACTTAACAGCAGATTGAAAATGCTTCCAGAAAGGAATAACACCAGTGTGACTAGCATCACCATTGCGTATAGGAGATCCAATAGCCCTAATACGACCCCCACCAATACCAATTCCAGCTTTCTGGCTAACATACTTGACAATCGCGGATGATGTTGCATTTATTGAGTCCAGCGAGTCGTCAGTTTCGATAAGTACGCACGAACTAAACTGACGTTGAGGTGAGCGCACGCCTGCCATGATAGGAGTAGGAAGGCTAATGTCAAAAGTGCTAATTGCGTCATAGAGTTCCTTTACCCATTTGATACGATCTTTCTTGTAGTTCTGAAAGAGTGTCATGGCAATCAACATGAATGCCATCTGAGGAGTTTCGTAGTACTTGCCGGTAACACGATTCTTGATGAGATACTTACCACGGAATTGTTCCATGGCGGCATACGTCAGTAGGTTGTCACGGTCGTGATCGATGTAGCGACTGAGCTCTTTCCATTCTTCCGGACTATATGCGTCGTAGATGGCCCAATCGTAGTAGCCTGCTGTGGCCACATCGAAGTAGTGTTTAATCAGAAAAGTAGGCTCATACCGGCCATAGACTTCCTTACGAAGCTGATAGTTAATCAGACGACCAGCAACATACTGATAGTTGGGATGATCCTCATCGATCAGGTCTGCAGCAGCCTTAATCAGAGTCTCCTGAATATCAGAAGACTTGATGCCATTGTAGAACTGAATGTGAGTTTTGATTTCTAAATCAGATACAGAAACGCCTGATAGACCTTCACAGGCATGCATTGCAACTTTGTGGAACTTGTTAATATCGAGAGGTTCGCGCGTTCCATCACGCTTCTGTACTTGGATCATCTGTTCTCTTTCTTAAGCCGATCTTGCCGTCATCATAGACGGTCCACACCAATTCCGTGTTTTCATCCCAACCCATTTCTTCCATGAGTTCGTCAGGTAGATCTATATATAATTCGCCGTCGTCAGTTTCTTTGACAATTAATTTATTATTCATGGCAGTTTCTTTTCGAACTCTGCCTGTGCGGCCATGCTATCGATCGCAGCCTTCACATCAGGGAAGTGGTGGCAGATAATCTCCCAGCATTGTTCGGCAACAATACGGTGTTCCTTCTGAGTAGCCTTATCCATACGCAACTGACAGTAGTGAACCCAGCTACGTAGCGAACCAGACATGACCATCACAGATTCAGTGAGGCCTTCAGGCAATACAGCACGTCGTTGTTCCTTGGCGATACCACGCTCGCTGGCCCACTGATAAGCCATCTTAGCAGCGTTGATAACCTGCTGCTGCATCATATCCCACTCTTCTTGAAGTCGCGGGTCCTCAACCTCGATCGAGTTTTGACGATTCTTAGCATCTTGAAGTCTTGCTTCTCGCTTCACAAATCCAAGATCTGCCGTTGGATCGGCGTAACGCTGGGAATACTCTTGGAATCTGAAAGAAGTATGCCGCAAAATCTGGCGAGCAATATCTCGTGTAGTCTTGATTTCCATATCGATGTGAACCATCTCCAGAGGAGACCAATGCTGGTTCTTAATCAAATACTGCACAAGCTTCGGTGCGGTTTCTGTATTGTTTTGATTAGAAGGGTTAGATACTCGTGCTGCCCATGCTACGAGTTCATTTGCAGTTGCGCAGCCAGTGTACGCAGATGGCTTTGTAAGGCCGACTAGATTTACTTCACTCATGAGGACACTTTCTTTCTTTTAACCATACACTCGTTGAACTGCTTCACAATATCTTTATGTACCGTGTCGTTGCAATGAAGATACCATTCCTTTACTTTTTGAGCAGAAACGATTGTATCCCCTGCAGCGTGCGGTTCGTTTACAAAGTATCCGATAACGGTAACCGGCTTATCATTCTTCATCAAACGCTCAACAGAGAACGCATTTATTGCGTCAAAATTAAGCGTTACTGGCAACTCGCGCGAGGCGTCATCAAGATCTTTGTTACGCTTGTCGTAAATAGCTGCAAGCTCGTTATAAGCTACTTCATGCGACTTTACAAGTTGCTTGAGTCTTTCGACTTCTCTTTGAAGCTCACGCACCTTTTTATTATTAAACATCACGAATTCCTCATATCATTATCGCGCCAAACAACTTCTTGAATGTATTCGATGATTTCAATTGCTCGATCACCTTGATCGTATTCTGCTTTCATAGATTCTAGCCATTCCATGGCATCTTCATAATCATCCATAATCAACCCTTCATTACATACTCTAGAGCTTCGAGCTTATCTTGATACTCAGCCATCTGAGCAAGTTCAAGTTCAACCGCTTCCATAAAGTTAGTGTGATCGTGAATGGCCATCGGATTCTGAACCATAATGCGCACATTCATCGCATGCTTATCGACATGAGACTGCAGGTGGCGGCGGAGTGTATTGTAAATTTCAGTCTTCATTTTTATAATCTCCGTTTTCAATGGCCATAGCAATTTGCTTCTTGCCCATCTTTCTAAAGTAGTCAGCAATCAACTTGATCTCTTGTTTGACCGGTTGCTGACGGATCTCGGCTTCTGCCTCTGCCTCGGTATCGAACCAAAGAACATCATCGCCATCGCGAATCCGAAAGCGTTGCTCTTTATCACTCCAGTGTACTGTCATTGTTCTACCTCAAATGTTTTGACTTTTTGGAACTGTGCGATATTCACGTATCCATTTGTTTTGAGCTCATTGACACGAGCAATAGCATCATAATACTCTACGTACTGACCGTCGTTGTACCACCAGAAGTAGTCCCACGGTGCCCATGTGCGCGGAACCCGCTGATACTCGACGAGCCATTGTGCACCGACTCGAAAGATCCGAAGCTTTCGAATGGCGATCTGTTTATACTCGACGCCAAACTCGTTGTCGACTAACTCAGTCATATCCGTTTCCTATGTAGTTAAATAAGTTAGGTTCGAAATAAACCTTGGCTTCACCACATGATTCAATATCATCAATATCACGAGAGGCAACTCTGACATACTTCGAAAAATATTCAATGCCACGAAGTTCAATAATCAGAGACGTATGTGCGCCAACCATGTTAGCATTGTAGACGACCCAAGTCACATCCTCCTCTGGCAACTTAAGGATAGCGTCAACGGTCTTTTCGCCATATCGCGAAATGCAGTTTTGCAGTCGGTCCTGAGTAAGTGCATTCATCAATAATTTCCTTCACTTGTTCTGGTGTGTATCCAGCCAAGACCATGTCATTGATGTCTTTGTGCTCGATACTTGTCGGCCAGATGCATACTCTATACCCAGAGTCGATGGCCTTTTCAATGTGTTTGACAGTGTGTTTATTCCTTGGCTCATTATCATACACTACAACAAATTGATTATTTTGTACATCTAAAAATTGCAGTGGTGTAATAAGATCTCCGCCGGCCGATGCAATTGCATTTGGCAAGAAGAGAGAATCAATCGGCCCTTCCACTACATATATATCTTTGGCCGGGTCCATAGTATCAAGACCGAAGATCTTCGGCTTCTCATCATCAAGAATAATTGTGATGTATCTGACACCATCCTTTTTGAAAGAACGACCCTGAAAGCCAAATAGGTTCTTGTTCTCATCCAGGAATGGAATGATGAGACGCGGTTCATCACTCTTTAACGATTCCTCATCAAACTTATCAGGAACCATGGTGTTGACCCATTCCTTAAAATTTCTTACAAGAAATAGTTTGTGATGAGCCTCTGAAGGAATCAACCGGCGAGATATATATTGTTTGACAGGATGCTCAGGCTTCAGCTGAGAAACCTTCTTCAGATCCTTGAGGCCGGTATTCTTGACAAAGACAGGAGGCTTCATCTTGTCGACGAACTCCTGTGTCTCGTTCCGCTGACCATTCTCGAGCATCCGATCCTTGAGGTACTCTGCATAGAGAGTCGGATCAAGAGTCTTAATGAACCACGGAAGACCCATCGATGCATTACAGTTATGGCAAAAGAACTTCAACGCTCCCTTACGCATGTAGATGTAACCACGAGTCTTTCGAGGGTCCTTCTGAGAGTCGCCACAGACCGGGCAACGGAACTTATAAGTGTTCGCGTTAACTCGAGCGAACCTTTCAAGTCTGGATGAAAGAAGATTTACATATTCGTGTTCTAACCAAAGCATTGATATACCTATTTTCGACTGATAGTATCATTATACACAGTCTGCAAAATAAGTACACAAAAAAGTGTTGCTATTAGAAGAATTTATCCCAAGGGATGAGAGTGATAAGTCCACCTACGATTGCGGATCCGCCGATCACCGTCCACATCCATCTTTCCATGGTTGTAATGCGATCGCTCAGTGTATTGTGTTGTGTTGTCGACTCAGCACGCATCTGCTTGAACTCTTTCATGAGCTCGTCGTACTGGTCGTCGATCTTTTCTTTAATCTCGCGTTCGCCCGAAGAGATACGCTCGTGTAGGATCTGAATCTTGTCGTCTGTTTCCACTCTTCGTGCTTCCACTAAATCCGCTAGCTGCTTACTTATAATCTCTTGAGATGTAAGTTTGGTTTCATGCACTGCAAGTAGGCTTGATACGCTATTCGAGATGTCTGTCAGTTTGTCAATGGTCGTGTCCAAACGGTCAACAAGCGCACCAACGACTGCCATATCCTTACGTAGATACGACACATCCTCGGCGAGCTTGTTGACGTTTGCAGTTGGCATTATTCAGTTGGCTCCGTTCCAGCCTTCATCGCAAGAGCAGCACCGCCAGCGGCGAGTACTGCACCAAGACCTACACCCCATGTTGATGCATCGAATGCAGCACCACGATAGATGTCGTAGATCGACAGACCAAAGAAGAGCAATACGCCTTTGGCCCACAGGATTCTACCCAGGTCGAGTGTCTTGTTATCCTTTCCAGTGAATGTCTGGAAGATGAGGTTCTTTAACTTAGCAAACATTTCTTAGACTCCGTTGAGAACAGAATCATAATTTAGAAAGGACCGTAGTCCTCGTCGCTGTCTTTGTACTTGTCGATTGCAGCCATCATCTTGATCTCGTTGTCGACCTCGATAGATTCAGCTTCAGCGTTGATCTTGTGCGCTTCGGCAAGTTGCTTGTGATCGGTCTTACCAAGTTCTTGCACCTTGACGTTCGGATCAAACTCAGCAGTCTTCATTCCCATCATAGTTGCAAATGCACCAACAAAGGCACCAATAATCATAGAGAACGCTGGACCAATGATCTTGAAGATCTCGTTGTTGTCAATAAGATGGTTAGGCATGAACATACCAACCAGGAAGATTGCAACAACCGATAGCATGATAGCAGATAGTACGAGTGTAACCATCTTCATGATTGTCAGCTGAATCTTACCCTTCTCGAGCTCAAGTTGCTCAAGAGATGTGATCTGTGGTGTGGTTAAAAACGATGAAAATATCATTTCTTTTTTCTACCCTTTACTACTTTCTTCACGACAACTGCTGCTTCAGCAACTTCGTTGATTGCTTCGTTTGCAGCCTTTGCGTTCTTATCGGCAATAGCACGAGCAACTTCTAGATCCTCGGCTGTTACTTTACCATCTTTGTTCAGGTCAAGTAGACCAAACCACTTTTTAATCTTTTCCCACATGGTTATCTCCATTACTTCTTTATTGTTGTAGCAAGTCTGCGTGCAACACTCAGTGGAAGGCCTTCTTTCGAAACATTCAGCAAACCAAGAGCTGCGATCAATGCGAGCATAGTCTTAGAGTCATCTTTACCGCCTGTACGGTTCAGAGAGTTAGCAATGACGTTGACAAGGTTATCCGCGGTCGGAGAGTCATCTTTCGTGTCTTCTGGCTTGTCAAAATCTTTAAACTTCTTCATTTCTTTTTATTCGCTTCCTGTGCAACTTTGTCGACTGCTTCTTTATTTAAGATTATCCATTGCTGGAGTTGTCTGAGCTGTTCGGCGTTTTGTTGGCATCTTGAGTAGTTTCCGATGATTCCGACGAGGGCCGCAGTGTCTGCAACTCCTGAGGGGGTCTCATCAGAAGCTCGGGCGGGGTCGGCATTGTTGGCACGGGCACTAGCGTCGTGCGTGTACACCCAGCCGTTAGAAAGAGTGAACTGGCTAGGAACAACATTTTGAGCGAGGTCACGGTAGACATATTCTTTTTCCTTTATAACTTGTACCTTATCAACATATTCAGTAACTACTTGTGTTGAAATCTCTGTGTTTTTCTTTTCAAGTTCAGCTACTAACTCAGCCTGTTTTTGACCATAGCGAGCAAGTTCTGCGTCAGCATAGGCGGATCCCTTCATGTATCCATAAAAGAACACGCCAGCGAGCATCGCCGCTCCGGCAAGTAACTTATATGGAAGAGGAATCATACTTAGCATAGTTTTTACTTCTTCATGAACCTGCTGAACGACATAACGTTCTTTTTCTTTTTCTTCACGTGAACTGGCGGTTCGCCCTGAAGGCCTGCAACGTTTCCGGCACCGACTGAATTAACAGCGGCTTCTTCCCCAAAGGGGTCAAATGTTGCAGCTACTTTGGTAAGTTTATAACCGCCGCGGGCAGGATTAGTTTTTTTATTCGCCAATACACGACCGCGAAAGCGATGCATAGGTTCATTGCGCTTTTCAGCTTCTTTTCCTGCTTTCTTACTATAACTATAAAGAGTTTTGCTCGAAAGCTCGTCTAATTGTGTTTCCTCTTTGGTCAGCTTCTTATCAGCCATGTTCATGCCTCTCATTCTCTTCACAGCAAGCTTGTGTTCTTTGCTATCATGATCTGCATACTTAGGAGAAACTGTAGCATTCACGTATTGATTAAGTGCTTTGCCGCGATACGACTTCATTGTGTCTTTTGAGATCTCGTCAATCTGAACTTCTTCTTTACGAAGATCTTTATCAGCGCCGTGATAAGTTCCCTTGCCTTTACGAAGATATGAATTCACACGAGCATGGCCCCACTGTTGCGGTGTAGTACCAGGACGGTGGCCAGAATTCCATGCAGCAACGCCACGACGGTATACCGTCTTGAGAGTACCAAGTGGAACACCAAACTTCTTTGCCTTCGCTGCAAGAGAGTTTTCTGCTTCCTCTGTGATTTCTACTTCTTCTTTGTTCATGATTTTTCGAATCTCTCTGGTTGCTTTGCTTGGTACTGTCTTTGCGTTAGCATCTCCCGGTGCAGGTTCATAAGCTCTTGGATCGCGATCTGAAAGCTTGTTTGCTCTGTCCCAGTGTGCCTTTCTTGCCTTCGCAGTCGAAGGGCTCAGACCTTTTACATATGCCTTTGGAAGACCTGATTCTTTATCCCTTGGATTCTTTCTCATTAGATCTTCCTTAGAATCTTAACTATATTCTCATCCATGTGAATGTCTGAACTGAATATCGTTTTGTTTTGGAAACCGATACCTTTAATCACATCAGGCATATGACCTAATAAAACAATAAACGGCTTCAACATATGATGATAACCGTCCAACTTAAAGAAGAGCATTCGTGTGGCAGGAGGGCCAAACACATTGTATAGAATAATCAAGTGATTGATTACGAGTCTTTCTTTGAGTTCACCGGTTTCCTCATAACGATTAAACAATCTTTTGATATACTTGAACCGAGCTAGATCCTCGTAAAATTCAAGTGTATCAAAACATTGTGGGTTATCATAATGCTTCGCTGCGTATAACAAAAAGTTTGTTTCATCAAGTTTATCAATCATTATGCAATTCTTACTTTGACAACCCCTGCAGCAGTGTAGTATAATTGTCCAAGGGCAACACCGCCGGTGTTTGCTGCAGTATCATCTGCATACGGCCCTTGAACAATTGCTTTGCGTAGTGTCGATAGTGTAGCCGACTTGGTCGTGTTAGCGGAGACGTCCTCGACGATGAAGAGGTCTCCGCTAGCAATCGACGTATTCGCCGTGCCAATTGATGTCAGTTCTGTAATCTTCTTAGCACGATCAGTCATGTATCACCTTATGCGTCTGGCAGGATTGCGTCGTCAGATGCGTCATTCGAGAAGTTGCCACCGAATGCAACCAGTGTTTCGTACTGTACGCGACCTGCACGACCACCAGTACCAACTGTGCGCATTACCCAACCAGTGTGAGCTGCACCCTTGGTGTAACCAACTTCTGTCAGTTCAGCAACCGCAGTTGCAGTTTCACCGGTCAGTGAGTGGCCGGTTTCTGTCAGACCCTTTGTCAGGTTGATAGTGTTACCGTTAGGAACATCAGTTAGTGTTACGGCTGTTGAGTTTGATGTCTTGATGAAGTATGTTGCACCAGACGTCAGATTTGTCAGAGCAGTATTACCAGCAGCAACGGTATAGGTTACTCTGTCACCAGCAAGGAAGATGCTATTTGCTGACGAGATAGCAATAGCGTCTGTTGCGTTTGTCACGGCTGAGTTAGCATTAAAGCTCTGTGCAGCAGGTGCAGCGATTGTTACAGCCGGCGCTGAGCTATAGCCAGCGATCACAACGTTTGCAGTCACTGCCGTTACTCGACCGGTTGCAACTGTTGAGTTAGCAGCTTGTGTGTTTGCACCACCGGTTGTATTCGCAACTGTTACGGCAGCATTTGCAGCATAACCAGAACCTGGGTTGGTAATGATATATTGCTGAACTGCTGCGTTACCAGAAACGCGAATTTCTGTTGCGTCAAGACCAAACTGACCAACTGCTTCATTTGCAATGAAAGCACCGACAGTGGTATTGCCAAACAGAGCAGACTGGTTGGTTGTGTTAGGTGTTAAGTTAACTAACGCTGTAGCCCATAGGACCGAGTTTGCAGCGTCATCTGTATTGCCCCATTGAGCCATTGTAGTTTCCTCCTAAGAACTTTCTTTTATTTATTATTCTTCTGTTGTGAGCATATCAATCATGTACTGAGACATTTTCTTGTGAAATCTCTTTGGTCGGCCATTGACCATCACGGTGTGTTCAGGCATAGGCTTTTCAGAAAGAATGATCTCCTTTGTAGAAGCCTCTTCCTGAGCCTTTACAACATCCACACCATTTACTACTAATCCGCCTACGTTAATAGCCATGTTCTTACCTATACTTTACGATCTCACCAGTGTCCTTGGCAGCCTTTGGAACTGGAGCAGATACAGCCTTGACGAATTCTGCATGTGACTTATGTGCTTGTCTCTGGAACTTATCTTTTTCCTGAGTCGTTCTACGAGCAGCCATATGATCTTCGAAACGATTAATGTGGTTCGGATGGATATCATGTTCCTTGTTATCCATGAAACGAACCTTCTTGTTAATCGACTTTGCTTTACGAAGCTGCATGCCAAGAGAAACCATGTCATCGCTGGCTTGCTTTTGCTTTGCATGCCATGCAGCCGAACCTTCCTTCGGCGGACGACCACGACCTTCTTCTAGTTCAAACTCTTCTTTAGCATTCACCCGTGCCTGACCAGTCAGCTTCTTCACTGCCATCTTCTGTCCTGCAGGACGGCCGGTGGTCGAGCTGTGAATCTTACGATCAATCGGCGTACCAACTCTTAGACCGGTTTGCTTACGAATCTCATCGCGAGTCTTGATTCCCTTTTCACGACGATCTGCTTCATCTTTTCTTGACTTGGCAACATAAGAACCAAGGGTTGCACCTGATAGTTCGTCGATCTGCTCAAGATCAGCATCATTCAGTGTATCGATGAAGTCCTGTTCTTCCTTGGTCAGCTTATTAACAGCAAGTTTAATACCTTTTTCGCGCTTGCCCATGTCCTTGAAGTTCTTGCTTGACTTCTCATCAGCAGCAATCTTCAAACCGGCTGTAACACCTTGGCTACCCATTTTTGTGGCAGCCTTATTGATGTAACGACCCATTGTTGCTTTCGAGAGCTCATCGATCTGTTCAGCTTCTTCTTTAGCAAGAGTATTGTTACCAAGACGATCGATAGCGTTTCTGGCTCCGACCTGTCTCTTCAGCTTCTGATCTCCAGTTGCAGTCTTACTTTGTGCTAAAGCTTTCTTAGAATAGTTCTTTAGAAGAGCATCAGAAAGCTCATCGATCTGTTCAGCTTCTTCACGCACAGGCTTCTTTTCTTTTGCCATCATGTCACGAACCTTCTGGGCAACCTTTTTATCATGCTCTGTCGGTTCATCAGCGGTAGGAACGTATCCTTCCTTCTTCATCTTCTTTTTCTTTTTGTTGTCAGGATGGCCCTTTCCACCGTCAGCATAGTTAGCCCAGATCGCCTTGCGTTGAGCTGCACTGACGTAGCCTTCCTTCATCTTCTTCTTGCCGTTCTCTTCCTTGGCTTCATCTTCTTCTTCATCCTCATCTTCTTCCTCTTCGCACTTTTCGCATTCACATTCTTTGTCGTGCTTAGCCTCGCCTAGAATACCACGAACGGTATTCAGAAGGTCGGCAGAAAACTGATCTTCGAGTTTCTTTGTAAACATTATTGGTGTCCTTTAATCTACGTCTATGATTTTAATTTTGCGTTCTGCCGCACGAGACCTTTTGATAAGGTATCTTTTTAGGTTATCTATATCTTTGTCACCTTGGGGTCCTGCAATCGGATCAGGAAAATTCCCTTTCGGTGGACTATGAAATCTTTTATCATCAGAAGGATGGTATTCAGCATTTGGATCAAGTTCTTTGTCGTGATCACCGGAATGCTTACGAATAGAATCCATGGCTGCTTTGACAATTGCATCATGTTCTTTTTCAAGCTTCATGCCAGCGGCATGTCTCATCACGATCTCACCGTGCGTAGTAGCACGAGCAATGTGTGCTGCCGTTGCTTTACCAGTGTGTTGTACATCCTTGACGATATCAAACAATTTATCTAAATTCTCAGCTGCTGTTTGAGCATCCGAAGCATTGGTTTCTTTTGGAAGGTCTGCATAAAGCTTCTGTGCTTCAGGAGATACTTCAAACGCCTTACTCAGATAAGAACCAACTGCGATCTGATCGTTCTGATCAGACTCTCCAGCATGCATACTTACGCCTTCAAAGATATCTCGAATCTTAGATTCTAATGATCTGTAGCTCATTTCATTGAAGCCCTTAGCATCCAAGCATGCTTCTTGTGTTGATCGAGTCTCTCTTCAATGAAGTTTACGAGACCATTTTCACCGTACTTATCAGCAACATCTCTTGCACGCTGTAACGAGGCGAGCACTGTGGCATTGTCCGAGAAGAGAGTTGCAACCATCTGCTCTGGCTTAATAATCAAAACTTCGTCTCTGATGTTTGTCAGTTCACTGAATCTGCTAAATGCTCCAGGTGTATATGCATTCTGTGCACGAATCTCTTCAGCAAATTGATCGATAGCACCGCCAACTTCTTCGTAGATCTTACCAAAGAATTCATGATACATTGCAAACAACGGACCTTCCACATTCCAGTGGTAGTTCTGTGCCTTCACATAAAATGCATAAGTGTCTGCGAATGCAATCTTAGATCGGAAGAGCGTCGTGTAGGGAAAGAGTGTGCCACTATGTGT
>OGVU01000072.1_pt1 | contig 12619 bp, 15 predicted proteins | sample 1575861 | NCBI WGS metagenome assembly OGVU01 (sample SAMN07581532, study PRJEB24739) | freshwater metagenome | place: Singapore | collected 2015-01 | reverse complement strand
TTGCTCTATCCAACTGAGCTAACGGGACGTATGGTGCGCCTAACTGGACTCGAACCAGCACGGATATACCGGGAGATTTTAAGTCTCCTGTGTCTACCAATTTCACCACAAGCGCAAGTAAAGTGTGGGTATACGATCCCACAAACGCCTATCGTGTATCGTTGATAAGTTGGACGGACGCCTTTACTGTGACGACAACAGCCCTAAGGTAGTAGGATAGGGATTCTAGAAGTACTAGAATGTTTGGCTCCAGAGGTAGGGATTGAACCTACGACCAACGGATTAACAGTCCGCTGCACTACCGCTGTGCTACTCTGGAATTAATGTTTGCTATTAGGTACCAGCTAACTTTAGATTACATCCCAACCCCAATCACCTGACATACCGTTAATACTGTATTCAGTTACACGCTTCTCAAAGAAGTTATCGTGTGATACCCCATTAAGAATCCAGTCAAGCCAGGTTAGCGGATTATCTTTTACTTTAAAGTTAGGCTTAAGACCTAGCTGAAGTAGACGTCTGTCTGTAATGTAACGGATGTAAGTCTTAATTTCTTCTTTAGTGATACCTTCAATCTCAAAAGACTTAAAGGCAAGATCAATAAAGCTATCTTCTAAAGCTACAACATCCCTAGCCATTTGATAAATTTTAGCTTTAAATTCATCATTAACAATCTTAGGGTGTTCATTACAGAACTCACGAAACAATCTGGAATTACCTTCTACGTGTACAGTCTCATCGCGGATGGACCACTCTACTACTGTACCCATACCTTTCATCTTACCAAACCTTTGAAAGTTTAATAGCATAACAAAGGATGCAAACAAAGATACGCCTTCATTAAGTACTGACTTAGCTAGTGATAGAGCTAAACCAGATTGTGTAGATGAATCTGACTTAGCCATGAAGTCAATCTTATCAGACATCTCTTTGTACTCAAGGAACTTATGGTATTCTTCGTCAGGTAAACCTAATGTATCATTTAATAGGGCATAAGCTCGTTGGTGAGTACCCTCACGACTAGCAAATGAACCTAGCATTACTCGTACTTCATTGTTCTTAAATTTAGGAATCAAGAAGTCGTAGTAGTTTTGTCCGACTTGTACATCGCCTTGGGTGAATAATCTAAGGATGTTTGTAATAAAGTCTTTTTCGTTGGCTGATAACTTAAGCTTCCAATCGTTAACATCCTCAGAAAGATCTGCCTCATCTTCTGTCCAATGAATTTCTTCATGTTTCTTAGTTGTTTCTACTGCCCATTCATGGTTAAATGGTTTGTATGTTTTAGAAAAGTTTAATAGTGATGACATATTAACCTTCACATGCCTTACATTCGTTGTCGTCTTCGTTTACTACGGTTGTTAGTTCTTTATACAATTCATTAAAACCACCAATGTATTTACCTTCAAGATAAACTTGTGGTAATGAACGTACATCTGCTCTACCAGTTACTTCAGCGGCTGTCTTACCTGTAGTTGTAATATCGATATATTCATATTGAATACCTTTAGAATCTAACAGTGACTTAGCCATTTGACACTGAGGACAATTAGGTTTACCGTATACAATTGTTTCTTTTACTTCTGTCAATTTATTTTCCTCAACCTTTTCTGATACGTTTTCTGCTCGTTGTTTAGCTTCAGTACGTAGATAGTATAAACCTTTTAGTCCTGATAACCATGCTTTAATATGTACTTTATTTACATAGGCTCTGTCTGCACCTGCAGGGAAGAACAAGTTAACAGATTGACCTTGACAAATATATTTCTGTCGGTCTGCAGCATGAGTAACAACCCAATTTTGATCTAATTCAAAAGAAGTTTTAAACACTGCTTTAGTTTCATTAGACAGCCAATCAAAGTGTTGTACACTACCTTTGTTAGTAATAATAGATTGCCACACTTCTTCTGTGTTCTTGTTTAGTGCTTCAAGAACTTTTTCTAGGTATTTATTTTTAATTAGGAATGATCCTGCTCGTGTACGATGAGTGTAAGCATTAGCTTTACTTGGCTCAATACTAGGAGATGTACTTAGTAGAATACCTGATGAAGCGTTAGGTGCAATAGCTAATAGATGTGAGTTACGTTTCTTTACGCTACCAACTAAGTCAGGTGCTGTACCACGTTCATGTGCTAACTCATGTGACTGTAATTGGGCAGATAATTTAATTTGATTAAAGATAGTATCGTTTACTTTACAAGCTTCTTCAGACTCAAAAGCAATACCTTTATACTGTAAATACTCATGGAAACCCATAGCACCAAGACCAATATCTCGACTACGCATAGCAGAGTATACTGCTCGTGTAAGACTTGCTGGAGCGTTCTCAATAAAGTATTCAAGTACATTATCAAGCATTGTGATTAGGTCTTGAATCATGTTAGTGTTTTTCCACTCATCATAGAATTCAAGGTTAACAGAAGACAAACAACAAACAGCTGTTCGTTCCTCATTAGTTGGTAGGTGAATCTCATTACAAAGATTACTACCATGAATCTTTAAACCTAACTTCTTATGAGCTTCAGGTAGTTTATCATTAGCAGTATCAATAAAGTTTAAGTATGGTTCTCCAGTACGAAAACGAGTTTCAAGAAGTTTAGCCCATACAGTACGTGCATCTAGGAATTCACCTGTACCACCTCGTTTAGGGTCAACTAGTTCGTACTTCTCACCTTTAAGGACTGCATCCATAAACTTATTAGTAATATTAACTGCATTGTGTAAGTTAAAACACTTACGATTAACATCACCAGTAGGAATACGTAGACCCATAAACTCCATAATATCGGGATGATCTACAGATAAGTAAGCTGCATAAGAGCCTTTACGGGTTTTACCTTGTCGATAAGCAGTCATGTCTGCATCTACGGTATGTAGGAAAGGAATTGGACCAGGAGCTACGTCTGAAACGGAACGTACATCTGACCAATGACCACCTACTCCACCACCCATTACTGATAGCCATCGTAACTCAGATGAATGATCAATTAAACCAGACACAGTGTCAGGTACGTAGGTTAAGAAACAAGAGATAGGCATACCCTTACCTACACCGTCTACAGCAGGAGCATTAGACAATACAGGTGAAGCAAACATAAAGAATTTTTGTGATACGTAATCATATAAACGCTGAGCTAGTGCTTCGTCACGTTTACCTTTGAATACACTCCAAGCACAAGCCGCTCGTGCATAAACTTCTTGTGGTGAGGTTTCACCTTCAATAGCGTAGAAGTCCATGATCATATCTCGTGCGTAGTCTGTTAGTAAACCATCTCGAGTTGTATTAATTTGAATAATATTTTTATAATTTTGTTTCATAGTTTCCTGCAGTTAGTTGTTCAGTATTAGGTACCGTCTTATTGGTTAATAATTAACCACAAAAATAGTAGGGTAATTATAGAAAATATTAGCAAAAGAAATACTCCGACTTAATTACTTCAGAGATATCTAAGTTACCAAGTTCAGGTTGCTTGTAATCAAAGGTATCTTTATTTAGCATTAGTGTATCTTGTAGCACATCAAAGAAGTTTTCCACATCATATTGAGCAATGAATGTTTGCTTAGTTACTTCTTGTAGAAAATCCACCTCATCAGCATGGGTACTAAATGAGTCGTGAACAGCACCAAATGAACCATTGAAGGCAACAATAGTATTAGCCATGTGAGCAGCATCATAGGAATGAACAACATTAGGGCTAACACCAGACGCAAAAGAACGCCGACAAGGTACACGTTCATTAGTTTCTTTGTTAAGTACATCAACCTTAACAACGTGCATAACACGACCGTCTTTATTACCCTGAATCCCCTTGATTGTTCCTCGCTGCTTACGTTCATGTTGTAAATAAGCTTTATAAACAACAGGAAACCCACTAGGAGTGTGCCAAGTAAGATGATTCCGTCCACTATTGAGTTCATGTTCTGCAATCTTTTGTAAATATTTAGTTGTTTTAAGAGGACCAGAACATACAGTGTTAATAGCTTGAATTAAATTAGTAGCCAATAGGTTACAATCATCTTCGACAATATTATACTTAACTGTAAAGCCTTCTACGTGACAATCATCGTACATGTTTTTGGCAATACGTTGTTTACCTGCAGAGTATGCTCGTGTCATTGAACCTCGTTTAGCAATGCCTTTACGGATATGCTTCATGGGCATTTTCTTTTCATCAAACCATTTAGGCATGATTTGGATTAGTTCCTTGGCTACAGCTACGTAGAAATCTTTTTGAATAGGAGTAGGAACAAGAGACACTAGTGTACCTGCTTGTTTATCTTTAGACATAGCTGCAAGGTGTTGCCAACCATTATTACTACCGTCAATAGGAATAGGTAGTCCTGAGAAGTACTCTTGACGTAGTAGTTTAGCTTTATGGTATCCTGCAATCTCGATACACACAGCAAGAAAGCTATATGGTTTTTCAGCTTCAGAGTGAATTGTTTTATTACGTGCAGTGTTGATAATGAACTCTAGGTTTTTCTTAACCCATAGTACACGATCATCTAGTGTCATCTTATCTACAGAGATTGTATCTAGCCCCTCTTCTTTGAGGTATGCCACGTAATCAGTAGAGAATCCCTGTCCAGGTAATTCTTCAATATTAAATGATTGATTGTAGCAGGAAGCAGCATGTACCGAAAGCCAGTAATACCCGCGTTGAGTGACTTGTTTTTTGTTAGCAAACAGAAACAAGGATCGCGCCAGATCCGAACCCTGGAATTCAAGAAAGGACTCGGCGTAGTATACTCGTCCACGGTAGTCACAGGAGACTTCTTGATAGAACGTTTTGTTACCAATTAATTCTGCCTTCTTAATTACTTGAGTGTATTCAAAGTACTTACTAAGCATACGTTGTAGCTTAGGGTCTTTCTTACCAAGGAACTTTGTTTGATCAGTATGCCAAAGCTTCTTAGGTAAGTCTAGATTTTCATGATGAATATTGTAATGACGAATAACGCCGTCTTCATCTACTAGCTCTAAAACTTCTGGTGGTGCTACCTCTTTCATAGCTGAAAGTACAGCCTGATTAAGAACCCAAGGTTGTTGACGTAAAGCTTCTAGGCTTTTGATAAAGGGCTTATCAAGGTATTCATGGAACAACTTACTATTAGTCCAACCTTTAATAAAAGGATCTTTAGTCAGTGGGCTATACAGTCCAGCAATAGGTAGTAGTGGCTCAAACGATGTACCAATAAGTGTTGGTTTAATCTCATCGTCCATGTTTACAATACGAACTAGATAGGGTGCTTTACGACCCTCGTACTCACGGAAGATATCAATTAAACCATCCTGCAAAAAGGTTTCGAGTAACAAATCTCCAAGGCTGAGAGTTGTTTTAATGTCAGATTCATCTGCTCCAATAGCTCTTGCAATTCTTTTTCCGATAAGGTCGGAGGCAAAGGTGAGTTTAACAGATGCTGAATGTGTTGCATTTTTATTTCTAATACAGTACTTAAGTAAGCTGTCCCAAGATTCATTGATAAACCTTTCTAGGTCGTATTCCCATGTTGGATGATGTGCCAGAAGACGAGCACCTTCATTCTGAATCTTATCTGAGTTTAAGACAATCTTCGATACACGTTCAGTAAGATATTGTAGTGGATTCATTGTGTTACTACTTGATGTTGAGGCAATAATTATATGCTTGTTTTGGGGTCAACCCATCACCAATAAAAATAACCCCTGGCTTAGAGGGGTCTTGTCGTACGCATCTCCACCAAGGAGGATGCCAGAATATATGAGGTTTATATTTATTCAAAATCAACAAACCCTACTTGTTCTAGACGAGTAGTCTTAGCGTTGTATCTAGTGCTACCGCAATCACCGGTACGACCAGTGAATCGGGATTTAAGCACACGAAGTTTGATAGTGTTACGTTCAATTTCAGTCTCCGCAATTAGGTTACGAGCAAAGGCTATAATATCAAAAGCAATTTGTTTGATAGAGCCTGAACCTTTAATATCATCAATAGAAGGTAGATGACCCTCTTCAAAGGGCTTTTCACCTTTACGTAAATGAGATACAACGCCTAACCAAATGTTATGTTTCTTACACATCTTAAGTAGGTCAGACATGAAAGCATCTACAGCTTCATTACCTGTTTTACCCTTAGCGCCCTCAGATACTGCAATAGTAATGTGGTCTAGGATAATGTATTTGCAACCCATTAATGCTAGGTATTCCATCTTATCTGTTAGTGATTCATCACTTACTGAACCTTGATGGTCTAGTAGTACTAGTCGTTCATCACCAAAGACTTCTTTGAATGCAGCATATTTATCTTCATCAGAGATTTCTTCTTCATTAAGATTCTTTTTGAGCTGCATACCAATAAACTTTTCTGCAGTATCTCCAATAGATTCTTCAAGTGAAACCATACCAACCATTTCAGAAGTATTTTCTAGAATATCTAGAACAATCTCTTTAATAACTGTTGATTTACCGGAACCAGTACCTGAAGTAAACAATACAATCTCACCTTGTCGCATACCTTTTAGTTTATCATTAAGACTAGACAAACAAGGAGGATAGGGTAAAGATACAATAGAATCTTTTACTTTGTACTGTTCCCAGATATCGTCACCTTTAACAATACCAGCAGGATTAAAAGCTTTGGCATCAAAGATACACTTCATTAGTGCGTTTGAACCATGCTTAATTAATACCTCACAAGGATCTTTCTCAGGAAAAGTACATACTTTAACTTTATCATAGCCAATAATCTTAGCAGCTTCTTGTGCTGCTTTTTGACCTGGCTCATCCATGTCAAAGGCAAGTACTACTTCATCAAACTTACGTAGCCACTCTCGTTGTTGAAGGATGAGAGACTTAGAGCTAGCCGATGGGACCGCCACCGCTGGGTAAAATCGTTGATACTGATCGTATTGTGCCTGAGCAACTGCCAGAGCATCGAGTTCACCTTCAGCGATAATGATTCGTTTACCACCAGCAACGGTGTTTTGACCAAAGAATTGAACATCTTTAAAGTCTCCGTGAATGATAAACTTCTTAGGTAGCTGCCTCTCTTTATATGCCACAACCATTCCGTCTTTAGTGTACGGATAGAAATGACTAGCGATAGTACCATCTTCAGCGTAAGATACTTTAACTCCATAATGTGCTGCAACTACTTTCTTAATGTCACGTTCTTGAAAACCACGGGTATCGTATGATTCAATTTCAGATAGGGTATGCACTGAATAATTCTCTTTGTAGGTAGAAGCTTTTACTTCAGGGTTGATAGGAGAGGATTTGTTACAACTAAAACAGAAGCCCCATTGATCGTCATCTTTGTATGAGAATGCATCTGATGAATTACATTTAGGGCATGGGGCATGATACCAACGGGACATATTAATTCCAGTACTCTTGATCTTCTTTCATTTCACGAATCATTCTTCGGCGTTCTTTAGCTTGCTTCTGTGTATACTTCTTTTGCTTATATTGTTGCTCAAACTCTTGTTTAAAGTTAACGTATTCTTCTAAGTCTTTTGGTTGATTACGCTTCTTATTCATATGATTTGGGTTTTAAAAACTTTACTGCTCCGATGTTACCATTGTACCAGACACGTTCTCCGCTGGGAAGCTCATCTCTACTAAGTACCTCACACTGCCACTGTTCTTGGACTTCACTATACGTAAGGTCTCCCGGTCCAATGCACCATTTGTAAATAAGAAAAGTGAAGCGGTCTCTTCCGTACCACTCCATGTCATCCAAGAGTTCTTTGCACGAAGAACAATAGGTTCTCCAATCAGACTCTTTACGTGTGACAGTACATCTTGTACTTCCTGGTTTAAGTTTTCTTGAGACACTTATTAGTTGCTTTCTTCCAATGTATCGTCTTCCTGTTTCAAGGTTTTCGATGTAGTAGATAAATCCAAAGGCATTGTCTGGTCTGTCTGAGAGGACGTTCCAGTGTCCGTAGTTTTCCATGATAGCTTTTCTTTTAGTTCTTCAAATGTTAAGGGCCGTAGATCATCGCTGTTCATACGAATGTAAATTAGGTTAGCTGACTTGCACAACTCATGCTCCCATGTAGCACCTAATTTGAGCTTATAGGTATCAATTACCTTATCAAACATGTACTCATGGGCTACATCTTTCAGAATCTTTTCAGCAGTCTTTGGTCCCATACCTTTAATACCTTGAATATTATCAGTAGCGTCTCCGGTAAGAATTTGCTTCATAAGATTGTAGTACCCTGTAGGTACATCAATCTCATAGAACTCTTTCTTACGGAAATTATAATGCCAACCAGGAATCATATCAAGGTCTTTATCGATATGACAAATAATGTATGACTTATTCTCTTGTTGAGCTAGTGTTACAGCTACACCGCAGTAATCGTCTGCTTCAGCATTATCAGACTCAATACAAAAGTCTTTTGCATATTCATAAAGCATTTCAATACGGTCTTTTACTTCAGGTTCAATAGTATCTTTACGATTACCTTTGTAGTCTACTGCTACATGATATCGAAAGTTATCTTTACCTTTAATAAATACTGCACCATTAGAAGCATCAACATCCGATATAATTTCTTTTAGTCGGTTATCAAAGTCTTTCTTACAAAGAGCAGGTGACGGTTGATAGTGTGCAATTTGATACATAATAGAATCTGCATCAATAATTGCAATATCAAAATTAATTTCTTGTTCTTCAGTCATTAGTGTACTTCAGCATAGTTCTTACCAATATGAGCGTCACCACCCATACACATAACACCAAACTCTTTTGGCGCTTCAGTGAATGCTTGAATAGATAGCTCAGCTACTTGTTCAGCATGTTCATCTTTAACTACAACTGCTAATTCATCATGGTAATGTAGCGTAAAGTAGTGTGGGATGTTTAGTTCTTTTAGCTTATACTTAAGCCATACGATAGCTGCTTTACAGGTAATACCTTCGGCAGTTTGTAATAGGTAATTTAGTACTTGGTGTTTAGAACTAACGAATACTAGACGACCGTCAAGACCCCTGATAAACGCTTTATCAGAACCAAATGCGTTTGATGTAGTGTCAAATTGCTTTTCAAGAGTTTCACGAAGTTCTTTTAATCCAGGAATTGAATCTTGAAATTTATTAATAGCTTCTTGACCTACTTTGGCATCACGTTTTCCGGTAAGAATAAGACCTAACTTACCTGCACCACCACCAAAAAGGAAAGCATACAGGAAAGGTTTAGCTAGCTTACGTGTTGTACCAAGGGCATCAGCGTTTCGTTGATGAACGTCTCCGTTAATTACTTCATTAGTAAAATCATCGTTACCAATATAGTGACATAGACCACGCATCTGGTTGCCAGCGGAGTCAGCACCAACAATGGTTGTTCTGGATTCGCATACAAGCAATGATCGCATTTCTTTACCGTATACTGAGTCAACAGACGGTAGATTAGCAACAAGCTCATGACGACATCTAAAAGTAGGCGTACCAATAGTCCACATACGACCATGAAGACGATTATCGGGAGACGTTTTAACAGCCTCAATCCAGCCTTCAAGGATACCTTTCCTAGATCGGATTGTATAATAATCACTAACCAACATAGCGTCCGGTCCAAGCTTTTCAAGCGAACTTTCAGTAAGCTTAGGAGACTTGTTAACGAATTTACCATTGATCTTTTCTACGTTCCACTCATCAGGTACCCATCCAAGAGAATACAACCATGTCTTTACGACTTCGATTGATCCGACTTTTCCTTGTTCAAAGGAGACTCGGCAGTATGGTCCTTCAATAGTTCGGTTAGTTCTTCCGTCTTCTTGCGGTAAATTAAAGTGTTTAACAGTTGCGACTGTGTAGCATCCGTCTTTTCGCCATGCTGGTTCTTTGTATTCATCTGCTTTATCTACCTTTACGCATTGCATACCGATACGTGGTTCAAGAACAGCTTCAATTGCTTCAAGCTTGTTATTGATTTCAGTAAGCAGTGATTGGGCCTTAGCCATATCAAACTTCCAGCCTTTGACTCGGATGTCTGATTCAATCTTAGCAAACTCCATTTCAATTTCAAGACCACGACGATACAGCGGGTTCTTTCGGATAATCTTAACAGCTTCTTCTGCAAGATGTTTATATACTTTAACGTTTAATTCAACATCTCGGATACAGTAAGTAAGCATTTCATTTGAGTACTCATCAAACTTATCAAAAGAAAGTTTAGGGTATCCTAGTTTAGAACCCCAACCTTCAAGACCATGTTTATGATCTCGTTTGTATTGATTAGTTTGAGATAGAATCCAGGTATCAATGATACGTTGGTTATCTTTAGGTACCCATCCTGTTAAATACTTTAATACAGGAATGTCATAGCCGATAATGTTATGGCCAATAAGCTCATCCGCAGTATTAAGTTCTTTAAGACCGTCTTTAATGCTACTATTAATTGAACCATCTTTACTTACATATTGTTTAACCTCATTAGTGTCTGGATTAATCATAACCAACATCCAGACTTTATCTACTTCAGGGTAGAATCCGTTAGTTTCAATATCAAATACGTATCGTTTCTTAGTCATAACAATGGACCACAGTACATACACATGTACGGGATTTCCAGCATACGAGCTTCAATCTCAGTTGGGTCGAAGAAGTATGCTTCCCGATCACTCTTTTTATCGTGTTTAACTTTAGGTACTTTAATAAAGTCTCGATTAGTCAGGTGTTGACAGGCATGAACAAACTCATGGCACATAATTGAAAGGAATTGTTGGAGTACATAGTAATTGTTTTCCCAATTATTTAAGAAAGGATCTCTTACTTGAATAAGGATTTTACTTGTATCACCTTCATGCCAAATAGTTAAGCCATGAGAAGTGCCAGCTTCCATGTCATATTCATAAGGATCAGGGTACTCAATCAAACAAATTTGTACGTTGACTTTATCCTTAATAACAGGAGCATCAAACCGTTCACTGTAATCTTTTAAACAATCAAAGAAAACCTTTCGAATTTCTTTTTCTAGATTAGGAATACAAGACACTTGCACCTTAATGTTTTTATACATTATATACCTTTACGTTTGGTGAACCTAAGTCTTGAAGCTCTTTAGCCATACTAATAATTAAGTTAGAGTATTCAAGAATTTGTTCTGTTGCTTCTTGATATTTACTGGTAATGTACCAATTATAAATACCTAACCCGATAATGGTTGCAATAAGTAGTACATCAATCATAGTAGTCCTGTATTACGTAACTCTGAAGGATCAAATAAAATATTATGGATATCGGTTCGGTTAATTACAATACCGACTGATTCCAAAAATTTGATACCTTGGGTACACTTATATTGATCCCGATACACCACCCGACTAATACCAGCAGCGTAAATAAGTTTACTGCAATCAATACAAGGGGACAGAGTACAATAAAGACTGGCACCCTCACAAGACAGGTTTGAACGAGCCACTTTAGCAATGGCATGCGCCTCAGCATGTAAGACAGGGTTAGTTTGCGTGTCATTGTTAGTTCCTCGTGCTGTACCGTTATAAGAAAATGAAATGATGTTATCATTTTTAACAATGATAGCACCTACTTTACGATCATCTGCGTATGATTGTTGTGCAATCAGCTCACAAATGTTCATATAAAAATTATCCCAATCAGTTTGTGTCTTCATGGTAGTCGTATTCTAGTTCAGAGATAGAATCAATAATATAGTTTAATTTAGCTTCTTGCTCAGGTGTTAGTGGTCTTTCAAAGAATACAATTACTTGTAGTACTGCTGGATCAGTTGTGTCAACGATCATAATAAGCTTTCCATTTATTCCAGCTAATTAATTTAGCATCATAACAGTCTTGAATTGTTACTTGATCTAGGTTAAGCTCTTTAGTTAGTCGGTGTAAACAATATTGTAACTGACCAATTTCCTCAGACAGTTTTTGTTTGTTACTGATACCGTCTACAGGTGACACTGTATCTAAACCAAACCGAAGAACTTTCATAATGTTCTGAGATACTTCAGCGCATTCTTCAGCCGTAGTGTATAAGGTGTATTTGTCCAAAATTAAAACTCCACTTCAGAAACTTCTACAATGTCAACAAATTCACCACGACTTTTATATAAGTATTCGTAATGAATTAGTTCGTCTGCTGTGTGTTTAGCAGATTCTTCATCATCGCACTCGATATAAGCAACCATTGTTACTGCATACTTAGGCATACATTCTTTCGTTGTTAGGTATTAGGTACCGACTATTTCATAACCAAGTTTTCTTAAGATAGTTTCAAACACTTGAAACTCGTCATAAGATTCTCCTGCATAACAATGTGCTATAGCAGGTAATGTAAGGGTTTCTAGACCTTCAATACTTACAGTAGCACCTGATGCATAGTTACAACCACAAGTATCACAATCGTAACTGTCATATAACCATTCTATTTTAATTCGTTTCATGTTACATATCAATAGGATCACGGAAACCTAAGAAGATAGGGTGTCGTGGTTTATCTTTTACTCCGATTGGGAAGTGTTTGTATTTAACGATTTGTCCAAGTAAATTTTCTTTATTGTTCCAGTAGTCATTTCGATCTTGCTGATCAAATCCAGAACCGATTTTGAATTCAATTCCCTCTGGTGTTTTGCAAATAAACGCCCCAAGAGATGACTTACCAAC
>OGVU01000071.1_pt1 | contig 12834 bp, 29 predicted proteins | sample 1575861 | NCBI WGS metagenome assembly OGVU01 (sample SAMN07581532, study PRJEB24739) | freshwater metagenome | place: Singapore | collected 2015-01 | reverse complement strand
GTTTCCCAGTCACGATATGGAGGTCCAGCTTGGAAGGGAAAAGAATTAGAAGCAGGCGATTTAATTTTAAAAGTAGGACAAGGAAAAGAAGAACCAATCGATGTAGCTGGTATGCGATTAGACGACGTAGTTAAGAAAATCAAAGGTCCGAAAGGAACCGAAGTAAGATTAACTGTTAAAAAAGTAGATGGTTCCATTAAGGTTATAACTATTATTAGAGATGAAGTAGAAACAGAAGAAACATTCGCCAAGTCATCAATAGTAGAAAAAGGCGGAAAAAGATTTGGAATCATCTATCTACCAAAATTTTACATTAGTTTTGAAAATAAAGAAAATAGAGACGCTTATAAAGATGTTGCTACTGAAATAGAACGCTTAAAAGCTCAAAATATCGATGGTATTATCATGGACTTGCGTGATAACGGCGGAGGTTCTCTTGAAACAGTCGTAAAAATGGTAGGATTATTCATTCCAGAAGGACCGGTGGTACAAGTAAAAGCTCCAGGACGAAACCCTGAAATTTTACCAGATCCAGACAAAAAAGTACAATATGATGGACCACTTATTGTAATGATTAATAACTTTTCGGCTTCGGCATCTGAAATTTTTGCAGCAGCTATTCAAGATTATAAGAGAGGAATTATTGTAGGAAGTAAGCATTCATACGGAAAAGGAACTGTTCAAAATGTAATTGACTTAAATCAATTTATTAGAGGTAATTCGTATGGTGATTTAGGCGCTTTGAAAACAACAATTCAAAAATTCTACCGAATTAATGGTGGATCAACACAACGTGAAGGTGTACAAAGCGACATTGTTTTTCCTGATAGATTTTCTTATTCTGCTCCTAGCAAGCCTAGCGTAGCACCTGCACCTAGCAAGCCAGGCGGTATTGGCGGCACTACTTCTAGCGTGGGTGTGCGTAAAAGCGAAGTCACTAACGGTGTTCGCAATGATGTAGCGGCTAGTAAAGGCACTGGTACTTCCGGTAGTTCTTCAGGAACGTACTCTAATCCTAGCACAAGCCCACAGTATGCGCCTGCTCCGCAATACGGATATCAGCAGCCTCCTGCACCAAGTGTTGGCGGAGGTGGATTTGGTAGCTCGTTTATGGGTTCACTCGGAGGAACTATTGTAGGCAATGCGCTGTTTAACGGTTTCGGTGGCCACAATAATCACGGTGGCGGCACCACTGTTATTAACAATGGCACTCCTGGTACATCTAATGGAGTTGTCGCAACTGGTCCTGGCACTATTGCAGGGGACAATCAATTTAACCCAGGTGGAGTAACCACCGTAGCTAAAAAGGAATATACCGTGTGGAGTTTTATCGCTGATATTATTGGTTTTGTTTTTGTTGTTGCTATCCTACTAGGTGTAGCTTGGCTTTTCTACAAAGGCTTTCAACTGGTTCGTAATTTTATTAACAAGGAACGTGGCGTGAGTACTCAACCCTTTAACCCTACTCAACAATTCTGGCGCATCCAACGTGCCTTCGCAGAAGCAGACATTACAGAGCTACAGGTACTACTTGGCCCGGATATTGTGGACGAGCTAACTAATGGACTAACTGCTAGCACTCTAAGTCTACACAATGTAAGTCACGAAGTGCGTCTTGCAAATAACACCGAGTTCAGCATTTGGTACAAGTTTGAAGACGATGGCGCAGAAGTTAACCAAGTCTGGCATTACGAAAAGTTTGGTAAAGACTGGAAACTGAACGGTATCGAAAACGTGTAATACATAAGTAGTACAAATAAGCCCTGCGTAGCGGGGCTTATTTTTGACTGAAAAATCGATCTGTAGTATAATTGAACAATGCAAATAAATTCTAGCTTAGATTGGTCAGACGTTAGCACACAGTTACGCAAGATAGGGCGCAGTGCTACACAAGACCCCAGGCTTTCGAAAGTGTTGCAAAATATACACAATGACGTTAAGATTCTTGCTAATATGGAAATAGAAGCAAGGCGTAGAAGACAGGTAGCGTCCACTATTGTGCAGTACCAAGAAATGTTAACTAAAATTAACAGTAATATACAAGAGCTGGAAATGCTACTTATGATGGCGGCACTTTACAAGTAATTTGCTCAATAAATCCAAAAGTGCTATAATACTTGTATTGCGTTAACAAGGAACACAATGTCGCGTAAGGATTTGAAGTTTACGGAACTGCTGGCACGTGTTGCAGAAGATGTTGCACCTGTATTCCGTGCTCGCATTGCGGCTGGCATTGTGATCAAGAATGAGCTGATTTCGATTGGTACTAATCAAGTTAAAACTCATCCTTTGCAAGCAAAGTTTGCCAAGCACTACCAGGCAATTCACATCCACGCAGAAATTGATGCGATTGCAAAGGCTGTTAAAAAGATTGACCCTAAGCGTCTTGCTAATGCGACCTTGTATGTGACTCGTGTTAAACAAGATCGAGAAGGTAATCCTGTATACGGTCTTGCTAAACCTTGCCAGGGCTGTGCACGTGCTATCGCAAGTTTCGGCCTGAAGCGTGTGGTTTGGACTAACGACGAAGACATTGATGGTAAATTGATTCTAGGTGAATAAAATGAACAAAGACGAATTGAAGAAGTTTGTAGAAGACAACCCTAAGCTAGTGTCAATGCGCCCGGCAGGCGAGGGTATCTTTGTGTTGAAGTACAAGAAGAAAGTGTTTTTCGACAACCTGTGGAACGAGTATCTGGAAGAATGCCGCGGCACTATTGTCGATAAAGACTTCAATGTAGTGTCTCGTCCCTTCACTAAGGTATACAACTACGGCATCGAAAAGCAAGCACCTGTACTAGCAGACGAAACCAAAGTAACTGCATATCGTAAAGTAAACGGCTTTATGGTAGCAATGACTTGGTACAACGGAGACATCCTTGTGTCTACTACTGGTTCTACCGACAGCCCGTATGTTGCTATGGCAAAGGAAATGATGCTAACACATCAGTCCTGGATTGACTGGCAATTTGCAGTGCGTGGAGCAGTGGGCTATACTCTAATGTTCGAGTGCGTACATCCTAACGATCCTCATATCGTGGTTGAAAAGCCTGGTATGTATTTCCTAGGTTGGCGTGAGAACTCGTGGGAGTCTAAAGTTCACGGCTTTGGTTCTGAAATGGTCTGGAAGTCTTTTGCAGAGGATGACCTAAAGTGTTTCTTTGCAGAATCCTATCATATGACTATTGCAGAACTGCAAGTGGCTGTTAAGGAAGTTAAGCACGAAGGCTTTGTGTTTTATACAGAAACTAACGTTTCTTCTAAAATTAAGAGCCCATACTACTTGACTTCTAAGTGGGTTGCTCGCAATCCACGTACAGACAAGCTAGTAGACTTAAACAACGACATCAAGCACAATATTGACGAGGAGTATTACGGGCTTATCGACGCTATCAGACTCAACATCGCGGCTTACACCGCGATGAATGAACAAGAAAGATTAGAGTGGGTTCGTAAGTATCTTGAGTGATTTACAGTTATCGCCGTGCCATCGTTTAAGATTGCTCGCACTGACTTCTTTTTGACAGTGAGGGCATCTTAACTTTGGACGATTTGCGTGATAAGGATTGTTGCGAATGTTTTGCTTATGTTCCTCAGTCCTTATTTTCCCGCTTTGTTTGGCTTTAATCTCTGCGGCGTACTCAGCACCGAATCGTTCCTCGTAAGTCTTACCAGCATAATGTTCTCGCATTGTTTGCTTAAACGATTCTGTTTTAGGTTGCGAATGTTTGCCTTTACCGCTTGAACTCATTTTTTGACGAGTGCGTTCGCTGTGAGTCCTTCCGTACATAGGATTAAGTTCTCCTGAACGAGATTTACCGTACCAAGGATTCTTTTTACCTTTAACATCTGCGTGAAAGGTTCCGGCACCAGTTGCTTGATTTATATACAGGGGATTCTTATGTACTTGATGCTTTTTATGTAGATATTCTTCTTGCTCTGCCGCTTCTTTTTTGGTTGCGTGGGTAGTAAGTATTTTGGTTTCAAATAAGTGAGGATTTTGCTCAAGTTCTTCCAGCCAAATCTGTTTATACAGTTTGCTTGAAACGGTGCCGTGATATCCTTTTTGGACATTTTTTACAGATGAACGCCCTATGTAAAATGGAGGCATTTTGGTTCCTCTGTATATGGTTAGATAGGTACAATATTCCATTGACTTTAATCCTCTTTGGTGTTATACTTATTTATATGAATACTATCCTTTTGTTGATAAAACGAGGCTAAAGAATGAACATACAAGAAATATTCAAAGAACAAATAGACAGTGGAGCTACTGAAATGTGGTTCTATGGTTTAGAACGACCAGAACCACACACTATTAGCATTATGCGTCATAAAGGCTCTTTAGACACATTTCCTACTAACTTAGAGTTCGTCAGGTATTTGACCCCTAGCAATCCATTGTTCAAGGAAGTAGAATGACATTGGTGGATGCTATTCGTGCCAACATTGTTGAATACACTGCTATGGACGAGCAAGCTCGTTTAGCTTGGGTACGCAACTATATGGAGGCGGCTTAAGGAAATCCTCGATCCGGGAAGAATGAACTACAACAAAGCTCCTATTGGCAATGTCTATCGAAAGGTAGAAGTATTACCTTGGAAGCCTTGGTTTGCCTGGCGCCCAGTGAAGATACACGGCGAACGAGTCTGGCTCGAAACCGTGTATCGCCGTAAAATTAATACGTATGTAGATATGGATGATTGGGCAAGGTACGAGTATGGAACGTTATTCGATGTAATTAAAGGCGAGTGATGGTTAACTATTATTACGAAGTGTGCCAGATAATGCTCGATACTGGGGTTTATGCCAATCGCTATTATTCTGTATGCAATGTAAGCAACAGTGACTCTATGGTCGGTAGTGCAGGTGGCTTCAAGCTCACACAGTCAAGTGATAGGATTTGGCAAGAACAAAACGGTACAGTCAAGTTTGTTAAAAATAGGTTTGCAGATCTATACGACACGTGCGGCTACAATGTAGATATGGAGGAGTTCTTTATGGTTAAGTTACAAGCACAGCCGTATCCAAGAAAGAAAACACCAGTATGACTCAACAGTTCTATAAAATTAGAAACAAGAAGACTGGGCTGTACAGTAAAGGCAGCACTGATGTAGTATATAGCTACAATAGCTCGTCTTGGTCTAAAACGGGTAAGACTTGGGATACATTAGGTAAACTGCGTAGCCATTTAACTATGGTTCGTGAAGCAATGAAACGAATTTCGAGTCACGCTAGCTTCGATGACTGGGAAATTGTTACATATGAAGTCAACGAACTACCGCCTCGAGACGTTATTAGTGTAGTAGATCCTAAAAAACTTTTAGAGTGGCTAAAGGAGTAGATCTACAAGGAGCCCTAAATGGGAAGAATGAACAGCGTCTATCTGGAAATTAAAGAGTTTGTTCAGCGAGGCTGTAGTCCAGATGAGATTGCAAGGCGTATGCACATTGATGTAACTATAGTATTACAAGTATACGATAGTATTAAGAAAGAATATATGCACCGAATTTGATCCTAAATTCGTTTGGTGCTATAATACTTGTATTGCGTTAAACAATACAGGAAAAGATATGTACACTTTTGCACCGTTGGCTCCAGTTGATACTATCAACAACCACACCGGTTTTTACATTGTACTAATCTTTGCTATTTTATTCTTTGTCCTGTTACTGATTAACAACGACGACGAATGGAATATGTACAAGGTGTTTGTTCTCCTTGCTATCCCTGTGGGCATCGCCGCGGCAATTAGCTGGAATACTGGCACCTATAAAGAATATGCTAACACTAAAGTAGAAGGCAAGTTCATTGGATTTGTTGCAGAAGGTTACAGTGTTTCTGAGCGTAGCGGCAAGACCACTCGGATGGTAGACAAGCACTATACTTATGTTGAGTACGAAGTCGAAGGAAATCGTGTACTGTTCTACAGTGCCACTGGCGTGACCTATCCCCAAAAAGCTATCCTGTACAAGAACTAATATGTACTTCAAAATGACTACCTACGAACGTGTTGCCGAACGTTTACTGCAAGGACAGCCCAAAGCAAAGCCCTTTGGTAAACTAATCGGCAACAAATTTTTAACCGGCACAAAGAGTTTGCATCGTACCAAGCAATCACGTGCCTGGCAACTGTTTTGGCGAATTAAAGGATATCGCAATGTCGCTAAATGAAGATAAATTTGTCAAGCCGCACGGAGAGCGTGACAATAAGTTTGACGAAGATCGCCGCAAGTATTACGAGGACATTGGCTTCGAACCAGTAATCAAGCATTTTACTGCTAAAGGATTTCGTTGCATTACAAACGAACAAGCAGAGTATGATGCTTACCTAAACACTGGCACAGATAAAAAGCACTTGCCCGACATCTTGGTAATTGATCAATTCGACCATATCAAGTATATGATCGATGTTATGACCAAGTCAGAGCGTAATTGGGGGCCTGGTTATCCCATTTACAAACATCGAACCATCGACTTGCTCAAGCGTAAGGAAAAATATATCCCTATTGCAGAGAAGCACAAGAGTTTATTTTTGTGGGCAACTGTGCGCTCGGACGGCAATCGGTTTTACTTAATCGATCACGTGAGTCTACGCAAGCTAAACATTACTCCTACATCTTTTGGACGCCCTACAGACTGGAGCAAGGAGCCTGAATTAGTGTATGCAGTGCCCCGTGAATTGCAAACTTTAGTAGTACCTCAATAATTTGCTCAATAATTCAACATCTGCTATAATATACACATAGTAAGAAATAAGGAGTTGGAAATGGATGCACATACAGTAGAAAAAGCCCGTTTGTTTGCTACGGCTGCTCACGCTGCCTGTGCCCAACTTCGCAAGTATACTAACGAACCGTACATTGTGCACCCTGCTGAGGTGGTGAGTATTGTGCAGTCTGTGCCCCATACTCCTGCTATGCTGTGCGCCGCTTGGATGCACGATGTAGTTGAAGATACAGGAGTGACGATTGAAATTGTTCGAGCCGAATTCGGGGAAGAAGTCGCCGAGTTGGTTGGATGGCTTACCGACGTCTCACGCAAAGAGCAAGGTAACCGAGCAACCCGCAAAGCAATCGACAGAGCGCACACTGCAATGGCACCCGCCCAAGCCCAAACCATCAAGCTGGCGGACCTGATCTCCAATACTCGTAGTATTGTAGAACACGATGCAGAGTTTGCTCGAGTGTATCTCGAGGAAAAGAGGCTCCTGTTGGAAGTGCTGACTAAAGGTGATCCTGCATTGCTGGAACGTGCACGTGTGCAAATCAGCAAGTGAAGAAAGAATATTATGACAGATTTTGTAACTGCTGATTTGCATTTCAGCCACACTAACATTATTAAGTTTTGCCCTGTTACTCGTTACGGGATGAAGGATGCTGATCATATGAACAGTATCTTAGTAGCAGAATGGAACCGCGATGTACAACCAGAAGACACTGTGTACATTTTAGGTGACGTTGCGTTCGGGCGTGTTGAACGAGCAACTGCAATCTTGCAAGGCTTAAATGGTCGCAAGATTTTGATTGCTGGCAACCACGACCACAAGAACTTGCGTGACCCTGCGTTCCGTGCTTGTTTCGATGAAGTGCATCCTTACTACGAAATGACCTATAACGGTACTTTTGTTGTAATGTTCCACTACCCAATTCACGAATGGAACCAAATGCACGCGGTGCTGTGCACTTGCACGGTCACGTTCACGGCGGCAAGACTGGAATGGAACAGTATCGTATTCGCGATGTTGCATTTGACGCAACTGGTAAAGTAGTGTCACGTTTGGAAGATGTTATTAACGATGCCCTTAAAGGAGAAATCCGCGGGCATCACCACAAGGAATAATTATGTCTCGTTTGATTATCATTCGCGGAATGCCTGGCTCTGGTAAGAGCACTTTGGCACAGAAGCTATTAGCTGTTGCAGTGGATCGTCACTATGAAGCTGACCAGTACTTCATTGTAGAAGGTGAATACAAGTTCGATGCTTCTAAGTTAGGTCGTGCTCACGAGTGGTGCCAAGAGCGTACTCGTAGCGCACTTCGTGACGGCAAGAGCGTTGTAGTGACCAACACCTTTACTACTGCTAAAGAATTGCGTCCGTACTTTGCTATGGCTCAAGAGTTCGGTATTGTGCCTCAAGTGATTGTTGCACAGAACGATTTCGGAAGTGTGCATAATGTGCCTGCTGAGACTTTAGCCAAGATGCGTGAACGATTCCAGTTCGATATTTCTGCATTGTTTGAAGAATACAAGCCTGTAAAGGTTATCCGTATTGTAGATGCTTATACCCTTGAGGTAGAGGACGAAGGGCATCCTTGCCCTTATCGTATGGAATTGTTTAACGACTTTGACACCTTGTGCCACTGCTCGGACGAAGAACAACATCAATGCGCTATGGACGTTTAATATGAATACTTGGCTCTTACTAATTGCAATGTATACCCCGGGCGGGGACTTCATTGACAAGCAAGTCGTCGACTACGAATTTAAGTCTAAAGCAGATTGCGTTGCAGTGCAACGAAGTGTGCCGAATTTAGATTTAGATCCGGGGGCAATGGGTGTTAAGCACCGAGGGCTATGTATTACCAAAGATCATTGGACAGGTAAACGTCCGATGAAAGACGTTGCGCTTGATTAATCAGCCGCGCCCTGCTATAATTTAATTTAACTTCACAATAGGAAAAATATGTTAGAATCAATCGAAATTCGCCGTGTTAAGAATGGCTTTGTGGTTGCAGTACATACAGACGAGGGCGAGGAAGAGTTTGTGTTCGATACCGAACGTAAAACTTTTAAATTCATTCGCGAACGTTTCAGTCAATTTGCAAATTAAAAATGCTACGCATTAACGGGCTTACTGACAGGAAGTATCCCAATCAGCATATCATAGGCTTACTCGAATTAGACATAGAACGAGGACCTTGGATATGCGGGGGTGCTGCTCTTAGTTTATACACTAAGACACCTGTCAATGACATTGATGTATACTTTAGAGATTCATTTTCTAGAGATGCTACCAAGCACCGTCTCAAGTTAGAAGATGATACTATTGTCACTTACGATAGTGAAAATGCTGTCACACTGCGTCTATCTGAGAAAACAGATTATGATCCTATCCTGCATAAAGTCCAGCTAATTAAAAAGCAAAACTTCAAAACAGTACAGGAAGTGTTTGACAGTTTTGACTTCAGTGTATGTAAGATTGCAACTGATGGCCGTGGCAACTTTGTTACTTTGCCTCGTGCTATTGCAGATATCGGAGCAAGGAAACTAACGTGCGACAACTTCGTAGCCGATAGCTTTATTAACCGCTGGGCAAAATATACAATGTATGGCTATGAAATGGATCCAGAAACTTTTAAGCAGTGTGCTAAGAGTATTAGCACTGCTCAATTTGAAAAAATCTACCAGTTCGACAATGCTTACTGAAGAAGAAATCCAAAATGCTGTGCTAATGAGTATGTTCTCCAAACGGCCTGTTCACGTTAACGGTGAATGGTTTGTTTGGGGAGATTCTGTTATGCCCAAGCGAATGCTGTTAGCTATCTTAATGGCAAGTCACGGGCAATACATTACTGCACACGCCGCTAACGCTGTGATTGGCTATTACGCTAAAGTAGAAGGCGATTTGCCTAAAAAGCACAAGCTACAGTTAGACGAGTTTGCAAGCCCTAACACTATGTTACTCACTCTAGCAGGCCGTATTGTAGATAAATTGCATCCTAGTAAAGCTAACGACGACGACTTTCTTTCACTAAGCTCTAAGCCGAATGTGTCGTTAGCAGAAGTGCAACAGATGATTATAGAAGTATTCGGCAATGTATACGAAGATAACACGGAAACAGTTTGACGATTTTGTCAATTGGTTTTTTGTAGAGAAATTAAAAGACGGCAACATTAGATTAGGAAAAATGTTCTTAACTAAGTTTCCAGAAATTAATAATGAGTTACTAGGACACCCAGACGGTGTTACTATATGGATGTCTGCCAATGACAAAAGAATGTCAGCATACATAGAATCAAAATTTATAAGAGATTAATATGCAAGAAGAGCTACAGAACAAACTTTACGAAGACTATCCTGAGCTAGGCAATAAGTGGTACTGCGAACACGGTGCCGGCTGGTACAATATTATTGATGCACTGCTAGCAGGCTTTGTGCATCCTGTTCGTATGACCAAAGATCGTTACGAATATGCAGTTAAGCAGTTTGATCTAGGTGCAATGAAAGTAACCTGGGATCGAGAGACTAATGCACGTGTCGAAGTTCCTTGGACAGAAGAAGACGTTGCTAAACTAAAAGAAGCATACGACACCGAACTAGAACGGTTGCCAGTCATCCAACAAGTTAAAGAAAAGTTCGGAACTTTGCGTTTTTATGTGCACAAGACTACTGATGCTAATCGTGCACTAATTGATATGGCAGAACATATGTCTGGCGTAACTTGCGAAGACTGTGGCAATAGGGGCATTCGTCGCGGCGGAGGCTGGATTAAAACTCTGTGCAACGAACACGCAGAAGCCCGCGGTATGCTTGAACAAGAGGAAGATGAACCTTATGAGCTCGACGAATAACAGGCTCACTTCTCCCCGTTTAAAATGGGTAGGCGGTGGTGAACTGGGCTTAAAGAATATAGGAGAAAGCGAATATATTCTTTATGCAGACAAAGAAGCTATATTAGAGCTGTATGCAGAATTGTCTGAGTTTATTGCATACTACAAGGATCAATTCTCCGACGAAGAGTACAGAGACTTGAACTCCGCCGAATAAGATGGAATATTTTTATTCAGAAGGCGGAAACAATCGCCCTGTATTTAGATACAGAATAAAGATTTCAAAATGCACTACAGAAATGTACAAGTGGTGCGAGGCTTTTGATGACGAAGGGAAATACTTTCGTCGTTGGCACACAGAGTGGAAAGAAGTCTATAGACGAGACTACGATGTTGTCCAATTCGAGTGGTATGATGCCGCTGTTATGTTTAAGTTAACCTGGGGCGGCAGCGATATCTAATCTATTAGCAAAGTTTAAGGCCTGGAAACATCAACGGATGTTACATAAGGAAGGCTTTAAAACACAAGCACAGTACGATAGATACTATGATCCTGACTATAATATCAGGGCTACTAGAGTCAAGGACTATTTCCACGGCTACCCTTACTTACACTGTTTTGAGAATCGCACTCATCAAATCTACTGGTGGGATATGGCATATGATGGTAGCAGAGAGATTATAGAATGGTGCGAAGAACACTGCCAAGGCAAGTTTAGATTTGATGCCCTCAGGGTAATAAAAGACTATTGGGGCGAATGGACTGTAAATGAAATCGGCGGCGGCGATTATTACTTTGTTGGATTTAAAGACGAACTTGATGCTTTCAACTTTAAGCTAAGGTGGGCATAATGTTTATAGAAACGTATGATGAATATTGGAATGAAGGATGGGCTGTTGCTGCTTTCCCCACACCGCATAAAGTGGATGAAGTAGTGGCTATGAAACAGTGGTGCAACGATTCTTTCGGGCCACCAGGTGAGAGATGGAAGGATGCTATTGTTTACGGCGAAGTATGCTTTGAAGACAAGAAAGACTTAATGCTGTTTGTTATGAGGTGGTCGTAATGTCTGTAGGATACAAAGGAAAGTAATGATGACATCAGGCGGAATAAATGCTCCATATATACCTGCACCAGATACTTGGCAACGCTATCTAAGCAGATTGGGTAGCGGACTTAATGGTATTGTTACCAACAAATATATCACTGAAGAAGATATTTTAGATAACGCACAAAAATATATGCAGATTAAGTATCCTGGGCCATACACTGTAGAACAGTACTACAATGCCAACAAAATGAAATGGGATCTCAGGTTAAAGTTTGATGATCTGCAAGAAGAAATGATGTGGGTGCTGAGGTGGTCGTGAGGAGAATTCATTACAATCCGACAATAGGACGATGGTTCCAACAAAACTTTGGAGAACCGTTTAAATGGGGCGGAGAAGTATTAGAACCCGATACGCTGAAACAAGAGTACCAGTGGGCCACAGGCCGACATTCTAAAAATGGGAATACAGAAGCTGCTCCGGTAATTTGGTGCGACGAGCAAGTATATATGCTATACAAATTAAGATGGTCGTAATGACGGAAATATATGATAGTAAAACTGCCTTGTCAGTGACACAAACTGCACAACAAGTTTTAATTTCGATGCTTAGAAAATCATTGCCTAACTTAATGGCACATTCTATCGCAGGAGTACAACCAATGGGTAATACAGGCAACATTTTTTCTTATAAGAATGATTGGCTATTTCAAGGGCATAATAAAACTTACTGGCCATATCAACATACTCCTTCAGGATTAATACCTATTCTTGATATGGAACGCTGGTGCTGGGAAAATATTTCTCACGGCCGCTATTGGCGAAACTATGGCAACAAGTTTGCATTTAAGCGTAAAGAAGATGCTATGCTGTTTGTATTGAGGTGGCCGTAATGAGCTTTAACGGCGCAGCCTTTTTGAGACCAATGAATAAGATTGATATGGCTAAATGGGAATTAAATAAAAGAACAGGCTTAAAACAAGCTCTATGGTGGGCTACTGTGCCCGGTGTTGAAATTACTTTACCGTGGCCTACTGGTTGGGTAGTATTACACGAAGACCCCGATGGGTCGAAAGTATCTGCTGAATCGAGCGATCCAAATGATCACTATCGCCCTTGGTTAGAGAAAAACATAGGCAAGCAAGGTTGGGATTGGGAATGGAAACATATTATTACAGATACTATGATTACACCCGGATACGAGCAAGAAATGACAGCTAAAGACCGAGTGC
>OGVU01000070.1_pt1 | contig 12877 bp, 19 predicted proteins | sample 1575861 | NCBI WGS metagenome assembly OGVU01 (sample SAMN07581532, study PRJEB24739) | freshwater metagenome | place: Singapore | collected 2015-01 | reverse complement strand
TTTTTTTTTTCAAGCAGAAGACGGCATACGAGATCATAGCCGGTGACTGGAGTTCAGACGTGTGCTCTTCCGATCTGTTTCCCAGTCACGATACTTAGATGCTCTTAAATCAATTACCCATTGGCTAGGTTGACCGTAAGGATTGTCCAGCTTGGCAAGGGCTTCTAAACGAGCAATTTCGCTGTTATCAAGCTGAATCTGCTCGGCAATAGTGGTTGGGCGAACTCCACCGTTAAAACGCCCTATGAGTTGTTTTATCCCTTCTACACCGACTGGTACTAACGCACCGATGATGGTTTCTAAAATCATTAGCCTACCTTGATATGTCCGCTACCAGCAAAATAGGTAACTATAGAAATGGCTGCTAAACCAACGACCCAAAAGAACTTATGCACAATAGACTTGCCGACATTGGTATAAACCTTTTCGATGACCCGCTCGGTTACCTTCTCGACAATTTCCTCGATTTGTTCGTCAGTAAGTTGAGCCATATCATGCTTTCTTACGGGGCTTTTTGGTGGTCATCTTAGCCGTCTTTTTGGCGGCAGGCTTACGCTTCTTTTTATCTAGTTCAGGGCAAGCCTTTTCAATATCTTCCCAAACTAAGGATGAGCTAGTCCATTCAATCTTTTTGGTATAGCCCATCTTATCGAATAACCACTCAATCACAAACATGATTAACCCCAAACTGGTTGTGGCTCTGTTGGCCATGTTGGGTTAACTACAGGGCTGATAACATAACCACGCAAAATGGCACGATAGTTTTCAAAGTCAGCTTTGTTGGTAATTTGTACATCAGGCAAAACAGACCAATCCGATGCGGCTAATAAAGATTTAGCTTGTGATTTGCAAACATCTTTTGCAATTTTTTCTTGCGTAGGTTGCCATAAAGCATCAAGTTCAGCTTGCGTTGGTTTTGGTGTATCTAATAACCAAGTTAAACCATCATACGAATCACCGTTTAATGTCCATTGCGCATTTGGATAATTAATGGACAAAATCAAAGAATAATCAATCATCCCGAAATCTCCATTACTGTAATTGACGAAACTGCTCTTGGTCCAAAAATTGCGTTTGCGTCCGATGCGGTTCTATTTAAATACCAAGTTCCAGCATCTGTATAACCTTGCAATTTATATGTAACTGCTGAAGTTGTTGCTGGAGAATCTAACCAAGTCATTACCGCTGAAAAACCTCTATCACCGTTACCACCAGCCCATTGTTGACCTAAAGTCGTAGATTGTGGTTTTGTGCCTGATAAATCACCAATAGCAATAGGTGTAGTATTACGAACTAATTGAAAAATAGCCATGCTTCCTGCACCACCAGATATTGCAAAATTAATAAGTATTCTGTTTGAAGAACTTGATGGTGTAATAGTTACACTCATTCCTGTAATATCTACATAAGTTTGTGATGTTGAACTAAATGTATCAGTTTTAACTGTTTGTATTACTTGTACTGGTACTTGTCCACTACCTCTGATTGTCACTGGCATATTAAGCTCCTGCTTTCAATCCCCGTAATTCATCTAGGGTAGTTGCACTATCAGCCAATTTAGTAATATCGCGCAGACGATTCTTTTCGGCTACGATTGCTGAAGTATCTGCACCGCTTTCTAAGGCACGCTGAAACGCTACATCTTGTGCGGCTAATAGTGGCGCACGCTCGGCTCTTAGGCGATTCTTAGTAATCTCTTTAGCTTTAGCGAGGTTTACGGTAACGGATGAATCATCCATTTCCCATGCGTCATAAAAGTCGTTATCGCGGGGCAGGGAGTTTTGGTCAACAATCCGTGCGCCTTTACCTTTAGGCACATCTTTTTCTAAGACTGCTTCAATGGATAGTTCTCCAGTAGGAATACAAGTAGATACCCCACCGTTATCGTTTTTGAAAATAATTACTTGCATTTAAATCTCCTAATTAAAGATTAACCACTAAACCGCATACTTTAGGGTCAAATACCCCACCTGTTGTTGGGGCTACAAATTGAACAACAAAAGAAGATGTTGTGGGTGTTGCATCTGCACCATTCCAAAATAAAATTGGAATAATATTTGTTCCGTTTGTAGGGTCTAATCCTTGAGTGGTAACAACAGAATAATTTGCATTTGCCAAAGCATTTGTCATAGTAAATGTATATCTACCTGTGCTATTTCTTGTTACCGAACTAAAGTTGTAATTACCATTTATAGTAACTGTAGTTCCGTTATAAGAAAACTTAACCCATGCCTTTGCAGAGCCTTGAATCACATTTGCCGAACTTGTGCTGACTGTACCATTGCTAATCGTTTGTGCCACGAGAGTTGACATGATTTATTCCTTATGAACTGAAGACGGATACTGAAATGCTTGGAGAATCTGCATTTCCAACATTAAGCCTTGTTGTTCTAATTTGACAAGCAGATGTTGTTTTTGTAGCAGGATTTGGAATTCCAACAAAAGAATATCCTTCTGTATTAGAGGAATCTTGAGCCATACCAGCTAATGCGTAGTTTGTATTTGGTAAAGCAGTTGTAAAATTTATTGTGTAATCTGCCGTTCCGTTATCAGTAATACTTGACACATTAAATGAACTGTTAATAGCAACTGTTCCTGTGCCGTTAAAATTTACCCACGCTTTAGCAATACCTCTCATTCCGTTCTGTGTTGCAAGAACGCCTGTATCGTCATTTAGTGTGCTTACGACTACTCTGCCTGCCATAATTTATCCTTTGTTCTCAGTATTTTAGACTACACCACAGTCCATGTCGAGCCAGTAGAAACCGTCACAGTTACGCCCGTATCAATCGTTACTGGGCCTGCGGTCATAGCGTTTCTAGTAGATGGGATTGTATAACTAGCGGTTACGGTTTGGTCGTTCTCAAAAAAGACCTGATTCCCACCGTTTCCAGTTGCTCCAGCACCAATTTGACCCCAAACACCCACCCTGTAAGAACCAACTACGCTGGCTGACGCTGCGGGGTCGGTCAGCATTGTGTAAGTAAATGTTGTATTGCCAGTTACCGTGATGCTAAAAGTGCCGTTATAAGCGGCTGGGGTAGCACCGCTAACCGTTACAAAAGTGCCTGTCGTTAGATTATGGTTAGCGGCAGTCGTTAAGGTAGCGGTAGTGGTCGAATTAGTAATAGTGCTAATGGTTTGACCGCCATAGGTTGAATAGCCCTCAAATTGCTGTAATGTGGTGTTATACCGTATTGAACCTACCGTTGGGGTAGCCGAGCGTTGTGCGGTTGTGCCGTTAGGTAGCTTTACTTGTCCTGTGCTATTTACAGCCAAATTACCACTCATTGTGGTATCGCCAGTAACTCCTAAAGTGCTGCTTAATGTAGTTGCGCCAGTAACACTAAGAGTAGAAGAACAGACAACCGCACCAGTAAATGTGGGAGTGCTAAATTGACCATAATTAACAGCATCACCAGTTAATGTGGCGTTTGCTAAATTAACAATTTTGTTACTGTTTAGGTTTAATGGCCCTGTCATTGGGGTTTGACCGTCTGCCGCAACTGAATCAGTCATGGCAGAAGCCAAATCGTTCATGGTGTTATTAGCCCATGTAGTCGATATGACTGTGCCTGTAACTACGGGATTACCCGCAGGAAGGGAATATACACCTGACCCGTTTCTACTCATTTCTGCTCCTCATTTGCTCCAGCTTTAGTTGCCCCTTGTAGCATTAACATTCTAGCCAAGTTACGCACATCGGGCGATAGTTGTTGCATTTGTTGGTTAGTTAATCTGCTCTGAACGGGTCTTGATAATGCGGCTGCCCTTAGTGTTGGTCTAGCCAGTAATGCGGCTAATGTTGCGGGGGTTTCTGCACCCGACCCTGACAAATAAGCACCACCACCAGTTAATACTGCACCGCCCACATCTAATGGGCTAATCTGTGGCAAGCTACCCATTCTTTCGGTGGTTTGTGCGGCAGTTGGAAAGGCTGTGCCAAATTTAGCGGCTTCTTTTAGTTCGCCTGACAATGGTTTGCCCTTTTGTAGTTGTGAAGCCAGCTTTTTAGCGTCAATCGTGCCTGTAGCTGGGTTTAGTGCGTTTTCTACAGAATAGGTCTTGGCAATCGTTTGTCTTGCTTCCCTAAACTTATTCAACAAATCAGTTTGCTTGGTGTTAGCAAGGTAATTTTCAATAGTGTTTTCTAACACCTGACTAGCTTCTTTATTAGCTTTGCCTAAGCTCTTATTACCAGCTTTGTAAGCTAAATCAGCTTCATCACGCAATACATTAATTTTTGCAAGAGCAGAATTAACATCAAAACTCTTTTGTTTTAATTGGTCAATCGTCTGAATAATTGGGCTTGGCTGTGAAGTTGGAAAGTCTTTTGAAGCCTGTACAGCGTCTTTATAAGGTTTGATTTCATCTAATGCTTGTACAAATTTGGGGATGGTTTTGATTGTGCCTGACGCACCAAGATTTTCATAAGCCTTACCAGCATTGCTTCTAATGTTTGTAAGTATTTCAGGGGTAATAACCGTATCTTCGGGCAATCCTAAAGACTTAGCAGCTAACTGATTGGTTACTTGTTGATTCTTAAAACTAGCGTTTTGGGCTGTGGTTAATTTGCCTGACGCACCCTCAAGAAATCGGTTTAATAGCGATGGCTTGACTTGGGTAGGCGGTATTACATAACCCGCTTGTTGTGCTTCTTGGGCGGCTTGAATTGTGCCTTGTGCGGGTGGTGTGCCACGCAACAGGTTTACAGTGCCACGAATAGCTTTTTCTACTGTTGGGGTTGCACCACCAGCTACAGCACCAAATGTTGCAGCTTGTTCACGGTTTTGTTGGTCAGGGGTTAATCCATAACCTAATGTGCCACCAATGGCAGCTTGTTGTCCTGTAGCCCGTGCAAAACTAGGTAGCTGACCAATCTGCCGTGCTACTTGTGGGATTTGCGCTAATGCGGTCGTTCCTCTTTGCGCCAGTCCATAAGGCAACAAATAAGAACCAATCTGACCTGTGGTTGCAGATACAGGAGATACGCTCTTAGCACCTTCGGTCATTGCTTCGCCAACCTCAACCATGCGTGTGCCAGCTTCAGGAAACGCTAATTGAGTTAAAGCACCAGCACCTTTAATAAGCTCGCCTGTTCCACCAACAATCATAGGGCCAACTACACCACCACGCCCACCAGTTTGAGGATTGCGTAAGCTATTCAGAAAACGGTCATACGCTGTTTCTTGTTGCAAAACAGCACCTTGTGGCAACGGTGGCAAGTTGTCAACTAAAACTGCACCTTTAGGTAGTGGCGGTAATGTATCGCTCATTGCACAGGATTCCCAGTTCTTTCATCAACCCATTGACCGTTGCGTACAACAATCGGCTTACCATTCAACATAGCTCTTGCTACCGTACCAGTTGCTCTTGGTGCTTTTTTCTTTTCGTCAGAAATTAATTCTTTTGGTTTTACTTCAACCCATTGACGCAAGTTTTCAGGCACGGCTTTTTGTGCTGTGCCATAAGTTGTTTTAATAATGTCAGAAGTGAACATTCTTTCGTTGTTGTAAATTTTGTTAATTGTGTTTCTATCTACCAAGAAAGCATTAAAAGCGGTTGGGTCAACAACAAGTTTTTCTAAAATGCCATAATCAGGGCCAGTTAAAGCACCTAATTTGTTTGCTTCTTTTCCTTGTAAACGAGCGTTTTCTACGGCTTGTTTTACGATTGCACGAACATTTGGCTTTAACAAATCTTCAGGTGTGTATTTATCAAACAATTCTTGAATCTTAAATATGGCTTTTTGATAGTTCACAGCACCATTAACAATATCATTAGCTGTGCCAGTTAAAGGTTTAGCTTGGTCTAATTTCCATTCTCTTATTTGTTTATTGCTTAACCCTGCTGGCGGTGGCGGTGGTACAAATGGGTTATTTGTTTGTGTAGAAGGTAATGCGGGTGCTGTGGATGTTTGACTAGTAGGTGAAACAGTAGGTTGACCACTAGCTTGAACAACTGGTGCGTTTTGTGTTGCTGACTGTGTTGGTACGCCACCAGCGAATTGCGGTGGGATAGAAACACCCTCTTCTCTAAAATTAATAATATCTGCAGCACTTAAAGCTGGTTTGCTTATACCTAAAAACTGCAAAGTACTTCTTGGGTCAGAAGCATTTTCGTCATAACGATAAGTTTCAGTATTGCCTGTTTGTTGGTTGTACTGAGTAATTTCTTTCCATTTTGGGCCTTCTAATAATTTCTTAGAAGCCATTTGCTGTAATACAAGGTTATAAGCAGTAGAACCATATAAGTTTGCAGCCATAGGGTCAGCAGCAACAGCAGCTTGGGCTGGTCTGTAAGCTACTGGCATTGATATATCTGTGTTATTTGGGCCAACACCTTCACCAAAAGGCCCTGCCATTTCAGTATATTGTTCAGTAACAGCAGGAGTTCCACGCTGAAGTTTTAAATAATTTTCCATTTCATTGGCGTACTGTTGACGCAACGCTTTAGCTAAATCTGCTTGTGCTTTATCGCCTTCAGCCGCAATACTTTTACCAGCATAAGCTTGAAACAATGGTGCAGCATATTGAAAAAAGCTAGGTGCAACATAACGACCACTAACCATTTGGCCTGAAGGCTGTTGCATACCTTGTTGCATAAGCAACTGAGCCATTTGCTGTTGGCGGTTTAATGCTTGTTGTTGGGCAAACAATTCAGGTGGAATTGCTCCAATGCCAGCGTTTGTAGGTAATAATCCGTTTGACATATTAGTATCCTGCTTGCATATATGCTGGGTCTAAATAATTAGGCATTGGTTGGCTGTAGTCTGTTACAGGTGCGGCTTTTTGGTCTTTTTTACGCAACATTTGTGCCAACATCATGGGATTCATACCACCTTGTGCAGTTTGCCCTGCTTGCTGAGTTAAGCCTTGCCCTTGTTGCAAAGCCATATTTTGCATTGCTTGTTGATTGGCTATGTTTTGAAACACGGGGTTTAGTCCACCTAAATCTTGTGTTTGTGGGCTAACTCTGCCAATTTGTGGCATAGCTAAGTAGTAAGGGTTAAAGTCCATCATGGTATTAGTCCGTAATCTACGACCTTATAGCCGTCATCTAGGGTTTTAACTGCGTATGGGAATACTTGTTCTACTTCGTCAGCCATCACGCCAACATGAACGCCATGTCCCGCATACTCACGGTCTTTAAACTCGTCTTTGTATTCAAAGCTATACAAAGTCAAGCCGTTATCCATTACGCCAATCGCTTTAACATTTTCTTTAGTGCGTGGGTCAGATAGCAATGGTATTCCTGCTGCACCTAAACTAAATAAACCTTGATTTAAGTTAGCTTGTGCTGCTTGGCGAGCGTTAAAGTCACCCATTGCAGCGTTGTATTGCAAACCAGCAGCACCCAATAAATCAGGGCCAGCAGTCGTAGCTTGTTGTGCTGAATTAACATAAGTGGGAGCAGTAACCTGAGAACCAGTACGCAATGCACTTAACACATTCAATGGTTCGTTTCTGCGATATGCCAACTCGCCTAATTGTTGTTGACGGGCAGACAATCCAGCTTGTAAACCTTGTGTTTGTGCGCCAAGCATCAAATCGTTTTGACGCTGACTTAAAGCCATTTTTGCGCGGTTGTAAGCTTCTGAGCCAACTGGAATACCTTGATTTGCCATTTGTTGCTCGAACTGCTCGTTTTGTTGTTGCACAGTAGGAGCAAGCCTACGCATGATTGCATCTGAGTAGGTTTCGCTTGGGTTAATTCCGATGCTAGGTAATTGACTTACATCAAATGGCGATTCTAATTGTTGCCCGACATATTCAAGACCCTTAGTGCCAAGCTGACCTACGCCATAACTTAGTTCGTTTTGTATATCAAGTAAGCGTTGCTGTGCGGGGCTAAAAGTCTGCGTAGCAGTCCAAGTAGGATTGCCGTATGGGTCTTCACCAGTAATCGAATACTGAAGTTCACCGTATGGAGTAATCTGATTAACGCGGTTAGCAGCAGTAGCCGCTCTTGCCGCAGCTAAATTGCCTTCTGCTGTCTGTCTTGCCGCAGCCGAATAATCAGGCGCGGCTGGCGCGCGTGGCGCAGGCCCTAATCCTAAAAATCCACCACCACCCATACTATTCTCCCTTATTTAAAGAGCATCGGATGTTAAGAAACCGACACTCCTCTTTACGCATTGCCATAATCACCAAATCACCTTCCATGTGGGCATCAGGTATCTCAGCGACTACTTTAAAGCCCAAATGTCGGTTTAACTTTAGGGCATCCGTGTTATCAGCACAGATTTGCCCTAGTATAACGCTAACTCCTAGTTTATTAAAGGGGTAATCAAAAGCTGCCCACAATAAATCCTTACTCATCCAATTAGTTTCGGCAAGCGAACCAATGTGCATTTCGCAAGCTTTTGGCATGAAATTACAGTACCCAACTACAGCCACTAAATTGCCGTCTTGCAACTGCCCAATACATTGCGTATTTTCGGGTAGGGGAAAGTTAAGCACTCGAACCAGCCAATCCCTAAATATCGCTGATTTTCAGTAGTAACAGTCCTCACAGTACCTTTCGCCTTTTATTTAAAGAATTTTGTTGTGGTGTTGCCCATCTACAATTATCTTTAAAATAACCTAAATCATTGTTTATTCTATCAATTTGTGCGGTTTTAAAGGGTGGAAAACCCATGTCATTTATGTAATTTTCTACACTTTCTAACCAACTATCGCAAACTTTTATACCTCTGCCACCGTAATTGTGATATTCAGGATTGTCAGGAAAATAACAACGCTGAATCATGTGCTTGTATCTGTAATACATCGTGGTCTTACTAAATCCATGCTTTTTGCGTCTTTCGCTTACTAATTCAGCTTTTAAACAACCACAAGATTTACTAATGCCGCTTTTCAAGTTACTAACAATTACCTCTTTTTCAGTACCACAATCACATTTGCACAAAACCATTTGTTTCATTGCTTTTGAGCGTTTATCGCTTTTTGCAATTACTGTATATCTTCCAAATTTTTGTCCTACTACATCAATAGGTTGTGTCATTTGTAATCTCCTGTAACCGATTACATTATAACACTCCCCCCCTCTCCATTACAAAGTCAGTTGATGCCCAATGAAACTCAATGTTTTCCGATGCCACATTCATACTAACCGAGCCAGCATAGCCTAATCCTGTCACGCCTTGCCATATCTTTGTGGTGACTAATCCACCACCCCAGTTGGCGTTATCCCATGTGTCTAAGTCCCATTCGCCTGTTTGTAGGATGGATGGGTTAAAGGATATTTGGTTGGATAAGTCGGTGTTTTCAAAGTCCACCGAGATACCGCAAAGCACCGTAGGCACACCATTATCGGTCTGTAAAATGGGGCGAACTAGGGTAAATCGCTTGAGTTGCCCCCTAGATTCAAAGTAACTGTAGGCTTGTTGCACAAATCCACGAATAGTTGTGCCTGCATCAGCAAAAGTGTCGTAAAAACGGGCTACATAGCCGTTTCCACCAAAATATATATCATCACCGCTTAATTCCCAACAATTAGCTGAAATATTGGTAAACCGACCCCAAGATTTTGTAATGTTGTGCATAACAAACTGCTCAGAACCCCCAGTTACAGGCACATTTACTATCAACATATTGTATTTAGCAAAATAATTCATTTGCCAGCCGTAATTATTGGCGTAAAGGTCTGCCGCTTGGCTAATAGCGTAGAAAATCTTGTCGGTAATGTTGACACGGGGGTCTAAACGGGTGGATTGCAGTCCTGCCGATAGGGGTACAAGCCCATCTTCGGTCAAAAGTAGGATGTCACCACCGTATTTGAATACGCATTTACGAGCAAAAGTCTGTCCGATGTTCCAAATACCGACTAATGACCAATCATTAGGGTCGGATGGGTCAGAACCCTTATAAACAGCGACTTCTCCGTTACTTGTAACGAAAACAGCTAGGTCATCAACGCCATATCCAGCGTCAATAGTCCAAGTTCCCATCGCTTGTAGGTAGCCACCTTTCTTGAATATGCCACCTAACGGGAATTCTGTAACTGTTCCGTTAATGGAATCAACAGGCAAGTACCAAAAACTTAGCGAATCTTCTTCAACAAAGTAAAGTCGCTCTTTAAATAGGTTCACAGTAGCAAATTTGTTACTGTTTTCGCCCAAAATGTAGTAATCAATAATGTAAGTACCTACGGTTGTAGCATCTCCGCTTGGTGCGGTAGCCATCGTATAGGTAAAAGTCGATGCCCCCGTGACTGTAATGCGATAAGTGCCATTAAATTGGGTAGGAATCGCCCCTGCAACCGTCACCGTATTGCCAGTAACAAGGTTATGAGCCGATGCAGTCGTTAAAGTGGCGGTTAAATTGCCTGTGCCACCTCTAGTAATCGTAGAAATGGTCTGTGCGGTGTTTGTCGTAGCACTTCTTGACCACCGTGTGCCGTCATAAACAACCATTGGGTCAGTATTATTAACCGCAGCTAAGAATGTACCACCAGCAGTTGTAATAATGGCGTGTACCCATTTACCGCTTGTGTTTCCTGTTAGGCTTTGGGTTGCTGTTGATGTACTTACATCGTAAATAATGGTTTCGGTAGCCCCAAACAGCTTATTAGTCGTTGGGCTACTGTAATTCATCAACGATAAAACTTGCCCTGTAATTCCTGTGCTGGTCTTACGATAACCCCGTCTAAGCGTGACATCCGTAGGCGTAGGAAAGAAGTTGACCATTTGAACCGCATCTAGTGGGTTCATTTCTGCCAACGAATCCCTTGCGTTCCACCCCCCAATAGGGGATGGCAAGGAAGCAGTCATAGCCCTTCTTTGCTGTGGTACTGCCATGATTAAGTTCCGTAGCCCGTATCAGGGATATTGGCGTAACCAATAAGCACTTTGGTTGGGTATGGTGCAAACGATAGATTCGGAGCACCTTTGTCGTTGGCTTTGGCTACATTCAAATAACGGAAATAGTCTTGTTGCAACGCAGTAGTATCAAACGACTTAATTTGGAAGTATTTAAGTTTTGTGCCTAAGACCATAATCGTATCGTCAAATACGGTTGTGTCGGTGTCGGCAGTAAAGCTATTCTTTACTTGGTCGGTTGCACTTCTAGCCCATCCCTTAGAACGGTATTCAAAGCCTAAATACTCTTTTGTATTATATGGTGGCCAAATTTGAAACTTATTGCCTAGAATACGCCACCTAATGCGTGGGCCTGTCGAAATATAACCCGACTTTAGCCATTGCCATTGTTGGGCATCTTCAGGGCCTAACATCTGCCAATGTTTTGTCTTATCCCAATGGGTATTATCCGTAATGTTCTCAAAATCGGCAGGCAACGGGTATTTGGTCTGTGAAAAGGTAAAAGTCACGCCCGTGTATGTACCACTAGCCAACTGGCTCATAACGATGGTGGAAGTCGTGCCGTTAAAGGTCACGCTTTGCACATAGGTATCTTGGTTAATGCCCGTGCCTGTAATGGAATAGTTATTGTTTAGGGCGGTAGCGTTACCAGTAACAATTATGTTATAGCTGTTCTCGCTGACCGTATCACCTACAAAGGTTACGGCATCGGTGTAAAAACGATACTCCAACTCCAAGCCTTGCCAATCATGCTCTTTGACTAAATCGTATCCAGTACGGTTCATCAAAGCCAATACTTGCTGAACATCCTGATTGGTGTTTCCAGCAACATATGTGGGTACTGCAAGGTTTAATTCAGCCGTTACTTGCTGAACCAGTTGGAGCATCGTTGATGACATATCAGACTTCCTCTACGACTTTTGGTTTACGAGTTCGTGTTTTCTTTTCACCAACTGCCGCAAGTATCGCTGCCATTTGCTCTTGCATTTGAGCCAGCTTCGCATCAGTTTCAGCCTTGATTTTAGCATTTTCCATCTCTTTTTGGGCAAGTTCTTGCTTTAACTGATTAATTTCTTCGGCTCGTTTACTGGCTTCTGCGGTTTCTTCGGCAAGATTCAGGAAGGTTTTAGCCTTATCCCTAAACGCATGGGGTGACATACCCGCAATCATGCCAATACGCTGAAGCTGTAAATCCGATGCGTTAGCGATGGATTCTACGGTCAAAAACTTGATAGCTCGTAGTTCTTGGGCTTGGCTTTGGCTGATTAAAGGCCATTGCTCAACGGGCGTACCATGAATCTCGCTTGAGGAATCCTGACTAGCCTGATATTGCAACCATTGGCGTGGGAAACGCTGTTTATGGCTTTCCTGTGCGTAAGTGTCAATTTCGGTTAGATTATCCCCTGCGACCATAATTCGTACAAAGTCAAAGTCCTTGTAGATTGGTCGGCCTGCTTCGTTTGTTTCATGTTCTAGCTTAACGGCTCGTTTATAAAACTTGACCGCTAGGCGTGAATCTGCATCTTGGGTATCGCTATCAATCATAAAATCTCCTAAGTGGTTAGAAGTACAACGGTTAAAGAAAAAGGGCTACCCCGATTAAAGGATAGCCCCTTGTTTTTACTACAATTTTTGGTTAAACGCTAGTAATACCAAACCAGCCATAGTCACCCGAAACCATTGATTCGGCAGGAGCAACATAAGAACCACCACCCGATGTAGCTACAAAAGTAGTTGCATTGATGGTTACAGCAGCAGCGTTAGCAGCAATAGCACCGCCAGCTTTAGCGAATACATAACGCTTACCGTCAGAACCAAAGGTTTCTGCACCGAGAGGGCCGAAACTTGGAATGTCGATAAGGGTCGTTCCATTGGTGTATTCAAAGCTAGTTGTGGTAATACCGTTCAGGTCAACACCTGAAATGGGGAGTACTGAATAAGGCATGATTATTTTCCTTTACAAATTAGGTGGTCAAAATACCCTGCAACTGAGCGTTGCTGGTTGTAATATTGCCAGCCCAGCCCATGAGCTTCACGATAGCGTCTTGGTTTATA
>OGVU01000069.1_pt1 | contig 13000 bp, 16 predicted proteins | sample 1575861 | NCBI WGS metagenome assembly OGVU01 (sample SAMN07581532, study PRJEB24739) | freshwater metagenome | place: Singapore | collected 2015-01 | reverse complement strand
TTCCCAGTCACGATAGGCGGTTTTTCCGCATATTCTTGCGCAGTATTTTTCAACAGAGGCTCCGCTTGCAACACCTCTAAGACCCATTCGGCATATTCTTGCCAATCGGTCGCCACATGCAGATAGCCGCCCAGCTTGATTTTGGCGCATAACAATTTTACAAACTCAGACTGAATCAGACGACGCTTGTGATGACGTTTTTTATGCCAAGGGTCCGGAAAGAAAATATGCACCCCATCAAGACTAGCGTCAGGCAGCATATGGTTAAGCACATCTACTGCGTCATGCTGAATAATGCGAATATTCGGAATGGATGACTCTTCAATTAGCTTTAACAGAGCCCCAACTCCTGGCGTATGGACTTCAACACCCAAAAAATCTTTTTCGGGCAAGGTCTGTGCAATTTTGGCAGTCGTTTCGCCCATACCAAAACCAATTTCCAAAATCTTTGGGCTATCAGCTCGACCAGAAATGGCCGACAAATCGATGCGTTCAGGCTTATATTCAACTCCAAAGCGCGGCCATTGATCGGTGAGTGCTTTTTCTTGGCCTTTGGTCAAACGCCCCTGACGAAGCACGAAGCTACGAATACGTCTTTGCTTTAAATCTTCTTCAGGATTTGCTGTGGTGGTAGTTTGTGAATTCATGGCGCGCATTATACGTGATGGCTAAAGTGTATGTGTTTTGTCACCAGCGGAAAATCCAATTAAGTCGATGTCCAAATTTTTGGTAAATGCGATGACTTTGAACAAATCGCCCATTTCAGCAGGTGATAGCAACTTTTGGGCGGCTGCGACAACGGGCAAATAATCCTCTTGCTTACCTCCAGCTGCCTCTTCTAAAAACTTCATGATGCCAGCATTAATCAAAAACTGCGCTTGAGTGGTAAATCCCGCCAAATCTAATTGTGCATGAGCGCCAGCCTCCGCAATCCTCGTAAAATCAACGTGTGCAGTAATATCTTGCAACCCAAGATAGAGCAATGGATTATCGTGAGCATGATGTCGGTAGTGGCACATCAAAGTGCCTTGATGGCGTTGCGGATGATAATACTCAGCACGCGAAAAACCATAATCAATCATCATCAAGGCGCCCTTTTCAAGCATTTCAGCCAAACTAGCAATCAGGCCAGTAGCAGCGGGACAAACTCCTATGCTGTAATTTTCAGGAAGATTAAGTGATTCAACAAACTGGTTTAATTGGGCATCTTTGAGTGGTTTTCCTTGGAAAGAGAATTGGGAATTATCCGATATCACACCCACCTCAAATAAACTCTGTTTGCGCTTTCTCACAATATGGATCACGGCTAGCTGGTGTACCGGCACCACTAAACCAAGTTCGTATCCTTGAAGGATCTAGCGGTCGCGAGGGAGGTAAGCACATGATGCAAGGTCTTATTGACCTAATTGGTGTAACACATCCTAGCGATGAAGATCGAACGATGGTATTATACGAGTTTGATATTGCGCTCAAGATCTCAGGTGAGGGTACTATGACACGACGAGTGTTTTCAGTAGGTGGTGATTTTAATCCTATTCCAGATAAGTACCTTACTCTACCCCGCTTTAACCTAAAGGAATGGTCTAAGCCTTGGGATGATGGGGCACTAGAGGCACTATTGAACGGGGAGGATCTGTATGAGGTAGTACAGAGTTATAACATCACGCTTACACCAAAGCTGATAGGATAGATAGTTTATTGTTAAAAGGCATAGTGTAATTTCTCACTATGCCTTTCTTTTTTATTATACAGAAATATATGTATTATGAAACAACTATCAGCTTACTACAGTACTACAAGGTCTATCAAGGATGACTGCCCTCAATGTGGGCATCATTCATTCTATATTACTCCACATAATGGGCTACACTACTGTTTTGTGTGTCAATATAAAGAATATCATGGTAACAGTGAAAGTAACACTCTGACACTAGTACGTAGCGAACTACTTAGCGAGATACGAGAATACTATAGTCATATGACAGAATACTATCATAGTTGTTTATCTGGTGAACCATTACAGTATCTTTATAATCGAGGGTTCAAGGATAGTACAATTACTAAACTTAAAATAGGCTTTTGTCCAGAAGAAGTATCTATTCGCTATCGAGGGGAAGTAGCAGCTCAATCAGGAATTTCTTTACCTAACGATAAAGCATTTCTCAGTAATCGTATTACATTTCCGTATATTAGTAAAGATAATCAAATTACCGATATACGTGGGAGAATAATACCTAGTATATCAGACGTTGTAAGATATAAATCACCGCTTGGTAGTACGTATTTTCGCGGGGCTGATTACCCATATAATATGTTTTTAGAGTTAGCTCAAACACTTATTATAACGGAAGGAGAGATTAAAGCGGCTATTGCATACCAGCACGGATACCCCGCAATAGCATTACCAGGAATGATGACTTGGCGTAATGGCTTTAGGAGAAAAGCGGGGCAGAAGATTATCATTCTGTTCGATTCACAAGCAGAGGGATTTTTACAAGTACAGAACGCAATACGATCAGTAGCAATACATTTTGACTCGGTGTATGTGGCTACGCTTCCGCTTTTAGGGAAAAGTAAAATGGATATTGACACATTTTTCCTAGAGCATGAAGATTTGTTTGATATAGTTATTCAGTCAGCATTACCTTTTGAGCGTTGGTTACAGGTTATTCAATAATATACTATAGTATAATAGCAATAGATAGGAACAATGTATGAAAACAGTTGCATTTAGTGATGTTTACGTTGATGAGAATTCCGAGTGGAAGCTACTAGCTGGTTTACTTGATTCAAAGCATACTAATGTACTTCACCGCTTAAATGAGCACATGTTTACCGAAGAACGGGTGTCAGTATATTTAGCAATGCGAGATACATTCACTAAGTATGGTGTGCTTGATTTGCGGGGGCTAAAGCTACACCTACAAGGAGAGGTACCAGGGGAACTATTAGCACAGCAAGTCTCAAACATCACCACAGTGTATGATGACTGTATTCGCCTTGCAGTAAAGCGTGAAGCAAAGGCAAAGGCAGATGAGCTATATGAGTTAGCAAAACAGTTCAGCCCTAACGATGGCGATCTTATGCGTACCCTTACATTTAATCCTATTGGGGCACGAGAAGATAGTAGCTTAACGCAAGGTGCAGTACAATTTCTTGGTAATCTTCATGCAAAGGTAGCAAAGCACTATCGTTTTGCCTCTACAGGCATGCCTTGGTTAGATGCACGTATGGCGGGAGAATGGAAGCCGAAGAGTTTTGTTGTTATTGCTGCTGGCCCAGGGGCAGGTAAAACAAGCCTAGTAGCCAATTCTATGTTAAACATGGCATTACAGAAGGATAATCAAGGTAATCCTGATCCTACTGGTAGTTTATTCTTTTCACTAGAGATGCCAACCACAGACCTTTATACCAAATGGGTAGCAGATCTTCTTTCAATCGATAGTCGTAAAATCTCAACTGCAAAGCTATCTGCTGAGGAGGTTAGTAGTATTGAAGATACCGTGGTAATGCTACAACAGTTACCGATGTATGTTATTGATAATGGTAAAATTACACTTCATGAAATGATTAAAGAAATTCGAGAGCACGTAGCACAGCATAATGTACGAGTAGTATTTGTTGATTACATTCAGATCGTCAATCATTCACCAAGCGGTAGCAAGAATAGTGACTTGGGGGAAGTATCTACACTACTAAAGGCAATTGCAAAAGAATTAGACATTACCGTAGTAGTACTCTCGCAAATGAACCGTAATGGTCAGGGGCTAGATGCTATTCGTGATAGCGGGGAGATTGCACAAGTAGCAGATGTAGTAATTATGCTAACACCAGAAGATACGAGTAGTGAAGTACGTTCAGTAGAAGTAGACTTCTTAAAGAATCGTTATAGTCTAATTGGTAAGACTGCGGTACTGTTTAATGGCCCTTATCAGCGCTTCACTGGAAGTGATCGTTAGATTAGTATTAAGAAAGGATGCTTTATGCTTAAAGCAAGGATCAACAGTAATATACTAACCGCATGTATTCAGCCGCTGCTATCATATATTAAAAAGAATAGCAGCGGTAATTTACATAGTCCAGAAAAGTATATAGAGTTAGGGTTTTATCGTTCATATATTACCATGCGTATTCATACAAAAGGATATACTCATATTATACGCAGTGTTACTTTAGATCATGCATCTTGGGTGGAGGAAAAGCAAGTAGTATGTGTTCGTGCTACTAACCTTGTTGAAATGATTCAAGCGCTTCCTAAGAATACCTATATCAACACTACTACTGAAATGTTTAATCTTACTTTTGATACAGGAATAACTACACAACTAGAAGATGGTACATGGTGGGATGGTAGGCTTTATCGTTTGTTGGAGGGCAGATTACCACAAGATCCAGAACTACAAGACCAACCAATATATGAGCAGGAGGTATCAACAGTAAGTGTTGATAAAGTTGCCTTATCAGAAGCTATTGATACAATTGATTCAACACAGGGTACGTGGAGAACGAAGATAGGTATGACAGTAAGTAGTAAAGATGATGTACACACATTAACATTAAGTACTTATGATGGAGATCTTAATATATCATTAAACGCGAGGGTTATCCATACTAGAGATTGCTATAATATAAACAATCATTGTTTATGCGGTAAGTTTTACAATGTACTAGTAGAATCAGAAACATTACGAGTAGTTAAGCACTTATTACCAAAAGATGAGTATGTTATTGTTCAGTTGATAGCAGATAACAAAGAAACACTAGAACCTAGCGCGGTGTATTTTATTACAAGAAGTACTACTATCTGCGCAAATACCTATATGTTAGGAGCTCAAAATGCCAATGAAATATAAGCCGGTTAAGACACCAGTAACAAGTAGCGGAAAAGAAGCTAGACTAGAACAAAAAGACTTACGATCAAAGCAAGCAGCATTAAACAAACAGCGATCTCGGACGATGGAGAACGCGGTAGCTAAGTACTTTGGAGGGAATAGAGTACCGCTATCAGGAGCATCAAGAAGTTGGAAGGGGGACGTAATTGTCCCCCTTATTTGTGATTCTGTAGTGCAAGGTAATTTACTTATCGAATGTAAATATCGAGAAAAAGCTATTCGTATAGACACACTTTGGTTTCCAAAAATAGATAATGAAGTATATGTGACTAGATCAGTTTTTGGAATACTTCTTTGGAGGTATTCACTTGATACTACCTACTATGTAGCAGTAACAGACAGCAATATGCAATTACTTATTCAGTATCTTAAAAAAGTAAGTACCACGACTGCGCAGTTAGTAGAAGAAGTATATGTAAATCGAGTTATTGATACTTCATTAGTAAAAAAGAATAAAGTAAACTATAGTACGAGTGTAAGTAAATCATTAGTAGAAGATCTCTTAACCAAGCGTGGATTACCTTTTACTTATGCTTGGGTAAATATAAGTGGACATGATGTAATGCTATGTAGAGGAGATGTGATGAGATCAATCATTACCTTGGCATATGATGTTTAGACATATAATACCTAAGCGTATACTGCTTGACAAGGGCGGGGGTAATATGATATACTTATCAAGTACACCCCGCAGCATATAGTATATATGCTATAGTATATAAGGATAGTTATGAAACTAATAGTAAAAGCAAGGATAGAGCAAGTACGATCTCTCTTCTCTCACCTTATCGGTAAGGAGATAACTGCTACGTTTGGTACTCACACGTTTACTACTACGCTAGTAGGTGTAGAGAATCAAGTGGTAACTGGTTTTACTTTAGCCCCTCCAAAGCGTGTGGGGGAGGATGGTAAAACAAGAAGCCCTACACTAATTAAATTAGTATTTGACCAAGGAAGTTTTGTGTTTGATGATGAGGTAACACAGTTTATTCCTATTTTTAATGGTATTCGTTGTACTGTAACATCAAAGACAAGCGGTAAGTCATACGATGTAGTATTAAGATTAAAAGGATAATCAGAAAGGATAGCTTTATGACAAAGTCTGCTATTTTAGGGCAACTACTAGGACTAAGCAATAAAAATATGCCCGCGTTTATTGGTGTATATGGAGATCAATCGTGGGGGAATAAAGCTACTATTGATAGTGTATTATTTAAACAAATGCAACATTATCCAGATTTAACTATTATTACCGGTACAACAAATAAAGGAGTAGACAGATTAGTTACTTACTTGGTACAAAACGAATATAGAATACCGCTACATAATCATCCTTTTGAAACAGTGTTTACTAATTTTAGATTGACATGTATGATTTTATTTTGCAGTGATTTTCGAGCAGAGAGTACAAGGTATATGTTCAATCAGACAAAACTTGCAAATGTTCCGAGAGTGTGGTATACTGAGCACTTCAAGGAGGTAGATGAGCGCTTTCATAGTATTTAACAAGTACTATCAGTAGATTACACTTAGGAAGGATAACCATGTATACTATAGAAGATATTTTTATTAGTGACTACAACAACATGCGGCTAGTTATTCAGCGTCTAAATAAGCGTGCGGTTAAAGATAAGTTCATGCTTGCTATTGATACTGAGAATACTGGACTAGATCCTTACCGCGCACAGCCATTACTTTTTGCAATGAGCGTTAGAGGCGGCGAGGAAATTGAGAATTATGTTTTTGACATGACTTCATCTACTGAGAAGAAGTTTCAACTTATCAAACCATTACTAGAGAATCCTAGTATTCTAAAGTTAGGGCATAACCTTACGTACGATTGGAAGATCTTCTATAAGCATGGTATTATGGTAGCAGGTATGCATGATACTATGATCTGTGAGCGGCTACTAGTTGCAGGGAGATTTATTAAAGGATTTAGTCTTGCAGATGTAACGCAGCGCAGATTAGGTATTGTACGAGATAAAAGTATTCGTGAGGGCTTTATTGGTAAAACAGATACTTCATTCTCGTCAGAAGAGATCATTTACGCTGCTGAAGATACTTCTTACCTTTTTTATATTTATGATCAGCAAATGAATGAGGTAGAAGTTAAAAAACTATCAAGGGTATACGAGCTAGAGATGAGTATTATTGCTCCTACTGCAATGATGGAATACACAGGTATCAAGATTAATCGTGAGATGTTAGAAGCTATGGTAGAGCCATTTCAAGAGTATGTACGTACTGCTGATAAGGCTTTGCAGGATTTATTCATCAATGCTGGAATAGCAGATACGGTTGTTTTTTCTGAAGAAGGATACTATTGTGTCAACACTGGAAGTACCCAACAGGTAAAAGAGATGCTTAACCGTGTGGGGGTAACCGTAGAGAAGTTAAACGCAAAAGAAATACAACGATGGGAATTAGAAGAAAGAAAAAAGAAGCGTAAGAAGGTAGACGATATTTCTTACTTTGATATTATCGATGATGAGGAGATAGCTACTGCTATTGATCAGTACCCTGGAGTAGAGAATAAGTATTTACGTGCACTAGGTTTTCTTAAAGGCGCTCGTATTTTACTTAATACTTTTGTACTAGGTATGTTACAGAATATCAATCCTATTACCAAACGTATTCATCCATCATACAACACACTAGGAGCTATTGCTACTGGTAGGTATAGTAGTAATGATCCGAATTTTCAAAACCTACCTGCTGATAAGAAGCTCAAGCTCTTGGGGTTAGGCAAATACAGTATTCGTAACACGTTAGAAGCAAGTGATGGTTGTAGCTTTATTATCTCTGACTTTGCAAGTATTGAGTTAGTAATCTTAGCCTCAATGAGCGGGGATACTCATCTACTTGATGAAATTCTGCGGGGGGATGTTCATACTTACGTAGTCCAAGAAGTATTAAACTACAAAGAGATTACATCAGAGAATAAGAAGAAGGAACCGCATAAGTTTTGGCGTGATGCAGCTAAAACACTAAGCTATGGTATTGCTTACGGTACTACTGGTAGGAACTTAGCTGAGACGCTTAATGTTATGCTAGCTTCGCAGGGGTATAAAATTACTCCACAAGATGGTGATATGCTTATTGAGAACTGGTATAAATTATTCCCAAAGACAGCAGATTACTTAAATAGCAATGCAAGGAAGGCAGTGGTTGATGGATATGTAACAGACGCTTGGGGAAGGCGGCGGAATTGGGATAAGACACTATTTATTGATAAATGGCAAAGATTAGCAGCAGAGCGGGAAGGTAAGAACGCTCCAATTCAAGGTAGCTCTGCTACTATGACAAAGCGAGCAATTCAGCTATTTTGGGAAAAAGCGGACTATACGCAAGCAAAGATGATCATTTGCGTTCATGATGAAATTGTGGTAGAATCTACTAATGAGTACTTACCAAAGGCGGTAGAATTGCTAAAGTGGGCTATGGAGGAAGCAATTAGAGAAGTATTACCAAATGTAGCACATGATGTCGGTAAGTACGAGGGAACTTCAGTAGATCCGAAAGTGAGCAGTAAATATGACAAATAAACGACTAAAAATACTAAATTTATACGCAGGAATAGGTGGAAACAGAAAATTATGGGGTAATGACTTTGAAATAACTGCTGTTGAGTATGATAAAGTTATTGCTGATATTTACCAGTCATTATACCCAAATGATACAGTTATTATTGACGATGCTCATCAATATCTATTACACAATTTTTATAACTATGATTTTATATGGAGCAGCCCCCCATGCCCATCTCACAGCAGGTTACGAAAAAACTTTTCAGTAAAAAATAATAGAGCAAAGCCTATTTATCCAGATATGAAGTTATACGAGGAGATACTATTTTTACAAGGATATTTTAATGGTGGGTTTTGTATAGAAAATGTAGAAAGTTGGTACAAACCACTTATCACCCCAATAAAACTTCAACGACATTTTTTTTGGACTAATTTTAATGTACCAGAAAAATCTTTTATAAAAGATGGTATAACTTTATCAAGAAAAATAAATACTGGTATTACAACAGAGTATACAGTAAGTTTACTAGAAAATAAACATGGTATTAAATTACCAAATACTATAGGTTTTAAGAAAAAACAAACAATGTTACGTAATTGTGTTAATCCAGAAATTGGTTTACATATTATAGAATCTTTTATAAATAAACAGGAGGATTAATGTACAATCTTTATGTATTTCACACCAACAGACCAGACCTTACCAAAAAAGCGGTAGATTCAACAAAAGGTTACTTTAACATTTATGTAATTGACAACAGCAAGGATCAGGAACTATCAAATAATGACAACTATTTGTTCAACGACCAAGAGTATTTAAATAATTGGGTATATACTCCCCCAATTCCATTTACGTTTCTACAATCACAAAAACTTATTCATACTTGGGAAAAAGATAGTAGTGACGGTAATCCATTTTACTTCTGGATGCATAATGACGGGAAGTTTATTGATAGCCCACAAAAACTTATTGAGTATACTGAAACTATTCATAAGGAGCAAGAAGGTAAATGGGGAGCGGTATTTACTCACTATGATGTAGCTTGCGCTTTCAATACTAACGCACTTACTGCTATTGGAGGGTGGGGAGATTACTTTGAACAATACTTCCTAGATAACCATGTGTATCGACAACTACGACTAGCAGGATACCCAACGTTTGATACTGATGTAAATGTTCATCATCATGTGTCACAAACAATTTACTCTGAACCAGCAAGAATGTTACGTCATAGAATTTTATGGCCATTTTATGAGCGACTTTATGAGCTTGGATGGGGTGGTAAACCTGGAGAAGAGACGTACGAAACATTTTTTAATGTACCGAAAGGAGAATAGTATGCTACTACTAGATCACATTCGTAATTCCTCCATCTATCAACTTTTGCGGGGAGTACATAATTCTAATGAAGGAAACTTACTAGAGATCACCGACTCCCAAACCGCAGAAGCACAAATAGAACTTATTCGATATGCACATACACTGTATTCAATTAAGGATATACTAGAAATTGGATTTAACAAAGGTATGTTTTCTCTTCTCATTAGTCATATTAACTCACATGTCGCGGGGGGAGATGTATATATTTTAGGTATAGACGTTAACCCCCTTGCAAATGAAGCAGCAAAGATACTAAATCGAAGCACACCACTATCAATTGACTTTCAGTGTGAAGATTCTACTACACTAGTACCAAAGTTAAATTCAAATCGATCATTTGATCTGGCTTGGGTAGATGGTAATCACGAGTACAGTTATGCACTGCAAGATCTTAAAAACGTATCTGCTTTAGGGGTACCTATTATTCTACTTGATGATACGAATATGCACACAGTACAACAAGCCTATCAAGATTGGCTAAATATAACCCCTACGTACACAGAGCTAACGAATCCTTTTCTTGCATATGATTCACGAAAAGCAAGACTATTTATCAATCGTAATACATTTGTGGTATAATATACTATTACTACTAGATAGGATTACTTATGCCAAATGCTAGTTTAGCTAATTTGCTCAAGCAGCACCAAGACACAGTACGTATTGCAAGTGACGAGGTACAGCATCATCAGTTTCGTACCGGACTTATTGGATTAAATTATGCTATTTCTAAATACGGTTCAATTCCAGGAGGAAGCATTATTCAGCTTATCGGTGAACCAAAGCATGGAAAAAGTACCCTTGCAACTGATATAGTAGCTCAAAACCAGCGGGGAGGAGTAAAAGAAGTAGAAATACCCAATGGTAAAACAACACGTAAGATAAACGCACTATGGGTAGACTTTGAACATAGTTTTGATCCTACATATGCAAAGACTATTGGTATTGATCTTGATAAGCTCATGATTGTAGAATCACGATATGGTGAGGAAGCATTTGAGATTGTAGAAGCCTTTCTTGCTGAGGGATTACAAATTGTAGTTATCGATAGTATTCCAATGTTTGAGCCAAAAAGCGAGGAAGATAAATCTCTTACTGATCCAGAAAAGATGAGCAGTAGTGCTAATCCCCTTACTAGAATTATGAAGCGTATGTTACACTTGGTATCGAATGCAGATGCACTTATGATCCTTATTAATCAGTACCGCGCAAATATCTCTACTATGAGTAGAAAAGAAAAGAAACCATTTGGCGCAAGGATAGTTCAGTATGTATCTCGTTTAACCCTTGAGCTAGTACGTGTGAAGAATGAAGATGATCGAACTACCGTAGTAGTAACGCTAGAAAAGAATAAGTTAGGGAGTGAGGCTAAGCAAGTACCATTTGATATTGAGTTTGGTAAAGGAATTGACTACTCGCAGCATGTACTTGCGCTTGCAGAAGAGCTACAGGTAGTGGTAAAATCAGGGGCTTGGTATGTATATGAAGATAAAAAAGTACAAGGGGCAAGGAAAGCTATTCAAGAGTTTGATATGAAAGTCATTACCGAAAAAGTAGAAAAGCTACTCGCTAGTAAATGATAAAAGTAAGCATAGAAATGAGGGTAGTATGACACTGCATAAATCTGCAAACCAAGTCATTCTTGATCGTATGAATAGCTGGCTAGATAATCCTCCAGATTACTACGATGTAACCGATGTATTTGACAGACTTGGCGCTTTAAAAAAGAAAGCGCGGTTACTAAAAGCTGAGATTACTATGAGAGAAAACAGGATTACGCTACAATCAGCAAAACCTAAAGGAAATGACGCAATACGAGAAAAAATTGAAGCTACTCAAGATCTTGTATTCGACCTTAATCTTATCGAAGCAGATATTGATGAGTTAGAAGTAAAAGCAAAGCGTTTAGAGTATATGAAAACGATGTTTAATGCGAGCAGCTATGCGGTAAAATTAAGGAGTGAACTTCTATGAAACTTATTGATTTAGTTACTATTAGTGATAACCTTTTTCCACCGCAAGTACCAACGCTATCTGCTTCGCGTATTAAAACTGCTAAGACTTGTGCGAGGAAGTACTACTATCGTTATATCCTACCTAAGGATAAGCGACCAAAGGAACAAAAGAACGTATACGCCCTCAAAGGTACCGCATTACATAAAGCAATCGAATTATTCTACACTGAAAAGAAAAGCCCAAAAACTACATTTCAGACAGTATTTTTAGAAACACTAAGTCAATGGCAAGATGAGGGATTTGAAATTGTGGGGGAAGATATATCAACAAAAGTATTAAAAGACGGTAAACTAATACTAGATACTATTCAATGGAACTTTAAACCATTATCACTAGAATATCAATTTACCTTACCATTTCCAAATGCTATCAACCCAATTGTTTACATTGAAGGTATTATTGATATGATCAATTTTAGCGAAGATGATCTTACCGTAAGTATCATTGATCATAAAAGTAATTCAAAGTTACCACCAATAGAAGATATTGCTCATGATGCTCAGTTTATTTTATACTATTGGGCGTATTATCAAAAACATCACGAGTACCCCGCACATATTTATTGGCATCATTTAAAAAATGGAAATCTTTATGATATTCCAGTTGCTGATAGCTATAAGCAAAAGTTACAGCAATTAGAGTACGATATTAGGGGTATTTTAGCGAATACCTTAGCCCCTGCTCAAAGAATTGCAGGTAACTATCCTCCAGAAGATGAAATAGTATTCTTCCCTCGCAGACAGTTGGATAGCGAATGTAAGCAGTGTTCATATTTTAATCTTTGTTATCCTTAATATAGTTCGGGGGTAAATACAAGTATGTCAAGTTTATGTAAAGAGTTACTACTAGACTATGGAATGAGAAAATTACCTATCGAAGAGATAATAGATATAGAATGTGCATTACAAAAATTACCATCGTTTATTAGGCATATACTTTTTCTTTATATAGCCGGTTATACAGCAGACGAGATAGTAGTTAAAGTAAATACTCAATACTTTTCTAACTTATCTCGTGACTCAGTACAAGAACTACTACAAAGCGCGGTAAAATCTATAGCAGAAGAGCTACGGATACACGATGTACAGGTAATAAATCTAGCAAAAAAGAAAAATTATCCTAGTGCAAAAATACCAAAACTACAGCTATTGTTAAAATATCATATATCGTGACTGGGAAAC
>OGVU01000068.1_pt1 | contig 13133 bp, 8 predicted proteins | sample 1575861 | NCBI WGS metagenome assembly OGVU01 (sample SAMN07581532, study PRJEB24739) | freshwater metagenome | place: Singapore | collected 2015-01 | reverse complement strand
GTTTCCCAGTCACGATAACAGTTTCTCAGGCCGCTCTAAGAGCTCGTTACTCATATGCAGGTCTAGTAACAACTGCTAGCGCGTAATCGTTAGTTTTTGATTAACTCTTATGGGGGTGGGGCTCTGCCCCACCCCTTATTTTTTGGTAGCCATGAAAAAACATATTATTTGCCATATACACTGTCTAGATCATCCTAGTGTTTTTAAAATAATAGATAATCTCGTAAAGTACAATGCTACTTTTACGGGAGAAAAAATAGCTACTGTAACTAGAATAGGTACAGAGCCATATATTTTCGACTCGGTATCTAGTATTCTAAAAAAATTAGGATATACTATCATAGTTACTAATAATGATTCACTACTTAGAGAGACCTCTAGGTTTTTTGATATAGCCCTTCCAAGCTTACTAGAGAAGACTTCAGATGGGATTCTCTACTATTGTCACTCTAAGGGGGTTATATATCACCCTGAAAGTAAAGACGGTTTAGTTACTAGCCTGTGGACAGATGTATTACTACACTACACGCTGCATAATAGCAATGACTATCCGTTTGAAGATACTACATACAGCACTTTTGGTACTTGTAGGGTGCCTAAAAAAGGTTTTTTACCTGATGAAATAGGTGAGAACTTCTGCTATGTTGGTACATTCTTTTGGGTTCGGTTAAATAAACTAATAGGTAAAACGTTTTCTCCTCATAGTAAATTTTACTTAGAAGGGTTACCTGGATTAGTATGTGAATTGAGCGAATCGTACAACAATGGGCCCGAACTAACTCCGTTAGAAGGCCCATACGAAATAGAAACATGGAACAAAAAAGGAATATATTATGGATTTCCAAACCAAAATTGAACTAATAGAAGAAGCTAGGCTTAAATATAGAACATTCGATCACGAGTTTAGAGAGTATTTAGGTAGTGGTAATTCTTTTAACGGTGCATACAATCACTTCTCGTTAGAAGATGTAGAGAAGCATAAAATACTATCAGAAAAAGACTTAGAGCTAGAGGCTTGGAGTACGCTACACGGCGGATCTAAAGATTCTTCGCCAGTAAAGCTGGCTGCTGGTTCAGTTAAAGAAAAATTGGAGAAACTAGATGACTCAGTTAATAAGCCTGCCGGAAATAAAGGACTTCCTAAGCATAAAGCCAGCTAATGTAGATGAAGATGGAAGACTCAGTAATATAGCTATACAGGTAAGCAGTTTAGTTACTTCTTACTGTGGTAGAGAGTTTTCATCTAACACATATACAGAATATTTTGACGGTGGCAGGGCTAGTGTATTTATATCTAATCCGCCTATAAATTATGTCAGTGAAGTAGCTCACTTTGATGGGAATGACTATCTACTTTTAGGTGGTCCAGATTCTAGTGGGCAGCCTATTATAAAAGAAGGTCAAGCTCATTCCATATCGTATGTAGGTAGTCCCACTATGAAGACTAGAGTTAAGAAATTTGGTAGGTCCAGCCTACGACTTGACGGTTCTAGCTATTTAACTGCCAGTACTAACGAAGATTGGGATCTTGGTGTGGATGACTTTACGTTAGAACTATACGCTCGTTTTGATGCAGTATCAGGCGTTCAGTCTTTAATAAAAAGTGGTAATGCTACGAGTTACTGGGATTTTGGAGTAGACTTTACAACTAACGGTTTATACTTTAAAGTAGTTAGTAATAGTGTAGAGACTTGCAATGTAAGACATGGTAATACTACTGGATATTATAGTAACCAGTTTTATCATTTCGCCGTATCTAGAGACAATAATAACTTTTACTTAGCTAGGGAGGGCTCTATACTTACTACTGCTAGTAACTCAGTTAATATACCAAACTACGGTACAGGAGTCAACCTAGGAGTAGGAGTTACTGGATACTTAGATAATATAAGAATTACTCATGATGCTAAGTATACTAGCGAATATACCACATACACCTACCCTCCAGCAGCAGATTCTGCAACAAAGCTGTTGATGAGGTTTGATGGTGTTAATGATACTAATTCTTTTAGTGACCTATCTAGGACTATAAATCAGTATGCTTTTTATAAGATAACTGGAGAAATTAATTTTGACACTGGAGATGGCGGAGGTACGCCAGAACTAGGATTCTTCAGACCTCTAAAGTTTAGAAACTATCCTAATGGTGTTAGAGTTATATACAATGGTGGTTTTACAAGTATACCGGATGATCTTAAGCTAGCAGTACTAGAAATGGTTAAAGTAGTGTACAAAGGTAGAAGCGGTGCTGATAGAGTCAGCTTCCAGGGAGAAAGTACTCAGAATTACAAACTAAGTGTAGACGACTTTCCCCCGCAAGTACGTAGAGTACTAAATCTATATAGGCTGGTAGGTTAATGGCTAATATACGTGTTTCTGCTTTAGAGCTAGCAGTAGATCGTAAAGTATTAGATGAGTATAGTAAATATCTTCAACAAGCAGACAGTGAATCTCGTAATGCTGCAAAACTGGAACAGATTTTTACTAAGCTATACGGAGCTAAAAGAGTTGGTGGAAGCCAGCCTTTAGTACCTGACTACACCGTTCCTCCGGGTACTTTAATTTCAGGACTGGCTCCTATATTTAGAAAGTCTAGCACTGGAAGTCTAAATATAGAAACTAAATTCTCTAGAAGATCATCTGAGTCAGAAACTTCTACTACTATTGGCGGTAGACGTGTTGGTAGTATTGCTAGACAGATAAATACTAGCCTGGGCACTAAATTAAAAGGCGAAGATCTATACTTATACATGAAACGCAGTATAGAAGAAGGTGGTCTAGGAATTTCTGGTGGTGCAAACTTATTTAACTTTATGAAAGACAATGCCCCTAGATTTCATGGAGAAGCCTATAATAAAGCTAAAAACCTTACTATATTCTCTAAATCTGATACAAGCATTCTAGCATATCAAATATACTTCCCCAGGTCGAGCTTTACCTCTGATAAGTTTGGAGTATCTTACGAGGCTGATAATGAAAAAAGAACCTTTGCATTTTCTTACTATTTAACAAACTCGTTTGAAAGAAATTTAAAAGAAGCAGTACAAGACAATATTACTAAAATAGCCTTAGAGTCTGTAAAAGATCTAAAATACGAGTACCTTAAAAAAGAAAAACAAGTTAGGTTTGGAAGAAAATCTTCAGAAAAGATAGATATATACTGGGCCCACTCTAATAGTATACCCGTAGCTAATATAAAAACTACAATTCCTAAAACTAAACCAATAGCATCTACTATGCCTAGCATAATAGATATAACAAAACTGGTAAGAACTAGAACTAAATTGAGGATGCGTAGAGGTGTAGGGAACCCTAAACCTCCAAAAATATATGAACGCTCAGGCACTTTTAGGAATAGTATAGAAGCAGTAGCTAATATGCAAACCGATACAATAAACTACTTTTACTTACCGTACTATTCTAGTTTGGAAAAATATGGATATGAGATTAATACTTTAGTAGAAGGCTCAATAAGGGCAGTAGCCCAGAAAGAGTTCGGTCGTGAATTTATACTTCGTAGAAATGCACAATCAATAACTTAAAAAAAATAATATTTGCCAATTAAAAAAGTGCGTGATATACTTAAGGAAGAAATAAGGAAATGTCTAATCGTAGACTAATAACAGACTCAATAGTTGCTGCCTTGAAAAGAATAGATGGCACTAGCTCGCCTTATATCGCATCATATGAGTTTAAAACTGACATACATGAAAATGCGTATAGAGGTTTAAAATTTATTGATGAAATAAATGATTTTCCAAGTATTTATGTTACTTCGGGCTTAGAGCAGCGTATATATCAAACTAAGCTTCTCACAGAAGGTATAGTCACTACTACGTTAAGAGGCTACGTATACGGAGAAGACGCACAAAAACAGATTAACGACCTGGTACAAGACATAGAGCACGTTATATACAATATGACCTTTGACTCTTATATACAAGTGCAAGACGTTACAGTACAAGAAATCTTAACTGATTCAGGGCTATTAGAACCTTATGGAATGGCCGAAATATTTCTTAATATTCGTTTTGAAATATTAAATAATTAAAGGAGAGAGCTAAAATGGCTACAGCATTAAACCTTCAAAGAAACTCTGAAGTTTATATGTCTACTATCGACCTAGCTGGTGGTGCAGCAAGCACAGCAATGACTCCACGCAACACTTGGAGAGTAGAGGTACTCGCCGGTTACGCAGCAAGTCAGTCTTCAGCAACTCAAGACATTACTTCACTAGAATCTGGTGTTACACCAGACCGTTCAACTCAGCGTTTTAACACCGCAATCAACCCAGTTGAGTGGAGTTTCCAAACATACCTACGTCCAACAGGCGTAATAAACACCAGTGGTACTACAGGGGTTGATAACCTAACTGGTAACTCACAACCACTTGCAGACTGGTTCTTATGGCAGAGTCTACTGTCAAATGCTGCCTGGGCAGCAGGAACAGATGCAAGTTCTGTAACTCGTTCTGCATGGCAGAATGAAGGCAAGTTCTCTCTAGGCGAAAGAACTACTGCTGCAAATACAGCACCGCATAAATCTAACTATGCAACTGCAAACGAATATCACCTGTACATGAAGATGGATAACGTGGTTTATCAGGTTAAGAACGCTTCTGTAAACGAAGCCAGTATTGACGCAGCTATTGATGGAATTGCTACTACAAGCTGGAGCGGATTCGGAAGAAACTTTGTTGAACTAACTGATACTGCTAGAAATAACTTCATCACAGTTGTTGGCGGTATAGATAATAGTGGTCTAACTGTTGTAGGCAAGCCTAGCGTAGACGCTAACGTACAACAAGGTGCTTACCACGCTTGGGGTAGATACAATGTTTCCGGCACAACAACTACTGCTGCGTTCATTAAGAACCGTCTAAGTGCTGTAGAACTAAAGCACACACCAGTTGGTAGCGCAGAAGACGTTTACACTCTAGCTGTAACCGGTCTAGGATTTACTTATAGTAACGCGCTAACATTCCTAACACCAGAAGAACTAGCTTCTCTGAACACACCTATCGGTCAGTTTACAGGTGCTAAGACTATCACTGGCAACTTTACTGCTTACCTACGTGCTGGTGAAGATGATACTGGTCAGTTCCTACGTAATATCGTTAACGACGCTCGTACTCAGCACGCTCAGTATGCAAGCGCCAACCTAAAGATAGGCGGTTCAACTGCACCATTCGTAGCTATCAACATGCCGGCAGTTCAGTTTAACTTCCCAACTCACGCAGTTGAAGATATCATCGGTATCAGCGTAGAATTCCTAGCACAGGAACCTAATGCTACAAAAGGTACTGGTTCTGAACTAACTATGATAGTATCTGGCGTAAGCTAATATAACTGAATTATAGAGCGCTTGAGGGGGTGCTCTATACTATAATTGCAGATGGGTAGCTACCTCAACAAGTTATTAGAAGTCCCCTCACTAATAACAAGTTGGATATGGTAGCTACCCTTTTTAACAGAGATGAGAGGAACAAATGAGTTTAATTAAAAAATTAATGGTAACTGAAAAAGTAACTGAAGTAGAGTTTCCAGATATCGACGGGTTCAAAGTGCAGCTATGCTACGTAGGACGTGACCGTATGATGAAGATAAGAAATCAAGCACTAGAGTACAAGTTCAATAAGCGTACACGTCAGCGTGAAGAAGAAGTGAACAATGACAAATTCCTAGAACTGTATGCAGATGCAGTTATCAAAGGATGGGCCGGGCTAAATGTTAGAGGTCTTGCTACACTACTTCCTATTGATGCTAGTTCGATGGACCCTAAAGAAGAAGTCCCATATAGCGCAGATGACGCATTGCTTCTACTTAAGAACTCTACAATATTTGACCAGTTTGTTACAGATAGCTTAAACAACTTTGAAGTTTTTGAGCGTGAGTCAAAAGATCAAGCTGAAAAAAACTAACTGAATACCTTCGTGCGGAATTAAGTGGGTCGGGAATGACCGCAGAGCAGTACTTAATGATGTGCGAACAAATGGGATGGGAGCCTAGGGACGAGGAAATGCCCAAAGACCCTAGCCTCCTACCATTTGAAGTACAGCTCTCCTTGTTAATATTTAACATACTACCAGACAGGGTAGAAGGGATGAGCGGTACATGGATGGGTAAAGATTTAAATGCTCTAGAATCCATAATGAATATATATGAAGTAGAAGATAAAAGATCAGTACTAGAATATATATTACTAATACAACGAGAGTATAGCGAATACTACTCTAAGCAGCAAAAAATGAGAGAAAGCGCTAGCAAAGCAAAAGGCAGACGATAGTTGGCTACAATTAAGAATATAATCCAAACCATCTTCACTTCACAAGGGGCTGGAGATGTTAACAGCGATCTGGATAGAGTAAATAAAAATGTGACCCGCCTAGGACAGTCAAGTTCTAGTGCGGGTCGAGCTTTTGCTGCTCAGTCACAAGGGCTAGGCGGTCTAGTAGCTGCCTATGCTGGCGCTGCTGCAACTGTGTTTGCGCTACAACAAGGGTTTAGTGCCCTTGCTAAAAGCGCTCGCGCTATGCAAACTCTTGAAGGGTTAAATTCTTTAGCTGCTAAAACAGCTCAGGATGGGTCTGCGCTACTAGCTTCTGTAAGAGAAATAACCAAAGGCCAGATAACTCTTACAGAAAGTGCTCAACAAATAAACCTTGCACTGTCTGCTGGTTTTAATACCAAGCAGATAGAAGGGCTATCTTCAGTGGCTCTAAAAGCCTCTAGAGCTTTAGGTAGAGATCTTAACGACGCTTATACTCGTGTTGTACGCGGTTCTGCCAAAATGGAAACAGAACTTTTAGACGAACTTGGCATATATACCAAAATAGCCCCTGCAACTCGCGCATATGCTGCTGCAATAGGTAAAAACGTAACTCAACTTTCAGAATTTGAAAGACGTCAGGCGTTTGTTAATGCTGTTATAACAGAAGGTGAGCGCAAATTTTCCTCTATAAATACTACTATACCTACTAGCGCAGAGCAGATAGAGGCTTTTGGAGTTAAGATAGTAGATCTAGCTACAGAGATTGGTAAGTTAATAGCGGATTATGTTGCTCCACTAGCTGCATTTTTAACTAATAACGTTGCTGGTGCTTTTGGTGCTGTAGGTGTGGCTGCTAGCTTAGTAGCTAGCAAAGGTTTAGTAACTCTTACTGGGGCGTTCCAACATGCAACAGATTCTGTTCTTCGTAAGGGTGTAGTATTAGAGGGTATAATAAGAAAATATACTGGAACTGCACTAGCAGCGGATACGGCTACCAACTCTATAAGAGCGCTTACTGAGGCGAACATAGCTCTACAAGGGTCTCAGAAAAATCAACTATCTAGTTTAATACAATCTGCAAATGCCAGAAAACTGACTACTCCTGAACTAGTTAAGAGTCGAGAATTAATAAAACAAAATATAACAGCTTTGAATGCTGAGAGAGATGCTATAAAGAGTAATGCAGGAGCTCAAATAGCTGCATATAGAGATACTCTTAGAAAAGTAAGAGATGCTAGTAAGAAGATAGATGCGGCCAAGGCTATGCCTGTTGGTGGAGGTTTTGGTACTAGAGAGTTTATAGATAGAACTACTGCTATTAATAGAGCTAATGTCGAATTAAGAAGAGCTACTGCCGAACAAGCTAAACTCAAACCAGCTGTAGACGCTACTACTGCAAGCATACGAGCTAATACTCAAGCACTACAACAAAATAGGGCAGCACTCGCAAACGTAGCTCCAGCAACGCAAGGATTTATAGCCGGACTAAGTGGGTTAGCTGTTGGCGCTGCAAGGCAGGCGTCTTTATTTGTATCAGGGTTCACAGGACTTTTCTCTGCTATTCTAGGCGGGGCTAGTAAGCTATTTTTTGTAAGCTCAATGTTTACATTAATAGGTTCTAGTATTGCAGGAGCTTTAGGAAAAGGTGATGAATTTGAAGCGTTTCTAAAAAGAATAGGTTCTTTCTTTAGTGGCATATTCAATAATGAAAACGTTAAGAATGCTAAGAATGTGATAGCAGGTATAACTTCTGCTTCATTCCAAGAGCTAGAAAAAACAAATAGCGAACTAAGAGACCTAGATTCTTTTAAATTTAAAAGTAAGATATACGGAATAAGTGTAGAGGTTGAGAAATCAAAACAAGATCTAGTGAATGAGGTTAACTCTTTACTAGCCAGTACTTTTGACAGCACAGAGAAAACTGTAGCAAAATCTGCTACCTCTACTGCAAGTATAGTTGGTAGTATTATAGGTAATATAATACCTGGATTACTAGCTTTGATACCTGGATTTGGTATTTTTGCTGCCGCTGGGGCAAGAGTAGTTGGGACTGCCTTAGGCTCTGTCGCAGGCACCATATGGGATTATTTTTCTGATATTCCAGAGATCCCACCTGAAGTTTCAGAGAGAATAAGAAATCAGTTTTCTGATAGTTTATCCGGTCTAGGAGATGATGTACAGACTAAACTAGTGCAGGCACTAAGCTCATTAGACATGAAATATGGGGACGTAGCAAAGTTTGATCCTCAAGCTAGATTGGCTCTAAGAACACAGCAAGATTTAATACTTGCCTCTAAGGATTATTTAGAAAACGTAGAAGCTGTAAGTCAGGCTATGCAAGCTACTGGACAGAGTGCTGCGGATGTTGTAAAAGCTTTTAAGTTTGATACTTCCTCTGGAAGCTTTATAGATATAGATAAAGCTATAACAGAAATAAAAACTAAAATCAGTAACTTAGAGTTTACAGGTAAACTGGAGTTTGAATTTGTCCCAGTAGATGAAGATAAATTAGCTAAGATATATACAGATGCTTCTGGAGCAGTGCTATCTAGTACTATATCTAAGAGTGCGACTCAACAAAGTGCACTACAAGATCTTATAAATGATTTTGGAACTGGGCAACAAGCTATCAATGACTTTTCTAATAATGCTGTAAGCGCATTAGCTATGCTCGACGAAGCCGCTAAAGAGAGTGGTCAAAGCTTTGCGGAATACGTTTCAGGCGATAACACTATAGTAGGTAAAGACATAGTAGAGGGGCTAGAGAAAGCTGGGTACTCTCTAGAGCAATTAGGGCAATTAGCAAAAGCAGTAAATGATGACATAAAAAATTCTACATTAGAAGCAATAGGTGCAGTCAATGAATTTTCTAGGTCTGGATTAAGACTAGCCTCAGTACAGAAAACACTAGAAGAAAGACTACACTCTGGAAGCATAAGCTTAGAAGAATACTCTCAGAGCATGGGGGCATCTAAAGAGGCTCAACTTCAGGCGGAAAGGTACTACAGTACCGTACTTAGAAGCATAGATGAGTTAAAAGATAAGACAAAAAACTTATCAGGTGATCAGCTTGTAGCTGCTAATAACTTAATTATAGACTTGGAAAGAGTGGCCGCTAACACTGCCGAGAGCCTATCTTATCAAAAAGAAATAACTGCGGAACTGCAAAAACAACAAAGCGTACTAGAGAAGCAGATAACTGCTTCTGACTTTTTTAAGTCATTTGAAATAGAGAAACCAAAAAACCCACTGTCACTAGAATTAGAGTTTAAACTAGCCGGAGACTTAACTCCGTTAGATGAATTAACTAATAAACTAGCGTACCTACAAAACTTTATTGTAGACCAAGGTGCGGATATAGTAGAACAGTATAATAGTAATAGAGAAGCACTAAAAGAATTAGCTCTTAACGACGTAGAAAGACAAAAAATACTTGCAACTTCATCTCAAGATGCAAATACATTAGTACAAGAACTAAACAAATTAGATGGGGTAACCGCATCTGTAAGTGGAAGCCTATTAACAGTTACAACAGGAGTAGAACGTACTCAAGGAGTTATAAATAACGGTGTTACTGCAACAGTAGATCTACTGGACGGGGCTACCGGTGCTATACAGCAATTAACTGAGAATGCAGTGCAGGCTCAGAAAGATGTTATATTGTCTGCTGTACAAGAGCTACCAAGTTTTATTAACAAAGCTATAGATGATTATACAAAGTTAGTTAAAGATGCAAAAGCTGAACTAAAAAAACTAAATTCAGAAGAATTAGCGCTAAAAATAAAATTTGATATGGATGTAGCATCTTTAGATGCTCAAATAGCAGAGATAGCGTCTAACGCTATCGTTAGAAAGCTACAATTCGAGGCTGACGTTATAACAGCTAAGAAAGATTTAAAGCAAATAGATCCAGTTACTGCTGCTAAGCAAGTTGAAGCTATACAGCAAAAAATAATAACTGAACAACAGTATTTACTATCTAAGCAACTATTAGCCGATCAACAAGCTCTCACTGATAAATCTCAGTTAATAGAAGTAGAAAAAATAGCTAGACAAGATGCCATAAAGCAAGAAGCTCAGGCTCAAAGAGATAAGATACTTGCTGATATAGCATATGTCAATGGTCTATCTACATTATACTCAGAGATGCTAGGTAAGCAGCAAGAAGTAAATAATAAGTCTGTAAAAGATATAGTAGGTGCAGGAAATGCAGTAGGCAGTGCTTGGGCTAAAGTACTTAATGAAGGCGGTCTATATGTATCTGAATTAATAAAATCAGCACTAACAGGTAGCGCTGTAGGTGCCGGCCCAGCTGGTGCTGCTGAGGCTGCATATGTTCCTGAGGCTATAGACACATCACTACAAGATTCTGTGGAAAGCTTTAACACTACCGCATTAGATGCAATAAGTTCTGTAAATCAAGTAGAAGCTGCTAGAATTAAAGCAGCTGAGACTGCTGCTGCTAGAGAGCAAGAGCTAATAGAGAAAAATAGAGAGCTTCTACTAGCTAAATACGGAGAGGAATTTAAAGCCTTAGAGGATTCTAGAACACTACAATCGCTAAATACTCAAAAAGAATTACAAGACGCTAAAAAAGGTAGTGATGAAGCAGCTAAGAAAGCTGAAGAAGCTAGCAAAAAGATAACCGAAGCATATAAAGACATATACAATGGGTTAAAAGATGCTATAAGAACTGTCGCAAAAGAAATGATATCTTTTGTTGGCGGTATACTAACAAGTATAGCTCAAGGAAGAGTTGATAACTTAAAAGCGCAAGAATCACAACTACAAGATGCTCTTGCATTATCTACTTCCAAGCTGAACGATGTCAGCAGCAGACTAGAGCAGACATTATCCCAAGAGACCTCTCAAAGAGAAGAGCTATTAAGCATAACTGAGGAACTAACAGCTTCTCAGAAGGAATACACTAAGTCTTTAGGGTCACAAGATCGCAACATACAAGACTCAAGCAATACCTACGTACAGACACTACTAAAGCAGAAGCGAGCAGTAATAGACTTAGCTACTTCTACTAGAAAGTCTGTAGCTTTAGCGAACGCTGAAAAGAAATTATCTACTATAAATACTTCTCTACAAGAGCAGCTAAACGATACTACTTTTGCTCGTGTAGATGCAGAAGAAAAATTAGCCAGAACACAAGGCTTACTACAAGTTGTTACTGATTCTGTAACTGCAAGCTCTGAGGGATTAGCTCAGGGCCTTATGAACTTACGTTCATCGCTAATGGCTGTTATGGAAGTGACAGGCATGGTATCGGGCTCTCAAATGGCCGACATACAAAAAGGCGCTGGCATCAGTGATGCTCTAGGTGCTCTAAGTGGCGCAGTCAGCAATTTTAGAGAAGGAGTTACATCCTTAAAGCAGGTTAACGGTAAGTATGTTAACGCTGCCGGACAAACTGTGGCTGATGTTCAAAAGTTTAATAAAACTATGGATACAGTATCCAATACTATAGGATCTGCAGTTAGCGGGTTCAACATGGGTAACTCAATTGCCTTAGCTCTAGGTAAGAGTGGTTTTGCTACTCAAATAGGTGGAGCTATTGGTGCTATTGTAACTTCTGGCGCTATGGGCGCTGCTATATCTAGTGCTATAGTTGGTGGTTTAGGTGTTGCTGTAGGTTCGCTAGGTGCGACACTTATATCATTTGCTGTTCCTATAATAGGTCCAATACTAGGCGCACTAGTAGGTTCTCTATTTGCAAAAACCCCGAAAGCAGGTGCATCTACTGGCTTTGATGCGTCTGGTAATTTTGCACAGACTGGCGGATATGCTAGCGGCGGTGGTAGCAATAAAGGTTACTCCGATATAATGAAGTCAACCTACATAAGCTTCTTCTCCTCTCTAGAAGAGTTTGGTATAGAACTACAAAAACAAGGTAAGAACTTTGGATTTGCTATAGACACTGTTAAGAAAAATATGACTGCAAGTTTTGTAAAGAACGGCCAGAAAATACTAAAACAACAAGTATCTAGTGGTGAAGATGCTGCAAAGTTCTTTGTCGATGCCTTCCTTAAAACCTATGATAAGGGCGACCTATTAGTTAAAGCTTCTGTAGCCTACTCTGAAACTTTACAAAGTGCTATAGATGATTTTGCAACCAAATCTCAAGACGAGAGAAACTACAAAGCCTTTAATGAGTTTCTACAGTTTGCTAGTAAATTTAATACAAAGATTGCTGAACTTAGGGGTCCAGCTACTAGTACTGCTGACGCTATTGACCTAATAACTGAATCTGCAAAAGCAAATGCTGCTCAGCTTACTCAGTTTTACGTTGGGTTCTTGGACCAAACTGAAGAGGTATTTGGTAAATCCTCTAAAGAGTATGCAGTAGCAGGTGCAGCAGTACGTAAAAATGCACTAGCACAAATAGGATTAGCTGATAGCTCAGACAGAGCTACTGGCGGTTTTGTTGCTCTTACTGATGCTATGGAATCTGTTAACGCTGGTACAGTTATGATAGAAAATGCTGTCGCCAACATTAACGCCTTTGCAGAAGTAATGAGACAGTCTATGCAGTTTAGCGAGTCTGAAATATCATCTGCTATTGCTAAGAGCAAGAGTGTTACTATCAATAAGATAGTAGCTGATATCAATGATTCTTTACAAGCCGGTATAGACCTACTAGAAAATCCAGCTGTAGAAGCAGTAGCAGGAATTGTAAATATAGCAGATAATGCTGCTAGCAGAATAAGTACTCTACAGGGTGCCTATAACGAACTTATTTCAAATGCTGCTAGCGAAACTCAAAAGTCAATCGCTGCCAACAATATAACCCTATCCAACAAGCTATCTAAATTAGAAATTACTAATGCACTAACGTGTTATCGTGACTGGGAAAC
>OGVU01000066.1_pt1 | contig 13438 bp, 29 predicted proteins | sample 1575861 | NCBI WGS metagenome assembly OGVU01 (sample SAMN07581532, study PRJEB24739) | freshwater metagenome | place: Singapore | collected 2015-01 | reverse complement strand
TGACTGGAGTTCAGACGTGTGCTCTTCCGATCTCATATTAATTTTCTTTCTTACCATATTCATAGACCTGTTGGGCTTTGGTATTGTGATTCCCATTTTGCCCAATTTGGCCAAAACATTGGCGGCCTCGCGGCGCACCTTAAAGTCATTTGATGGTGTCGGCTGGGCGCGTAGTCCTAAAGTGCGTAGGTAGTCAAAGGCTGTGACCTCATAAATCGCATCTCTGGCCATACCCGCTGGGTCTCCCCACAGCAATACCTGAGCTTTTGGATATTTTGCGTTGAGCTCTGACAACAAGAGAGTGCCAAAACGCTCCAGTCCCATGTCAAATGTGACTATCTCATCCAAAATAATCCATCTTCCGTTAGGCAAACGCTGGCCAACTACCGCGGCTGGAGTCAAACCAAAGTCCAGACCCACTTGGATTGGAACATTAGGGTCATAAGTGACCTCACCGGACATGATGTTGTCATCGTACTCAGGCCAAACTGGGCGACCCTCTTGAACATAGGTGTATTTGCCCTCGGCATAACACCGAATCCAGTCCAAATTTTTACCAAGGAGCATCTGTTGGTAATAACCATGTGGCAAGTTCTCCACATTCTCGGCTTTAGGGTTGATCTTCCACCACTTGCCCGATGCAAAGATGTGGTCATTGGCCTCTGGATTTTCAGGCAGATCCTCTTTAAGCACCTCGACAACACCGCCAGGCTGTTTAAAAAACTTCCAAGCGTATGGCCCAGTCATTTTTTCTTTTTCAGCCAGACGATGCCACCAGTGGTCATCATCCATTGGGTTGGTATCCATCCAGATTCCATGCCAAGTCGCGCCCCCATCGCGTTTAGTGGGATATCGCCCGACTCGGTGTGTAAGGCCATCGATTACAGCCTTTGGCAACTCTCGCGCCTCATTGACCCACGCCCCAGTTAGCTCTAGGGATAATAGCTTTCGCACATCCTTTGGCTGGTCAAGAGCTAGGAATATTACCTCGCAATCAATTCCAGCCGCGCCCTCGCGAGCTGGCAACCGTATATGGTGTGTAATTGGCGGCGTATAAAGCATTGGCCCAAAAGTATTCTCTGGAAAAAGGTCTTGCCAGGTCTTAATTGTCGTAGTCTTTAATTCTGGGTAAGAGTTACGTACAATGACAAAGCGGGTGTATCGGATACCATCGATAGGGCTAGGCTTTTGCTGAATGGCACGAATAAACACCTCAGCGGCGCAAGCATAGGATTTACCAGAACCTACTGGCCCCATCATCCCACGAACAAATGCGTTAGACTGTAAGAACTTATAAACCTCTGGAGACTTTGAAAAGTCTAGGTTTAATCCTGATTTGGGTAATTCCTTAGCTGACGTTTCTTTAGTTCTTGCCATAACTTGCTTTTTTCCTAAGTTATTGTAATATCGGCACAATAATAATGATATACCCTTTCTTAACTACGTAAAGGTATTTTATGCGGAACCAGCACGGTTACTATTTAACCGACCAGCAGTTTGCAGAATTATGGGCTAAACACCCCAGCCCAACGCTAATGGCAAGAGAGTTAAAGACTAGCCCTAGGTCTGTAATGAATAGGCGGCGTACCGTAGAGTTTAGACTAGGAATTACGCTTGAGCTAGGGGTAGATTTAAAAAGCGAACACAATAACAAACAAAAACAAGAAAAAGAAGAGCGTCTAAAAGCAAAAAACGAGGCGATGCTAGAGCAAGCGCCAGTCTCAGTCAGAAGGGGTACACATCTTGATAAAGGTCGCATTATTGTTTTTAGCGATGCCCATTTTTATCCTGACGATACTACTACTGCTTTTAAGGCGTTGCTTAAGTTTATTGAGCATTTTAAGCCGAACATTATTGTTAATAATGGGGATTCCTTTGATGGCGGTTCTATTAGCCGTTTTCCTCGTATTGGTTGGGATAAGAAACCGACTGTTCAAGAAGAGCTTGAGGCCAACAAGTTTTACCTCGGAGAAATAGAAAAGGTACGGCCAGCGGGCGCTAGACTCATCTGGTGTCTTGGTAATCATGACTCTCGTTTCGAGACGATGCTTGCCGCACAAGCCAGTCAGTATGAAGGCGTACAAGGCTTTGCCCTAAAAGACCACTTCCCACTATGGGAAGGGTGTTGGTCATTCTGGGTCAATGACGATACCGTCATCAAGCATCGATTTAAGGGTGGGCGCTATGCGGGATATAACAATGCCATTGCGGCGCAGACCAATATCATTACTGGCCATACCCACGTTTTAGCGTGTCAGCCGATTACTGGCTACGCCAAGACCATTTGGGGTGTACAGACTGGCACTCTGGCCGAGCCAAACAATATGCAATTCGCCGACTATACTGAGGATTCACCAAAGGACTGGCGCTCTGGCTTTGTTATGCTGTCCTGGGATCGTGGCAGAATGTTAATGCCAGAGATGATTCAAGTCTGTGGCGAGGATGAGGTCGAGTTTCGCGGCGAGATATTAAAGGTCTAGCATGAGGTTAAACGCTACATTCCTAGAGGATACTTACATTACGCTCTGTAAGCTCCACCCATTCAACAAATGGAATATGCCGCCAGTCGAGTTGGTGCGGTTTGTGGTCAATAACGATAATGACGCACTTGGCACCTACCTATACCTAGAGGCCGAAGACATTCCCCATACGATTACTATCTCAAGAAAGCGACTGTCCCACTACCTTACGGCGGTAGCTACGATCGCCCATGAGATGATTCATTGCTCTAGATGGGCTGAGCCAGTCGATAAGTCTGGCCAGGCTGGATGGGAACGGCACGATGCAAAGTTTCGCAAGCGGGCGCGGATGATTGCGCTAGAGTTTGGCTCATTTGATCCGCTAGAGTTATAATTTATTCGTGGGCGCGGTCTATCACGTGGACTGTTAAGTTTAGGTTTTTGGCTGACTTCTTTTCCCTAAACAGCCCACAACTCTTATATCTTATATAAGACTTAATCTAAGAATAGCCAGGCTACCAGAACCATTCCAGCAAAGACCAACAGAGCGAATGTCATGCACTCATCGTTGGTCATAGATTGTTTCAAACTTGCTGGGTACCTGGAATGGTGCTGTATCGTACGTAGTTACGGAACCAAGCGGTAGATTCAGCCCATCTGACCAGATCGAGGTATTACCGACCTTTTGCTCGTAGGCGGCTGGTAGATTCAACGCATCCGTATAGATAACCGTATTAGCGATTCTCTGCGAATAGCCAGCGGGTAGATTGAGCGGATTCACATAAATCTTGGTCTGAGCCATAGTAACGGCTGGCGTTAATAACAAAATTGTTATTAAAGTTTTGTTTAATATATTACACATTTTTAATCCCATGCCTTTCTTCTATTGCTCTAGCAAATGCAATCATGTCCTCTTTATCCATTTCTACATAGAGTTCATAAAGGTTTTTATTCCAAATCGTCATTTCTAGTATTTCATCATTACTTAATGGTTTTGTTTGTGGTCTTGGTAAACCTGAAAACAAAGGATATCCATCAATCAATGGTTCGCCTGTTTCGGGGTCATATTTGTGTGGCTTTTCCAACTCCGCTATTCGGTCTGCTTGTTGGCGGAGCATATTTTGTATGCGCTTATTGAATAATCCATGGTTATCGCCATTTAAGCCATGTTTTTGTAATTCATCTGCAATTTCGTAAGCGTTCATTTCAATACCTCTGCTGATTTAAGTTCGCCTGTTTCACCATCAAAAGTTAGTTTTAGATTTGGGGGGTTTCTAGTTAAGTCCTCGTAAGCACCATAAATACCATATGTCCAAGCATTAGCGTACTTAACAACATCAGGCTTTTCAGGCTTGATGCGGTATTCAACATCATCATCCCAATGTGGTTTATGTATATAAACCCAATGCCATTCACTCACTTTCATTTCAATTTCAGCACCATCAGCCCATGCCTTGATTAGTTCTGCGTGTTTATGTGGTTTCATTTAATCCCATGCCTCCTTTTTCTTTGTGCGGTTGCCCGATTGTTTCTTTGAACTGCCATACCAAGTTCTTTTGTTTCTTCATCGTAAAGCCAAATAACATCATGGACTAACCCACAATCACAACAAGCTAGTCTATACAGTTCACCTAAAGGCACAACAAAGCCCTCTCCATCAGTTCTTTGTATATATCGGGTCATTTCTCTTGTGCCTTTCTTAGTATTGCTTCCCAGTCAGATACAGTCATACGAACAGTTACATCGTATTTATTCATATCCAAAACTTCATATCCGCCTGTTAGTTCTTTTACTGGATGGGTATAGAGTGGAATCCAACCTAAATCTTTAGGATGTTTGGTAGTAATTGTTGCTTCATAGCCAATTTCAGGACATATTTCATTACCATTCATCCACGCTACTGGTTCATTATTCATTTTTCACTCGCTTTCTTTAGTATTTCCCTAGCAAATTGCAAAACAGTTCCATTCCAATCGTTTTCAATAGCAACTGTGTCAATTTCTGAACAAAAGGCAATATTCAGTATTTCCTCATCACTTAACTCTCTTGGTGCGGTGTAAATGCTTCCATACTGACCAACTTCATTACTTCCTGTGCATTTATGGCGATGGTTTGATGCTTTTGGGCATCGCTTATTGCCGCAGTCAGAACACACAATCATTCTTTGCGATGTAACGGGCATATTGTTTTCCATAACACCTACTAAGCAAGCGTGGCAATTACCGCATCCATCATTTGTTTGTGGTGTGGTGTTGCATGGTATTAATTGACCTGATTTACCCCAAGCATTACTGGATATTTCGTATTTAAGATTTGAGTTTTCTTTTTCCAACTCCGCTATTCGGTCTGCTTGTTGGCGGAGCATTTTTGCTTGTGCTTGAAATGGACAGTTTGCAACAGAATCATCACCCTCAAGCCAATGCAATGTTTCTAACTCATCTGCTAATTCGTATGCTGTCATTTTTATCCTCACAGTTTGTTTCAGTTTTTGTAACTTAATGGTTACTTATAGGTTTAATTATTTTACTTTTATATAACTTATAGGTTTATCCCATCCAGGCCATTACTCCAATACAGTACAAGAATACAGCAACCAGCTCAACTAGGAATAGGGGCGCGTCTTTTTGTTGTATTGCGGCCACAGTCCACAGACCAGAGCCAATCAAAGATAGAAAGATATTTAGGGGATAAATATTAAAGCTGGTTAATCCAATGCCGATTAGGCACAGGATCGTACCAGCCCACTTAATGATTTGAAGTGTGTTCACTCTTTACGTTTTCCATACTGATTATTTTCTTAATAACCAGTTCTTCTTCTTTCTCTTTCTGGATTTGTTTGTAGATATTGGAAACCTTTAGGGCAAACAAGGCCGCATACAAAGCCCACCACTCTAGGCCAGCGCCACCTTCGTACATTAGATAAGCAACTAATAGTTCAATCATGGTATCTCCACATCGGTTACGTCTGGCGGCTTAATGTTGATGCCAATTACAGACGGTTTATCGGATTCGTCAGGGTTATCTAGCAAGCCACTAGCCTTAGCCAGCAGTCTCAAGACTCCAACCTTATCGTACAGCTCTAGCTCCAGGTTGCCATCTTTATTAACTTTAATACTACGGATGGCTTGCAAGGCGTGTTCTGGAATATCTTTACTAGCTTTAACCTTAATTTGACCAGTCTCATCCCACTCCATAATGTCAGTAATCTTGGTATTGGCCATACAAAGCAGAGAGTAGGCTACGGCCTCGCGGTTCTCCGCAATCGTAGCGCTACGCTCTAGCCTCTTCTGGATACTTCGTATCCCACCCCAATTTTGTAGGGATGGAATCTGACTCGATAGATTTGATTTGACTTTAGGCATCAGAACGGAATATCGCCATCTGGGTCTTTGGGCATCTCATCATTGCCGCGTGGGGTAAAACCTTGCTGTTTAGGTTTGCCAATCTTGCCAGAGAGATAGTTTCTACCAGTCTTGGTTTGCTTGTTATAGCCATTGAACCAATGCTCAACTCCGTTGATCTTGATGGTGCCAGACCAGTCGGCATCCTTTTCATCTCTCTTTTTATCATTGATAAACAGGCTAAAGCTACCATCCTTCATTTCATATTTATTCATAATTCTCTCTCTCACGGTTTAAATTTACTATCTTCGATTGCCTCAACCACATTCGCAGAATCGGACAACCTCTCAGACTCTACTATCATTGCGTGGATTATGGCTTGTAGGGTAAACCCTTGCCTTAGCAGACTTAGGCTACAACTGTGCAACTCTCGCTTTAACTTCTCTTGCTCTTCCATATGGACTCCTTTTTTTAAAAAACCTGGGAAAAATTGAGAGGTACACCCCGCCCACCATCGGCACCCCCAGGGGGGCATATACCCACCCTCGCGCCAGAGCCTTCCCAGCCAGCTCTGACCCCTCAATGCTTTCTGCTTTGGCACCACACCCTAGCTGTGCCGTCTGCATACCACCGTTTGATACCGTTACAACCCACGTACATAGTCAATGATGGAGCCTGGCGCCTGGTCTCTGGCTCTCAACCACAGCTCTAAGCCCTTGCCAAAGTCATCATTGGATAAACCTATCGCATCTGACATCTCGATAGCTTTCATATCAAGCTCATTTATTACTTTCTTTTCTTTATATATTTTCCAATATAAGTCCTCAACAATCTCAAACTTGCTGTTATAAGCCAATATTGCCTCACCATTGGGTTTATCTACTGTCTTGGTATCCACATATTCCCCAAGTGTTTTAATCGTCTTAGACGTTGATTTAGGTGCCTTCTTAGCCATTTCTCTCTCCTCTTTCAAAATCATGTATGGACTGCGGCCATCCTCAGTATTTCTAGCCAAGGCCTCAGTCAATCCAATCTCCTCGTTGTACACAATCCGCATGGTGCTGGTATGACTCATCCTCGCGCCCTTGGTCAGCCTTTCAATGTAGTTCTTTTGCCTGAGCTGTGTCATCTGCGCCGTTACGGTTCTGCGATTGACTCCAAGGTCTTTAGCCAATCTGTCCTGACCAACCCATGTAATCCCGCTACGGTTCGCATAACTACACACCATACACAAGACTCTGAGAGCGCCCAGACTGAGGCTCTTATCCATAATCGCTCTAAGTGGCACAACGGCTATCTGCCTCTTGTCGGGCGCTTGTGGCTTTAACTTAATCTTTGGTTTTTTAGGGATAGTAAACATGAATAGAAAATCTCACCCGCATATATAGGGTGATATCTCTTTTAAAGAGAGCATCGATCGTTTATCGCTGTGTCTAGGACTGATTGCCTTCAGAGTGCTGGGTTCGAGCTGTTCGCTGATCTTCCCCCCTGATTCGACTGCGTTTATCCTGGTCTGGTGATGCTCCATTCCAGAGAGCTGGGTTATGGCTCCGCGCCCATAGTCTAAACCCAAATTAATCATCTTGTAAACCATCACGATCCACACATTCCAGAATCACAGTTAAACAAGCTCGATTGCCTTGCATCGTATTGGCCTCTCTCAGCTCGCGCCCATTGAATTACCTCTCTTATGCCAGTTGCTCCAGCGTGTCGCTTTGGCCTAAACATAGTCTTGCCAACAGCTCTCTCCAGCTCCTCAACCTTAGCGATATCGATCTCTTTTAGCAATCTCAAGTCATTACGGTTTGCATTAACACATGGCGCACATTCCATGGATCGATGCGGCAACACATCAAAGCCAGCTCTGGCTAGCAAGTCATTGCGCTGATCGTCTGTAAAGGTAGCCAATGGGAACCAGACATCGCGCCCACCATGCCTTTCGCTCTTTTCGATTTGCTCTGGCGTGTCCCTTCTCTCTTGGCTCTCAGCCCTTCTTACGCCTAGCAAGATAGTCGTTTCAAGGTCTTTATCAACCTCATCAAGCCAATCAAGAAACGGCACAATCTTGAGTAACGCACTACACCATTGATAGCGCTGGCTTGGAAACCCTTTTTTAAACTGCATCAACTCCTCAAACTGCACGTTTGGCACAATCCTGTGGGTTGAGAATCCAAGCGATTTTGCCCACTTCTCAGCTCTTTCTACACGCTCTGGCCAATCATGTGCGGCCCAGCCTGTATCGCAATAGGCTATGGTTACATTCTCCAAGCCCATCTCGTAAGCCAGTTGTATCAGGGCAATACTGTCATTGCCATACGATGAGGATATGCAATATTTAATCTTGGCCATTGCCTTGAGTCCAGTTGTCATCTAGCTCAAATTCCCCTAGCTCGATGGTATTCCAGCGTAGGTTGCACTTCATACAGCGCCTACGCCGTCTCACCCAGTTCTTGCTTTCATGGGGCCTAGAGTCGATTACTTTGATGTCATCGCTATCACATTCAGAACTAGCACAAATCATAGGTACTCAGCTCCATACTTCTCATCCAAGAGCATCAGGGTTGCGTTGGCCACGGTATCGTTGCCATAGGTATCCTTGAGCATCTTGATTGCTCGATGCCAATCCATCGATTGATTCTCAATGTTATCAATGATGAGCCGTAAAACTACCCAATGCGGCTCAGATAGATTAGGCATCGTAAATGTTACCTTACGGCGTTTAATGCTACGTTTATGAGTCATTTGCTACCTTTCGTCTCCAGATATCTAGCATGGCGTTGTAGAGCTTGTCATAGCCAGCTTGGCCACGCACATTCGCCACCTCTTGTAAGTACAGCTGTCTGGTTCGCTTGGATCGAAACTTTCTAAACACCCATTTGGCCTCGCAGTACACGCGATATTCATCCGAGTAGTTTCCGACCGTTCTGCCATTCGGCAAACGAACCAGCCTGGCCCATCGGTGAACCTTACCGCAAGCGAAACATGAGGGTCGTAGTACATGGACTACTTCTTCTCCCTCTCCAGCTTTTTCTGGTAACAATCCGCGCACATCCACCTCTTTTGTCTCTTGTTTTTACTAACAATAAATATCCCATTGCGATAGTCTTTACCCATCTGGCAGTTGCTACAAAACCGCTTACCAGTAATGGAGCTGTCAGCCTTTACCGCTTTGGTGTATAGGTCGTTCTCATGGCTCACGCCTGTACCTCATCCTCTTCGATGTAGTAGTAGCTGGCCTTGCTGGCCTGGAGCTTACTGATCTCGTTCTCAGCTCGCTCACGGCTGGAATAGATACCGCGATTGATTGTGCGGTACTTATCATCAATCTCCACAATCACAAATACTTTCATTCGATCTCCTTAATCACAACTTTTACACAGCCATCAGGCACGATCTTGTTGCCTCTGACCACCGTCAACTCATCGATCTGCTCATCGTTATCAAATACGCCAGCGTCTTGCAAGCTATCAAGTACGCTCTTGATCCGATTATCAATATCAAACTTACGCCGATCCCTTGGCCAGATCACCATATTGACGCATATTCTGGCCGCGCCCACCTTGCTTTGTTTACTTTGAGAAACAATCTCGGCCACTTCAGTCTTGAACTTGCGGCCAGCCTTGCTCATGTAAGTCGCATGAGCGCCTCTGCGGTAGTACGTATTGACGCTCGGAGGGAATGGCAATACGAAACTAATCATCCCAGCATCTTACTGAGGCGGGTATCCAGGTCTCGATTGATATGCAAGGCCTCTTCCAGCTCATCATTGATTACTGCGGCGATGGATTTATTACGCTCTTTGGCCGTCAACTCCAGTAATTGCCTGACTTCTGGGCGCAAGCGTACTAGGAATGGCTTTAATTCAGTCATTACGTCTCCTTTTAGATATCTCTATCATACTGCAACACAACATATAGGGGTGAATATTAGGGTAAATCCTAATAAAAACACAACATATTGTGCTTGACATGGGTATTGACTGTGATACAGTAACACCTAAGCGATATCGCTTTAACCACCGAGAAACAGGAGTTAATATGAAAGTTATCAATTTTGAGAAAGTAGTTAAGCCAGGCTACACAGAAGAATATCTGACCATGAATACTGGCCATGTGGCCACCTTGGTTCAGTTTGATGATGGTTCAGAAGAAATGCACCTTCATTCAAAAACTGGCAAGCGCGTTGTAGTAAACAACACAAGCTGGAAAGCCGCAGAGCGCGCAATCTGGAATACCAACCCAACACGTAGCAAGTTTTAAGCTATGTACGTTACCTACTATCGCGTATCAACACAGCGTCAAGGCCAGTCAGGCCTTGGCCTTGAGGCCCAGCGTTCTGCGGTACAGAACTACCTCGCTGGCAAAGAAATCATCGCTGAGTTCACAGAGGTTGAGTCTGGCCGCAAGTCTGATCGCCCACAGCTCATCGCCGCACTTGCGTTGGCAAAGAAACAGAAAGCCACATTGGTTATTGCAAAGCTGGATCGTCTAGCCCGCAATGTGCATTTCATCTCTGGTTTACTTGAGTCTGGCGTACAGTTTGTGGCCGTAGATATGCCAGAGGCAGACCGCACTTTTTTGCAGATGGCCGCTGTGTTTGCAGAGTGGGAAGCCCGCAAGATATCCGAGCGCACTAAGGCCGCATTACAGGCCGCTAAAGAGCGCGGCACAAAGCTCGGTAGCCCTGACCCTTTGCGTGGCTCCAAGATCGGCTCAGCCGCTTTGGTTGCAAAAGGTAACCTTTTCGCACAAAAGGTAGCCCCAGTCCTAAACGATATTGTTGCGCGTGTTGGCACCAACTTGCGTACAGTAGCCCGCGAGCTTGAGGTACGCGGAATTAAAACAGCCAATGGTTACGAGAATTGGCACCCAGCCCAAGTGGGCAAACTTATGAGGAGAGTGCAATGCACGATTTAATTAACGCAGTAATCATCGTTGTATTCGCAGTTGGTGTAGTCGTAATTACTGGCACAGCCCTGTTTCTTGGCTGGTATCAGATTACCAATTCAAGGTTCTATGCGCGCTGGCAAGCTAAGCGCCGCGAGAAACTACTAGACAAATTTGTTGAGAGCGTAAAAAGGACAGCTAAAAAATGAAATTCTTAAATCGATTTAGATATTTGAGCAGTAAGAAACATTTGTATCAACAAGAGGATTCAACCAGCGACAAGGTTATAGGCACGGTAGCCATGATCGCTTTTATCTTAATCGTGCTATTTGCATAAGGAGCAAAAAATGAAGTCAATCATCATCGCAATTCTTACCGTAGGTTTTATCGGTTCAGTATCAGCTCAGGTCAAATGTGAGTCAGATGGCCGCGGCGGTATGTGCTGTTGGGATACCAGAACTCAAGGCCCATTCAAGCCAATCGGGTGCTAAATGATTACCAAAGATATTTACAGGCCATACATCCGATCAGAGAAAACAAACGTGCTGGCCACACTTAAAAAACTAGGTTGGGAGCCACCATCCGAGTCTGCATGGATGCAAGAGAAGTGGGCTACCTACCGCAACCTACAAACCATCAACGAGGAGAACGCTAAATGAGTGAGAGAACTCAGATGCAATTAATCATTGACCACCTTGAGCGCCGCAAGAAGGGGATAACAAGCTGGGATGCTATTACCGAATATGGCATTACCAGGCTAGCCAAATATATCCATGAGCTACGCTGTCGCGGTTGGTTAATCATCGATCACTACGAATATGAAAAGGATAGCAATCGAAAATGGAAACGATACAAGCTAATCAGTTTGCCTCATGCCTCAAAGATTGGAAAAAAATGACTGATTATTCTGAGTATTTATTACGAATCAATCAGCTGATGCAGATGGTTCACAAGGCCACGCTTGCTGGCAACTACAAAGCGGCCAGCGACTTGGCCGCCGAGGTAGCCAGATACGCAATCAGCCTATCAGCCTTACTTGAAATCAAAACAGAAACGGAGATTTAAATGGTCGGCAAACTGACCCCAAACGATATGCTCTCAGCCAGCCGCTTACCAGCGATCTGCGGCCTGAGCAAGTATCGTAGCCCAAACGATGAGCTACAAAGCTCTATTGATGCGATCAATGGCATCGCTCCCCCAGACATTACGAATGAGTCAATGGATTGGGGCAACAAGCTAGAGCCAACGATTCTGACCGAGGCCGCGTACAGGCTGGAATGTACACAGTTAGACATTGAGCATGACAAGCCATATTTTCACGACAAGTGGCCTATCTCTTGCTCTTTGGATGGCACCGCTACTGGCCCAGCAACAGAGGTCTTTAGCGATCCTGAGAACGGTATCTACGTGGTTGGCAAGCCAAGCATTATGCTCAATGGTACGGGCGTACTAGAGGCTAAGCTAACCGCTATGGAGCCAGAGGACATCCCGCCGCTGTATCGTGGGCCATTACAACTCCAAGCCCAGATGAGCATTATGAAAGCCACATGGGGTGCGCTATGCGTTCTGTATCAGGGTACCGAGCTGAGAATATTCCTATTCGAGCCACACCCAGAGACGTTAGAGCTAATCGAGCAGAAGTCTAAAGAGTTCCAGGACAAACTAGATCGGTATCGCAATACTGGCGTGATCGACTTTTATGAAGCCATTAGCACAAAAGACGCGGCTAAAACGTACTCTGGCTCAATCGATGAGCCTATAAAGCTGGATGATTACGGTGCTGAGATAGCAAAACTAATCTTGGAAAACAAGAAAAAAATTACAAAACTCGAAGAGGAAAACCAGTTAGCCCAAACCCAGCTTATGAATATTATGAAGAACCATACCGTAGCTATCGCTGGTGAGTACCAAATCTCATGGCCGCAACGTAGTTACAAGGCACAGCCAGCCAAGATCGTGCCAGCCAAAGAGGCTTACACGATTCGTCAATCAACCCTAACCATTAAAGGTCTCAAATGAAACTTATATCCACAGCTCTGGTCAAGGCACAGAAAGAATTTGGCCCAGCGCTCAAGACATCCACAAACCCGCACTTTCGTAGCCGCTATGCTGATCTATCGGCTTGCGTTGAGGCAGTCATTGATGCGCTCAACAATAACGGCATCGCTCTGGTGCAGAAATGCCATGAGTCAACCGATGGGGTGAATGTAGAAACGTTGCTACTTCACGAATCTGGCGAGTCGCTCAGCTGTGGCATCTTGCACGTGCCAGCCAGCAAACAAGACCCGCAAGGGTACGGCTCAGCCCTGACCTATGCGCGGCGTTACAGCCTCATGGCGGCCTGTGGGATAGCTCCAGAGGATGACGATGGCAATGCGGCCTCTAGGACTGTCAGAAACCCCCTAGATTCGATTCCAAAGGTGCCGCCAGTACCTACGGCTATGCCAACCAAGAACGTTGATCTAACAGCGATTAAAGAGGACTTGCCCGATAGTGGTAAAAATACAACACTTCCGACCCCAGGCTCAGTTAGGCTCCAAATACCTGGGAAAGATGCCGTCAACTGTAAAAACCTTGAAGAGTTTATTAGAAGAGCCTTTAAGGATGTTAGCGTAAAGTACAAAAAATCGAGGGGCTCGTTTATGGGGCCCCTCGAAAAAATCATTAGATATATAATAAAAAGCCTCTTATCTTTTTTAAGAGGCTTTTTGTTTAATTACTCTATATCAGCAGCCTATCGTGACTGGGAAAC
>OGVU01000065.1_pt1 | contig 13502 bp, 12 predicted proteins | sample 1575861 | NCBI WGS metagenome assembly OGVU01 (sample SAMN07581532, study PRJEB24739) | freshwater metagenome | place: Singapore | collected 2015-01 | reverse complement strand
CAATAATGCAATAGAATCAATAGCTGTTGGTATTGAAGGTAAAGGTAGGAAGAGTGGAAATTCTTTAGTTATATTAGGCAACTCTATCCGAAAAAGAGATTTGAATGATGTTGAAAAATTGGCAACATCTTGGCAACAAGTTCCAGAGATAGTGGCAGTTAAAAATAAATCAACACCTGCAACTGAAGATGATGTAAGTCTTTTAATAAAAGCATTTAAAGATAATAGATCAAGATATACAAATAAAGATAGAGGTGTTAGAAAAATAAAAGGATTAAAAGCGCCAGAAAGAGATTTAGAATATAAAAAAGCTATTCTACAAGGTAGGTATATATCAGATTAATATGTTACAGCTATCCAAACCACCCCGCCCTAATCTACAAAAACCGAAGAAACCACATGAGCGTTTGTTTGTGGACTCTGTATGCAAGACCTTAGAAGAGAAAGGGGTTCAGTACCAGCGTGAAGTGTCCACGCCAGTGGGTTATATTGATGTGCTTACAGATGACATACTGTACGAAGCTAAACACTGGTCGGGAATCAAACATGCACTTGGACAAATTCTTTTCTATGGTCACTATTACCCACGTCCTCAGCTAGTAATAGTCGTTTTTGCTAAAGAAAACAATAAGGATCGTATTGACCACTGTTATTTAGGTACATGTATGGCTGTGATAGACAGTTTGGGTTTGTCTGTGCAAATAAAAACAAAAGAAGATTTTATGTTATCATGAAATAATAAAGGTATATAACAATGGCATTAGCAGATAATTTAACAGAAGAGAAAGCAAGGCTAACAACCTTACTAGAAGCTGAGTATAGCGATCAAAATCTGCGCGATCATCTATTAGATCGTTTGTTTCTAGTACGTTCTTTATTAGGAGAACTTGCTGGTGTTGGAGGTTCCGTTACTATTAATGGTGGGGATGCTTCAGCAGCTAATCAAACAGCAGTACAGGCTAATGCTGGTAGTGATGCTAGTAAGGCTGTTACTGTTCAAGGTGTTACAGGCGGTAAAGCTATTCCTGTAACTTTAGACGCATTACCTGCGTTTAGTGCTGATCCAACAGTGAATATAGGTACGGCTCCAGACCTGACTATATCCAGTACAGAGAGAACCCCATCATTAACTTCTGTAACTAATGCAGGTACAATTGTTTTTGGTGCAAGGTCTGTTTCTATTGCTAATATTGGTTCTGCGGCAGGTACTATTCTAGGTACATCTGTTGATGCGGGTATGACAGTAAACTTTACAGCTCAAGGTTCAGACACATTAGCAGCGATTACTTATAATGCAACGGGTACTAACTTCTTAATTGCTGAGGTGCGCTAATGACTTCTATTATTTTACCTAGCAATGCTACTGACCCATCACAAATCACAAGCGGAATAGTCCCAACTACTCGTGTAAATCCTAGCACTGGGCTTCCTTCTGGCGGTGCAGCTTTACAGAATGGCGATAGGTGGTACAAGCCTGTAGATGGCAATATCCCGAATAGCCGAGGCATTTATATTCGCGAGGGGCTGCTATGGGTCACTGCTCAAAAAATATTTATGAATGGCGGATATGGCAATAGTGTCATCGCCACTACGGCGAATGCAAACTTAGTAAATGATGGGCTTTTCATGGGATACAACGAAGTCTCAACCTCCGTTGACCGCACCATTAACTTCTCTCCATTTACCAATATGCTTATATCAGGATTCGCTATCCGATTTTACTCAAGTGTTGTTGGTACTAATTTTGACGCAAATAATCGATTCGATTTAAGGGCAAATATTTTAAATAGCACCACTTCCGCAGGCGCTCTGATAACCACGGTAAATAGCGGTGCGGTACTTGCTCAAAATGGCGTAATCAACTTTTTCCCTATGTCAAGCGTTGTTAATATTGCCGCCAATACTCAAGCCGTATCCGCAACGGTAAGAGTGAAAAATGTAGTTGGCACTCCTGCATTTTCGGCTTCAACTCTGCGCCCATATTGGGCTTATATTTTGCAAGGAGTACATCCATGATTGTTAAAATTTCGCCTTCAAATTCTTTCTCTTATGAGTTCAATGTGGTAGCAGGGGCGCTAGATTTTTCTGGCTTTCCTTCCTATGTGGAGCGGCAGCCTTATATTGAGGCATTTAATAATGGGGATTATTTGGTAATTCCAGAGCCAGTACCTACGCCTGTAATACGCACAATCAATATGCGTCGCTTACGATTGGCATTGCTTCAGTTAGATTTGTTAGATGATATCGATGCGGCAATCGCAGCGCAACCAAGATCAGCACAAATTGAATGGGAATTTGCCATAGAAGTTAAAGCCGATCATCCTTTGGTTGTGCAGTTTGTCGCTGCCTTAAATTTAGATATAGACGCGATTATTGATTTAGCAGAGAGCTTCACCTAATGAGATCGCTAGATTTAATGCACCTTGAGCAACAGTGCATGATCGCTCTTGATATATCTCTTTAATTTACTGATAGCATACCTACCTTCAGAATACTATGTTGATTAAAAATGGGCAGTTAAAAATAAAAACGATCAACGGGAAAATTGTTGCCAAACCTGATCTTAAAACAGCGATAGGTTCTGGTGCAACACGTAAATACGCTGTAGCAAAAAAAGGTGTAAGATATAGAAAGATATATAAAACAAATGAATCACGTTATATGTTTTTATTAGAAGATGTGGCTGATTTCACTAAACCAGCGACCGTAGAAAAAAAGCAAAAAATAGATACTAAAGATGCTGCATTGACAGGTGCAATAACAGGACTTGGTGGTGGTGTAGGTACAGGTTTCTTGGCAGGTGAATATTTAGCTCGTAATAAATCAAATAAAGCCAAAACTAAATATGGTGTTGCTGGTGCTTTAGCAGGTACAGTCGGATTAGGTGGTCTTGGAGCTTACCAAAACATACGCAACCAAAAGAAAAGTATGTCCAATAATGCTTTCTCTTCTATGGTCTTGGCTTCCTTTGGGGGTGACAACAAAAAGAAAAAGAAGGTTGTAAAACCATATACAAGAAAAGGTCGTTCTGTGCGTGGTTATACTGTAGATGATAATGGTAAAAAACGCTATCTATCACCAGAAGAAATGCACTATGAAAAAAATCAACGTGCTAAGGAAGAGTTAGAATACAAGCAGCGAAGACTAGATCAAGCTAAGGCACGTGAAGAACGTCTCCAACGTGAAGATAAACGTCGTCCAGTAGAAGATGTACGCAAGAACGTATCTGCTGCTGTCAACGTATCACGTGAAGCAAAAGGTTGGATAAATACAGGTCACAAAATATTCGGATGGTTTGGTTAAAATGTACATACAAAGTGATTTCATGCAAGAACAAGAAGACCGTAGAAAGAAAAGTTGGGTAATGCCTGTATTGACTGCTGGTACTTTATTAGCAGGTGGTGCTGCTGCTTTAAGTTTAGGTCAAAAAAGTAAAATACAACCTAATGCTGAACTCGTAAAGAAGGGTGTTGATGATGCTAAAAAAGCTATTAAAGATTTACAAACCAAAAATTATAAATCAGGTGTTACGAGTGTCGGTAAAGATAAATCCAGACTTGAAAGAAGAAGACAATTATTAGCTGAAGCAGCAACAGGTAGTAGTAATGCAGTTAAAGTAATAAATGATAAAAATAAAAAAGGTCAGTATAGTTTAAATCCCCTGCCTGGATCTAAAAGGAATCCAGGTGGTAAACTTACGCCTAATAGAGCAATTAATAACAGGGAATTAGTAGAAAAAGCAAGAGACTTGGCAAAACAAAGAGGTTTAGAATATATGAAATACACAACAACAGCAGATTTCGCTATGGCAGGTACGTTAGGTGGAGGCATCAAAACTGGTGTCCTCAGCCGTATCACAGGTCAATTAGGTTCAACCGTTAACAAAGCTAAAAACTGGTTACAAAAGGCTGAGCAAACCAAGCAAAAGATAGGATCAGCAGCACAAGCTAAGCAACGACTTAAACCACAAGCATATGTATCACCTAATGCTGGTGCAGAGGCTATTGCACGTAAAAAATATGGTACTGTAGGTGTTGAAATAGCTCCTCCATTGCAGTCAACTATAGGGCAACGTACAAAAAGTCTTGATGATTCTTTGAAACTAAGGGATCGTGCCGCGTTAAGAACAGATCTTACCGCAGGTTCTACAAGACAAATTAATAGAGGTTCTGTTGATCGTTTTTCAAAAGCTGGTACACAAGCTAGTATCAATGATAACCGTTCATTGCGTGTCAAATACACTAAAGATCCTCGTACTGGTAAACTTGTCGGTGCTGCTTACTCCCGACAACTTTCTCTTCTATGTGACCTATAATGCTTAAATACACCGATATAACGGACATTAAAGAAGTTCTTGCACCTCGTCTTGCCATAGATGATAACAGTGGTGCGGTAATCCCGTCTATAGGTGGTCAACAGGTAGTGACATACCGAACCGTAGAAAGAATAGGCTTGGAAGTTGAAGAGTGGATGGATTCTCATCTACGGTTGATTTACGAAATGCCTTTGTTGCAAGAACACTATATACTTAAAAATATAGCTAAAAAGCTTGTGATATCTGACCTGATGTTCTACTATTTTGAAGGGCAAGTACAACTGTCAGGTGATTCCAATGTTATGGCTAGTTCTAGATTAGCTGCTTTAGATTTATTCCAGTCTTTGTTTATGGGTACTGGGATTGTCATAGCTGGTGCGACTCCTACACCACAGAACAACCCTAATCAAAATCAACTCCAAGCACGTTTTATACCTTTAGCTGGTGAAATCCTGAAAACATCTATCGGTATTGAGGGTCAAGATCTCCAACTGTGGCAAACAACCGAAACACCGCAGTCTTACTATATTGGTGAACAAAATAAAACTGATCCTAATGTCCAGTCTTATGATAGGTCAAGAGTTAAGATTGATTTCTATGAAGATCGTTACACAGATGCAGGGAGGTCTTATAGATGTCCGTAGCAATACAAGTACAAACAAACAGATCAGTAACAGGGCAAGTACCTTTGCCACCTATAATTGACGACCCTTATCTGGAACCATTGGTTAAATATATTTATGAGCAGTTGGTGTACGCTTTTGATCCGATAGTCATTGTCCGTAGCTACAAGGCTTACAATAGTTACCAAGAATCTCTGAACAACTACCCTCTACTCAAAGCTTATAGACAAAGTGACCAATATGCACCAAACACACTCTGGGCTTCTTCGACTATTGCTATACAACACTGCATGTCATATCCTATTAATGCCGATCTTGCAAAATACGGCGTTCAGGTTGGTAATGCAATAGCCCAGTGTCTGTTGATGCCAGATTTATTGGAAAAAACAAAAGTGCAAGTGGATCTCTCTGTACCTTTGCAGATCCAGTATGACACCCAACTCAATGCTAACTATGAACCTGTTATGCAATTCGTAACCGCAACGTGTAATATCTACACTAGTGCGTTATAATTACTATATATCCCTCATGAGGTAAAAATGACTGTTTCTATTTCTACTACTGGTTCTCGTACATCAGCAACTCTGTCTGTACCTGTAACTATTGATATCGGTGTATTACCTGCTGTTGGTAACGACACAACCGATTCTTTATATTTACCTGTTACTTACCGTAACTTTGCACCAACATCTTTCACTATCACAGGTCAAACTGTTGTATCTGGTACTGCAACTTTTACACCTTCAGTTGAAGATTTTGCAAAACTACGAGTAGGTGATATTGTATCGGCTGTATCTGCTGGTACAATTAATATCCCTTCTCCTTCTACGTTCACAAGGACTGCTAAAGTATATGAAGGTTTGGATTTTATTGTTCTTACAGGCTCTTCTACACTACCTAAAGATGGGGACGCTATCTCTGGTACTGGTATTGGTGCTGGTGCTGTTGTAAGACGTGTTGACACTGCTAGTCGTACTGTTTACCTAACTGTGGTTAGTACAGAGTCATCTCTTGCTGCAAGCCCTGTAACAATCACTGTTACACCTGCTGTACGTATTGTGTCTTTAAATACCAGCACAAGATTAGTTACTTTAAACGGTAATTTTGCTGGAACTGGTACTGATGTATCTGGATCTTTGACTTTTACACCCTCTTCTTTTGATGCTGTTTTGTATTACCTTGAATGTGTACACACTGCATCCACTGTTGACCGTTTGAATATCGCTGTACGTGTATATCTCCAAACAGGTACAGGTGCATATGATGTGAATGGAACTGGTACTGATGCAACAACTATTTCTACAGTTACACCACAACCAGTTGGTACGTTCTTTATTAATACAGATACGTACTTAACCAATGCACGTAAACCTCGTGTAAATCCTGCATAAATATGATCCGTGTTTTAGGCACGAAGTATAAATCTATAGGGAATATTTTACTAATACCTGCCTCAGACGAAGCACCGTTTTATGTGAAATCACCTATAGATTTTACCATAGAAGAAAAAGATAAAGTGTATCATATGGTAATGCGTTATACAAATTACAATGATACTTTTGACCTTTTGTCATGCAAAATGATAATATCTTTGCAGACTTATGATCAACGTGTATGTCTGTTGCATATGCATAACTACATAACACCAGATCCTGACCACAAAGAATATGGGTCTGGTTATGTTTTAAGTTGGATTGTAGGTTATAATAAAGACAAAGGCGTAAACGACGACCTATACAAACTATATATTTCTGAACCACTATGTCTAACAAAATCACAACAAGAACAGAAAAGCTAACATACAATGATGGTACTACAGTATTTGTAAAACGTGTACCTCGCGCACAGTTAGCTGAACTACAAGAGCTACAAGATGAACTTTTGCGTATTTTTGTTGATAACCAAGCATCTTTTGCAGCTTTGGTTCTCGATGATAATGCTTACACTATCATGGAAACTATCTTTTCTATGTTGCCTACTGTATCTGGTCAGCCTGTTGACTTTAGCAAACTCGAAGATGACTATGAACAATTAGTGCGCTTCTTCTGTTCTCGCAGTGTTCGTGATGATGGCACTTATGATAAACTCGAACCATCTATTTTATCTTCTTTGCACCACTTTAACTATGCTGGTACAATGGGGGAGTTGGTGGAAGCCAATACAAAGAAGAGGCTTGCAGAACTAGAGGACTCCGAGTAAGTTCTGGTGATCCTGAAGCTGACTTCTTTGCTCAACTTTTGGAACTAAATCCTAAAACTGGTATAGATTTGTATAGCACATATGACCACGTGTTTTTAGAGAATGTTGTATCAACACAAGTACAAATGCGTACACCACCAGAAGATCGTGAACAAGAGAACAACAACATAGAATATAAAAAACTTCTGTTTGAAGTTGTCTTCAATGATCTACAACTTGATTTTGGTGGTGTATTGACAAAATACGAAGACCTAGTGGAGAAATGTGTAGAATACAAACCTATACAAAAAATAATACCAGCAGAGATTCAAGCTAAAATTTTAACTGGGCAAGAATTAACACCAGAAGAGATAGAGATACTAACAAATGGCAGTAACACCACTACAACCTAGTCTTATAGCTAACCGTACACCTACCCCACAATCTGTTGTACCAAACTTGGATTTCAGTAAGATCCAGAAACAGTTTGCTGATGCCAGTAAAATAACGGTTGACTATATAAAAAGTTTAGGTGGGTTAACAAAGGCTTTTGGCACTGTAGGAAAATCAACTGCTGCAACAACTAAATCTGTAAAAGAGGTTGACCGTTCTTTTAACTTGTTGGGTGTTACTGTTAAAGGTACGGCTAAAGAACTCATACAAGTTGGTACAGCTTTAACTACACTATCAGGCTCTTTCTTTGACCTTCAACAAAAAGTAGGTTTGGTAACAGCACCCTTAAAAGGTGTGGTCGATGCTCTAGGAGCTGTCTCTGATAAAGCAAAAGGTGTTGAACTTGCTGCTAGTATCGGTGTTGATACATCAGGTATCCAAAAACTAGAGTTATTTCGTGCTGGTATTTTTGGTAACACCGAAGCTTTACAACAATTTCGCACAGTCTCTCAGACTGCTGGTGTTACATTCACCCTCAACTTAACAAAGTTGAACACTATTCTTAAGGCATCAAAAGAAGAGTTACGAGATGTTGGGCAAGAGGCGCGTAAACTCTCAAAAGAACTTAACGGTGCGGTATCATCTGTTGACATTTTAGCTGGTCAATATCAGATTGCTTCTGCTGGTTTTACAAAAGCTATTGATTCTAATGCAATCGCTAAAGCTGCTGGTGTTTTGTCAACAGTTGGCTTCAATGATTTCTTTTCTACGGCTGATCTTGTCACGAAGTCACTAAGAGCTTATGGTTTAGAAGCAAGCAAAGCTGGTGAAGTAGCTGCTAAACTTAATGCTGTTGTTGAAGTTGGTATTACTACTATACCTGAACTTGCTGCTGGATTTGGTGAAACTGCTGTTGTGGCTAATGCATTTGGTATTAGTTTAGATCAACTTGGTGCTGCTATTGCGACTATTACCACACAAGGTTCTTCTACACCTGAAGCTTTGACAGGTATCGAAGCTTTATTGAGAACTTTGGCAAACCAGTCACCTCAAGCAACAGAAGCTTTAGCTAAACTTACTTTAAATGGTCAGCGCGTAAAATTTGATATTGCCACTGTGCAAGCTAAAGGTTTGGGTGGAGCTTTAACAGATGTATTCAAAGCTGCAAATGGTAATGTAGAAATTCTGCGGGAAATCATACCAGAGTCTCGTGCTTTACAAGCTGCATTGGCACTAGCAGCACAAGGTGGTTCTTTGTTTGCTAAATCTCTTAATGAAATATCTCAATCGTCACCAGAAAAACTAAGCAACATTTTTGGAGAGGTACAAGAAGATCCATCGATTAAACTAAAAGCTATTGCAACAAGAGCAGAAGAACTGGTATCATCTTTATCAGGTTCTTTTGATAATCTCACAAACTCTGCTTTAGGATCTTTAGCTAACTTTGTATCTGTAACAGAAGGTATAGCTAACAACCCTGTGATTCAAAAGCTAGGTGAGGGTTTTCTTTTTGTTTCTGACATAATAGGTAAGCTTACTGGGGTATTTGGCGCATTAGGTGGTGCTGGTTTATCTGTATTAGGCACTCTGATATCTTTGAACCTCACTAATACGTTGTTTGGTAAAGGTTTAGCTGGTATAACGCAACAAGCTTCTTTGCTGAAAGAATCTGTATTCGGTGTACGTGATTTTGGTCTGGCTGTACAACAGTTGGTAGGTATTGATACAACTAAATCTGTTATTACAGGTCTACAAACACAAATAGAGGATCTTGAAATAAAAGGTAAGGCTCTTCGATTACTGCCGTTAGCAGATCAAGATGCTGCACAAATACAAGAAGTTGATGACAGAGTTGAAACACTAAAAAACAAAATAGTAGAACTCCAACAGCAAGCTAATAAACCTACAGAGTTAGCATTGCAAGGCGTAAAAGAAGCCGTTGCTGAGGTACAGGCTCTTGACCAAGAGTTAGCAGAATTGGCGGCGAATGACCCTAAACGTGCTAATCTACTTAACAAACAAGCTGACGCTATTGGTCGTGCTGGTGAAGAGAGGCTGAAGCTAGAACAAGAGATCAACAACCAACAGAAAGCACAAACCATAACAGCAACGGAAGCTGAAGCCCGTAGAAGAGAAGGTAGTGATGCTTTGTCAGGATTGGGTTCCAAAGGTCAGGGGGTTGCAGCATTTGATACAGCCATCCAAACCACAACCTTAAAAGACATACAACAAGAACTCGAAAAAGAAAAAGCAAAAGGTACAGCCGCAGATGCAACACGTGTAGCTAACCTAGCAGCTTCTATAAAACAACTAGATAGCGGTGTTTTAGGCGTTCTAGACAAGAATGGGCGGTTGACGGACACTTATAGGCGACAAGAGACAATCGGGCGTACAGCCGCGCTTACAGTGGCAAAAGCGTATGATTTTTTAACAGGACGGTTGGGACGTACACGTGCAGAGCTACAAGGTATAGATGCTGCACAAAGGGCAGTTTTAAGTTCGCAAAACATCAACAATGCTGGTGCTGCGATTGGCAAGTTATTTTCTACGTTGCCAGGTTTGACAGTAGGAGCTTTTAATGCTTTGCGGAAACTCACAGGAGCTACTGTTCGATTTGGTGCGGATTTATTGTCACAGTTTCTTAACCCGTTGACATTAGGGCTTGCAGCTATTAGTCTAGCTTCATCAGCTTTCGATGCTTACAACAAAGGTCTGGCATTTCAACAATCAGTCACAGAGAAGTTAGCTGAAGCACAAAACAGAAGAACAGAGGCTATACGAGACACCACAAAAGCATTAGAAGATCAAGCTCGTGTACAGAAACTAGTTGCAAGTGGTTTCACAGAAAAACAAGCTACAAAGATAGTTGATGAAGATAATAGAAGGGCAGAATTACGTGCTGGTTTGGAGTCTGGTGTATCAGCAGAAAGACAGTCTAGAATATCAAAACAGTTAGCGACAAATGACCTTCGTAGTGCTGATGTGTTTTTAAGAGAAGAAACACTAAAAACATCAGCTAATAGGTTGGGGTTGGGTACAGACAACGGTGAAGCTGTTGGTAAAACAACTGCACGTAACATCACAACCGCTTTGCTGACAGGTGGTGGTGCTATTGCTGTTGGTACAGCTTATGGTGGGGCTATTGCATCAGCTTTTGCCGCAGCAGGTACTGTTGTAGCTCCAGGTATCGGTACTATTATTGGTGGTGCTATAGGTGCGATAGCTGGTCTTGCTATAGCCGAAGCTGTAAGAAAAGCTCAAGGTGATGCGGAGTCTGAAGCTATTATTGCAGAAGCATCGGCACGTAAACGTCTAGAACTTGAGCAGAAATTCAAGCCAAATGAAGCTGCAACAGCCCAAGAACGGACAGCAAGACAAGCTCGTGTTGACCAAGGTGTATCTTTATTTGAAGCACAAGCAAAGGCATTGCAAAGCCAAGCAGGTGCAGATGCTAACGTAATCGAACAACTTAAAAATAAAACGACTGGGTTTTTAGCTGGTCAAGGTGAAGTTGCAAAACAAATACAAAATGTAATAACTGCTAATAACAAGTTAATAGAAGATGTTAATACAAGCTTAGAAAAAAATCAAATACCAGAATCTCTGTTCAATGATGCAGATCTCACTAACAAGATCAACAGTTTGTTAAAAGGTTCTTCAACTATTGATAACAATGCACTGGTACAAGTTGAAGCTAGACTGGAAGCTGAGAAAAAAGCACTACAAGATCAGAAACAAGCTGCACAACAGTTTTTAGATAAAGCTACAGAGGATGGTGACAAAGCGGCAATACAAGTAGCAAAATCCCAAGTTGAGAGACTAGTAGCACAAGAATCTGAGTTTGACAGAATCCGAAAAAACATAGATAAAAAAGTAAAAATAGCTAACACACAAATCCAAAATGCTTTTGCTTTAGGGCAAGGTGCTGCTGAGTTGGTTAAAACTGACGAGATTAAATCTATAACAAGTGCTTTACAGGATTTCAACAAAGCTATTTCTTCTACGGCTACAGATGAAGATATAAATAAATTACCTACTTTATTGCAAAGTTTAGGTTCTAGTTTTGAGCAATTGTCGGCTATTAGTACTGAAGATACTATAGGCGCACTCAATGAAGTTCAAAAGCTCCTGACCAACAAAGATATAGTCAATGCTGGCAAACAACCTGTTCTCGCATTACAAAATATTGTTGCACAAACAACTCGTGCTATCGCACAAAGACAAATTGCATTAGCTGAAAATGCTGTACGTAAAATACAAGGTTTCGCAAATGCACAAGATGCACCTACAGCACGTGCAGGTCAAGAAGCACAAACACAGGCTGAACTAAAAGTTATCGAAGCAAGAATACAAGCTGCTGAAAAAGAAGTAGCTATTGCTCAAGGTGCAAATCAAAAAGAAATAGCGGCTAATGAATTGGCGTTAGCACAACAAGAAAAGAAAAATAAGCTTGCCGAACAAAAAGCGCAGACAGAGCTTAATGCAGCTAACTTAGTTTTTGAACGTCAGAAAGCTATATTTGACCTAGAAAAAGCACGTTTGGATCTCACAAGAACTGATCTCGAACTCAAAAAACAAGTGTTCGAGAAGTTTGGTTTACAGACAGAGACAACTGACATAGAAATTGCACGTAATCGTTTGGCACAGTTGGAGTCTGATGCTGGTAAACAAAGACTTGAACTTGCTAAAGAACGTGCGGATCTTTTGCGTATTCAACAAGAAGGTTTAGCAAAACAAAAAGCAGCACAAGAGACATTAGTGTCCACTGGTGTACAAAAGACAAACATAGAAAGAAAAGAGTTTGACCCCAAACAGTTTGCTGATGCTCGTGCGTCTATAACAAAACAAGAACAAGAATCTATAGCTAAAGCCAGACAAAATACAACAAGTGGGATATCACCTGATGCTATAAAAGCTTCAACTGAAGGTGTAAATAGTAATTATGCTGATGTAAGAAAAGCCTCACAATTTACACTTGATAAAGTAAAGAAAGCTGAAGAAGCTGCGGAACAAAAAGTAACAGCCATACGTAAACAAGCTGCTGCTGAACGTCAAAAAATTGATCTTGCAGAGTACAATGCACGATTAGATTTCAGTGATAAACAAGTAAAAGAAGAGAATGCACGTACAAACAAAAGAAGTTCTACTGCACAGAAGTTAGGTGAAGGTAAAATTTTAGTAACTGTACGTGATAATCGTGTACAACAAGAACAGTCAGAGGAACTAAAAAGATTAGATGAGCGTAACAGACTTATCGAGGAAGGGCTAAAAAAGAAGAAAGCAGAAGCACAACTACAACTAGATATTGCTGAAGCTTATGATGGTGTGCTAAACCCTCTTGACCGCCAATCAAAACTATTAGTAGACAGTACATCTGCTGCTGGTCAAATATTAGCAACCACACAACAACTAAATCCTCTGTATCTATCACAAGAGGCTATACAGGAGTCTGTAGCAACAGGTGCTGCATTACAAGTTGTCAGTGCTAGACGTACATTAGATGTTGAAAAGCAAAAACTAGATATACAAGAGAAGCTACTAGAAAAAAATGGGCTTTTGGATGCAAGCGCTAAGAAACAGTTAGATGATCAGAGAGCAATACTTGACAATAATTTTCGTCAACAAATTGTCCAAATACAGTTTGAAGCTAGACAGTCAAGTATAGATGCTTTTGCAAAAAAACTACAAGCAACCGTAGAAAATAAGTTAAAGACGCTAAATATACAACAGACAGGGCTTACAACATTTGCTGACTCTTTTGAGGAAGATACCAAAGAATCTGAGCAAGCCCGTAAACTCGCTGGCGCTGTAGGCATCAGTATCGCTGTACAACAAGCTGCATTAGCTGAACAGATTCTAAAAACTGAGCAAGAAAAGACGCTAAACCAACTTAAGCAGAATGACTTGCAGTTACAGTTCTTGGATATACAGCTTAAAGTCCAAGCATCACAGACTAAAGATAAAGAGCTACTGGACTCTATTGCTTCTGCAAG
>OGVU01000064.1_pt1 | contig 13518 bp, 25 predicted proteins | sample 1575861 | NCBI WGS metagenome assembly OGVU01 (sample SAMN07581532, study PRJEB24739) | freshwater metagenome | place: Singapore | collected 2015-01 | reverse complement strand
TCCCCATGCCTGCGCAATGCTGCTGCCTTTTGTTTGTACACTGGCTCCAACCAAATTGCACCATGTAATTGTACCATATTAGATATGACTTCGGATGCATTGGTATAAACGACAACGGGATGACTTTGATCATCCCGTATAATGTGATTAGTTTTGTAGGATACGATGTAGAACATTACTTTGATGGTGGTGTATAGTCTTCATCTAGTGGCTGTACATCTATCATATCATATACAATATCAATATTCGGTACAGGTATTGATTCTATATCTGAGCTACCGGTATATGGATAGCATAGTGTGATGTGTGGTCGATAAGAATCGTAGTCGGATGTAGCACCACTTTTCATCAATAGTTCATTTAATTGTGTACCATATGGAAAGTCTACTTTGGCCACCAAACACTTACTACCATCTTTAGTATCAAATAACTCATACCCTACGATTTTGCCATGTTGATTGATTTTGCCGCTGTACTTTTCTGCGGATGGTACGGGAGATCTAGAATAGATGATTGTTGTGTGGTATGTATTTGGATCAACATGATCTGCATTCTTAACATTATCAACCACAAATTTACCAAGTTCGTGTTTACTGGTATCTGACAAAATAGCAGATACATAAGTACCTTTATCGTGAGTGATGAATTCTTTTAATGTTAACATTGTTATCCTTTGTTTATCGTTCTAATAATTTGTACTTGGTTATTTGGTGTTGCGAAGATTCTTGCTCTTACGGTAACGTGTTCAGCGAGTGGAGAATATTGCCTTGTAAACTCTATACAATCACTACGTCGAAGTTCCTTTACCAATTCTGTTATCAACTGTTCTTTGATCTGATCGTCTGATAGGTATATAGAATCATATGAGCTAATCTGTAGTTCAGCAGTAAACATCTGCCCTTTGATCAAAGTATTTGAGTCAACAACACCCTCAGTATCAATAGTAAACCTATTGGGATCCATACCTCTAATTGACGTATGGATATCGCTATCTAGTTCCCACCAGGTAGAGTTTTTCCCATCATAACTTTTGCTCATAACTAGTTCTCCAGAAACTCAATTTTAGCACAAGTCTTGTTTTTAAACTTATTATAAATCTCAACAATAAAACTATCGTTCTTGATGATTTGTTCGCCAGCCATCATTCGTTGATAATCCCGTTCTCTTTTTCTTTCTTTACATGCCTCAATGCACGAACCAATCATGGCGCAAATAACAACAAAGATAACGATAGCATCAATGCATAAGCCAGCAACTACTTCAGTAGGTGTGTCAAACCAGATTCCTGTTTGTAACGCTACAACAAGATACACCAAAGGAAAAATTACAGCTAATGATGATATAAAAATAACCACCCCCACCAACACAATAGCCACTATTGATCCAAGCAATACTTGCCAAAAATAACCACAAATATTATTGGAAATCATGTGGCGGTTGTCATCACACCACAACAATGCTAATCGATAATGAAGACTTTTTGTACTAAATTTCAATGATCTCATATGTATCCTCTTTTATTAAACATTTCTCGTCTGTGCAAAGTAACCCTATCTCTGTTGTTTATGACTAACATCTTATTAATACAGCAGTCATATTGTTGTTTGCTGATATATAGTTTATCGGCAACAACATCATAATGTGGAGTACAATGTACATAATCAAAGGTTGATTTAATCTCTGATGGAGTACCATGAAGATAATAGATTATCTGTGCCGTATTGCGCATCGTAATAGCGTTCTCAGAAACCAGTGGTGTACCTTTATCGGATGGATCTGGATTGCCTCCCTGTAGTCGATAATATTCTACAGAATCCATTATATGATTTGAGTATGTTTCTGACCATTTCACCACATCCGAAAATGGTGGTATCCCAAAATAGTAATCATAATCATTGGGTATTTCGCCCTGTAGTAAAGATGCGATGGCCCCACCACTTATGATAGGACTATTTTTGTAATATCCAGATACTAAAGCACCCCACGGTTGATCACAACACGATTCGTGAAACTCTCGAAGCTTTTGTTTTACTGAAGTAATATGACTGATTTGTTCTGGTGTAAACATTGCGATTCATCCTATATAAAAAGTAACTGTGCCATAATAACACAGTTACCAATGTGTGTCAAGCTTGATATCAATCTTGATTTTTTATCAAGAAAGAATTTGATATGGCTTTAAAGTGAAACTGAGGGTTCTCAATGTTCTTGAATACGATACCTTCGCGTTCAGTTTTAGGATTAATTTTACTCTTACCTTCAGCCAAAGTTAACATGGCATCGATGTTATAGTTGATTAAAGTTAAAGTATGCAGAACTGGTACATGTCTTAGACCGAGTTTATCACACAATTCCATACGTTCTTTAGATGATAAGTATACGCCATTATCAATATCGTACATACGGAATACAAAGAAATCTTGTCCAGTAAGTTTGTACTTGTTACCTTGAATTCCTTCACCAATCAATTCACCCTGAATTGCAATGTTTCTATTCAATTCTGGTAACTTAGTTTTCATTGCATAACGATTCGCAACTTCCCAAAAAGAATTACCTTCCGATTCTCGTAGATTCATGTTACGAGAACACACGCCAAACTCAGGTACAATGTTACCTTCTTCATCTTGAGCATTGTTACGGAAGAATACAGTCATTGAAGAGCCGTCTAACTTCTCTGAGACTTCCCATCTATCAAATGATTGTGACCATTTTTCTATTTCCTTTTTCAGATTCTGAACACGCTCTTCATCAGTTTTTGGAATAAACGATGGAAAGTTACCTTTAACTAAACCTGCCAGATTTGCTGGTAATGGTTTCTCATATTTCAGAATACCAAGAATATCGGTTACATCTTCATCTTCAGTTAAATCGTGATATTGTTGATAATCTTCAATAAATGATTTTAATACAGTAATCGGCAACAATAATCCTTGGGAGATTTGGCCCCTGAGCCGGATTGTGCGTAAACGTTCACCTTTTACACCTTCGAATTCTCTAGGGCCACGATCTGGATTACATAAGAATGGTGCTAATTCGTACGGAATCCAGCTATCCACTTCCGCATAAATTACTAAATCGCCAACGCTGTATTTGTCTTTTTGATCTACTACCCACCAGCCCCCTACGCGATAAGCAACAATTTTATCTGCATCTGGAATAACTTTAATTTCTTCAATCTTTTGAATCGATGCTAATCTTCTCATAATATATTCTCCAGTTCTTCTAAAATATCTTAATCTTTAAGCGATTGTAACTTGTTCCTACGAAAATGTCAAGCACTTATGTGACTCAAACCCAATATATTCCACATCTATTCGTGTTCGTATTCAGATACATCAAAACCTTCGCGTGTTGCAATAACTTTTACGTGATCATCAAACATCATTTTCATAATATTCTCAAACTCAGAGCTTTGCAACATTTTTGACAACAAAGTACAAGATTCAACATTAACCGCAGGTCCTGATAGAATTTTTTGTTTGTCTGCAATACACCATGCTGAATTACCTGTCAGTACATATTGAATATTATCTGTTGCCCAAACAGTTTCGTTCTCTTCTTCATCTTCCGGATCAAATTCACCATATTGAATATATTGTAATTGATCACCTGTAGCATTGGTAAAGGTTGGAGAGTGAACCGAGAATTCGCAAGTATCACCATCGTTCCAGAATGGGGTAAATTGATGCCATACAACAGCATTAACGCCTGGATTCAATTTCCAAAATTCAGCAATAGTTTCTTTAAATAAAGCTTGAGCTTGTTCTTGAAATTTTCTAGCCAATTCTTGTTGCGCTTCAATCAATGATTCATATTTTTGTTTAAGGGTATCGATACTTTGTTGTTCGTTTATCATAATTTAATCCACCAATTTAATATGTTTTCTGTTATGTTTCATAGTTCCTGACATCCATGGTTGAATTTCCATGTTAGTCAGATAATTTTCCATTGTAGGTAAAAACCCAAGATCTTGTATAATATGATCTTCTGCTATATCCCTTGGAGAATATTCCTTTCCAGCACTGTTGATTCTTGTTCTACCAAAAACTTTCTCAACAATAAAGCAACCGAAAGCCGAATGAAGGATAGCTCTATGTCGGACATCGGCTACAGCTTGTTTTGATGAATCAATAAAATCGTCGATATCAACATAATCATCCGGAGATCCACCATATTTTTTAGCGTGGACTTTTGCGTGTAAAAAAGATTTCATAATATAAATTCCTACTATTCGTACCCGTTATAAATTTCATCAAATTTTTTTAAGAAAGTTTTTACGCTATCATCCCCAGAATATAACCAATCTGCGGCATGTACTAACTTAGATAACTTTCTCAATTCGTTTTTAATGATAGTCATGCGAGCTATAACATCTGATGGCATATCATGGCCGGATACTTCGCCCCAGCCATCATCCCACGTTTTGTTATTATTCTCAATATCAGATTCAATAGTATCTGCAATGTCATCTAACACATGTTGTTTATAATCATAATGACCGCCCGAAATAACCCACCCCCTGTTAAATAATAAATAATAAATAATAAATAATACTAGTCGCGATGTCCTACCATCCACTAGTTCTAAACATTTTAATATAACTTAAAGGAAAAGTCAATGTCCAGCAAAATATTTACTCCAGTACTCTTCTAATAGCTTCAGACAATATATGTTGTCCAAACATTACTGTTGTGATTACAATCCCGTATCTAATGATTGATGGATTCCTATCCACAGCACACGATATTACACACAATAATAAACCAACAACAAATAATAAAATTGTCATATTATACCCCCTTATCCACAATCGCTCTAATTTCTGCCAAAGATGTTTGTTTAACAATCTGGCTATCTTTGAATACCGTTTCCAGACAGCCGTGGCGTTCTTGATCAACTGAAACTTGATCTACTAGTTCATACTTATCACCAGTTCTGGTAACCATCAATAAACCCTTTGCTGACTTTTTAATACCATTATCAGTTTTTGGATCTTTGAAGATTGGCGTTTGTACACCATTGATTACAGCATTGGTAGACTTCATTGCCATACCGTGTGTATCACGAGTCACATACTGATAGGTAAAAGAACCGACTCCTAATACAACATTGTTTGAGGCAAAGCCCTTTTGTTCAAGTCTATCAAAAATTTCCTCGGCACGTTTATAGGTAATAGAATCTCCGTAGATTGCGCCAATGTGTTGGTCCAATACTTTATAACCTTTATCAGTCATTGTACCACCAAAGATTTCCCAAAGACATTGAATCAAACCTTTTTCTTCTGGAGTTTCGCCTTTTTGAAAAGTAAATTTTGTTCCACACAAAATATCTACAGGGTCTCCAGAATCAGGACGAATGATTACTTTACCATCTCTAGACATGATAACATCTTTCAATCGTGGTAGATAATCGGTAACAACCTGCCAGAAATCCCATGTATCAGAAACAATAGATACCATACCAGATGGATAGATTTCGGTAATCAATCTTTCATAGGTATGGAACTCGTCTTCTTTTGTACCTGAACACATTACAGAATGTTCTGTTGCTGGTACGGATACTCCAATAATTTCGGTATCAGCGTTTGCATAGTAATAGTCTTCTGCAATATCAATTGCAGGAATGTTATCTGTACCATATGAACCTGCGGCAAGCACTGCAAAACCAGATGTTGCGGCAGCGTGTCTACCTGCCATACCACGATATGAAAAGTCATGGAATTGGAATCGTACAAACTCTTTATCTGCACCTGTCATTTCAGCATACCTTAATCCCAACTTTCTATAGGCAGTGTAAGTAGTTGCTGATGTAATTGGCATCCAAAGTTCTGCCGATAATACAGATTCCAACATATTGGTAACCCAGAAAAAGTCTGGTGCCGTGTTCTTGATAGTCAACATGGGTACACCATATGGTACATGCGAACCTTCTGGCAATGCCTTGATTTCGATAGGCAAGTAACCTAACTTGTGTAATGCACGAATATGATCAACATTAACATCATAACCTACGATGTTTGATACTCTGCGACGATACTTGTTTACAACTTTATCAATGGGCTTATAGAAGAACGTTTGATTCCATTCTTCAATCAGATAATCAACCATGAAATATTGTAAACCAATAAAGGTTACTCCATCTGTAGGTACGTTTTGATTCTTACCAGAACGTGCTGTGAAGTTTGAGTAAATCTCTGTAGTACCAGCAGCATACTGGTCTTTATGACTTACTTTGTACGAATCTTTCTGATGTAATGCGCTCATAATAATCCTATTCAAAAAATTTGTAAATTACGCTGGCACCTAGGCCAAGTTGGTTGAAAGAGTCTGTAGTATATACGTTATTAATGCCATGGTCAAGTAAAACTCCAGTACCTTTACTAAAAATTCCGTGTGTTACATACAACCCAATCTCACCAGCACCCTTCTGTTTTAGTACTGTAGCCAGTTCCGTAAAGGTTCTACCACCATCACAGATATCGTCTACAATCAGACATGAACCATACGCAAAGTCATCGTACAAAACTTCCGTACTAACGATATTACCAGTGATATCTCTAACCTTCAATGCCTGTGCTACTTTGACATGACCATCATAATTCTTGGCAAAATCAATGGTTTTCTTGCTGGCACCAGCATCGGGGGAAATGATAAAATCATAGTGCGTATCGATTAAAGAAGCCGCAAAAGTACTTTGAGGAATCTCCACTACATTATCAATCAGTGCAGTGGCTACTGTACTATGAGCATCTGCCACAGTTACACTAGCGTATTGTTGTGTATTGATAAGATTTGCAAATACTTTGAGTGAGAATGCATCTCCACGTTGACACACTCTGTCTTGTCGTGCATATGGAATATATGGCATTATTAATTCAATATCACGAAATCCCTCACGTTTCAATGCATCTGTTACCAACAGTAAACGCATTAACTCACCAGATCCATGAATTCTAGCATAGACTCTTATACTATTGTCCGAGTTGTTTGGTAGTGTGATGTTTACGTGTTCTTCACCACCAGAGAAGGTGTGGAACTTTACATCCACATCTTGGCTACCTTGTTTAACTTTAATCATTTTATAATCCTCATTTCAAATCGTCTTGTTCATCTTCCAGTTGTTTGATACGTTGCTCAAACTCTTCAAGAGTTTTAAAAATCTGATTCAACATCACTTCAATATCATACATGTCCATATTATACCTCACTTCTGATGAATAATAAAAGCAGTTTTGCTACCACAAAATTCTTGGGTTCTGGGATTATACTTCAATTTTAATACAGTATATTTTGATCTAAGAATGGTCTTGATCTGTTTGAATGCTTCTTTACCGCATATTATATCTGCAAACTCTCTTACATCTTGACGATAAAGAATGATTGATCGATAGTCATCAATGTAATGATCTATCGCTTCTACAAAATCATCGACAGTATCTACACACAAAAATGCATCATCTGCATACATAGTGCCAACAATGGTTTGCTCATTGTCGTATACTGGCTCAACTTGAATAAACGGTACTCTCATAATAATCTCCTCAATTTTTCAATTACGTGTTCTGGAATCTGAACACCATTATATCTTAACTCCATACACCTGTCAATAGCTTCTTGAGGTGTTTGTACAACATCAGATTGTCCGACGATTGGATTGATGTATATCGATTCATTCATAATCTGAATGATAACATCACAGTTGATTGAATATCTACAAATGTTCATTACTTCCATTGTTCCCACTTATAAAAGAAAAGGTCAATCAACCGATCAACCCTGTTACAGAAATTGATGATTGATTGACCTATCAACCTAATCATAATATAGATGATGATTAGGAAATCTTTCATTATAGTTTATGTTTGGTACCACATACAGTGCAGGTAACGTTCTTCTTACCCTGCTCTTCATTCATAACTCGCATACCTTGTCCGTATGCTTTGTCTTGAAAGTCTGCGCCGGGTGTACCTTTACAATTGCACTTCTTGATTTGTACTGCCATTATCTTTTACCTCTTTGATGGATTGTGTATCATCCTTGCTCTTTTTACCAAAGATACGATCCCAGTTATCTTCAAATTGTTTGCGATCATTAATGGGTCTTGGTTTTGACCCCTTTCCGCCTTCCCATTGACTCATTGTTGTTACTTCCTACTATTGTTGAATTTGGTGGGCCAAGTAGGACTTGAACCTACACTATGCCTTGTCAGGGTCTGCAAGTTATGAGCTTGCGGCATTAACCAATTATGCTATTGGCCCGATATGTAACTATTTTAATCTAATTTAGAAACTCTGTCAAGTATTTCATCCAGTAATACTGGCTTGAAATCTGTCTGTTCTACTGATACATTGATGTATCTAGGATCATCTAAAACATTTGTATGTAGATGTCCATGAACATTGGCTTTCCATCTATGCTCTAACTGGCTTGGATGTACTGGAATATGACTCATGATCACACCATGTTTTGGCATTATCTTATACGCACGAACATCATCAAAATAAGGTGTATATTCATCTAATCTAAATACATCATGATTTCCACGAATCAGAACTTTTCTACCATTCAATAGACTTAATACCGGTAAATATCTACGATTGATAACCACATCCCCAAGAATGTAAACCCTATCATTTGGTTTAACCAGTTGATTGTACATTTCAATCATATCTTCTGTCATGATATCTGGATCATCCCATGGTCTTACCTTTGTACCATCTGACTTCAGAAACTTAGTAACACCCGCATGGCCGAAGTGCGGATCTGAATATACCCAAGATTGTTTTTGTTTCATGTTGCTACCCATTCTGTTAATTGTCTTTTTAGATGATCTAAGTCACCGTTATTGTCAATTATACATCGTTTTACGGGTGATGTCAACCAATCATATTCCGATTCATGTATACCATTCAGCTTTGCAAAATCTTCGAATGTTTCAAGATCCCATCGTTTATACAATTTAAGCCAAGATGGTTCAGCAGATGTTCGATCAATCTGTAGAAACTTAGCGTCAATGCTTCTTAAGAATTCAATCTCATTCAGGAATCTTACATCAGTTACCACAACATTCTCGTATTTAGATATCTTTCGCTCTAACGATGATAACCAGATACTTTCTAGCAGATGATTCCTGCATATATTGGTACCAAAATGCTGAAGCATCCACCGTGGCGTAACCGGTTTACCGAATTTTTCAGACCAATATGGATCTACTTGTTCACGAAATTTTCTGGATTCTATTGTATCGCCTTCTAGCATATCACGATCCCAACCAAAGATTGCAGATGTGGCATCTTTTAAACTACTGGCGAAAGATAGTGGCACAAACCCAGAATCTTCTAAAACATTAGCAGCAGATGTTTTACCAGATCCAATAAATCCAAACAATCCTATAATCATAATATCTCCAAATATGGCGGAAGAGGTGGGATTCGAACCCACGGAAGCGTTTCCGCCCCACTGGTTTTCAAGACCAGCTCAATAGGCCACTCTGACACTCTTCCAAATATGGTAGCGGGCGGTGGGAACGATCCACCCTCTCAGGCTTATGAGACCCGTATAGTCACCTGACTACTTGCCCGCTAAAAATGGCTCCCCCGGACAGGCTCGAACTGCCGACCCGATGATTAACAGTCACCCGCTCTACCTACTGAGCTACAAGGGAGTAAATCTTATTTATTATCTGCCAATAATAGCAATTACATTGTCTTCGCTAATGATAGCACGTTGGTTACCATCAATAGTAACTGGTTGTGCTTTACCCCAGTCTACCATCAATTCATCATTAACTTTGACAAACTCAACTTCTGGACCAATGAACAATGCTCTTGCCATCTGATGATCGTTTGTACTTCTAGCACCTTCAATAATTATACCGCCAGATGATATTGTTTGTCTAGCAATTTCTGCAATTACAATGTTCTTTCTTGTTGGTTTAATTTCCATTAAATCATACCTTTATATGTTGATGCCAGAAAAGCAAATTCTTGTTTCCATTGCCACTCATCCAATGCCAAGTAGCATATCATCTTTATTAACCTTTACACTTTTAAACACATTATTCTCCGGTAATCTCATAATATCCTCATCTTTAAAAATAACATTAAACTGGTGATAGCAAATTGCCAAACAAATACCCGAAGGTCACAATTGACAACAAACACTTAACAAACCACAAGTATACCAACCAATCTTTACACATAAACACAATGCACAAACTTGCATATTTTGATTGATCGGTAAAATAAGGCATCCAGTTTTGGTCGCAATTACTATCACCCAGCAACGGGAAGATTTTTAGGAAATCTTGCCTTAACCTTTAGAGTAATCCGTTACTCTTCAGAAACTCAACGGCATCATCATCAAGTTCAATTTTATTCACAATGTTGAGTTCTGATATCTCATCCATGGTATTCTGTTTTACTTTTTTCCACTCAATCTGCATTTCTTTTACAGCATTAATAAAATCCTGTGTTATCAGAGATACAGTAAGCGTATCTTGTTTATATAGTGGATTAGTAGCTGGAGACAGCTTCATCTTATCCAGCTTATTCTTAATCACATCCAAGTCTGCTCTTGGTTGTTGAGATACAATTGTATCACATAATGCGATATGTTTGTCACACTCTGCCAAAATTGCCAATTTACCAGTTATAACTTCCTGATTCTGTTTACCAACCAGATCACGAATCATAAACAGTGTGCGTATCAAACCAGCTTTATTGGCAAACTGTTTTTTAAGTGCTTCGGTTTCTTTGTTAATCTTACTGGTTGGATTCTCAAACTCATCCAAGGATACTGATAGTACCAGTTTTTGATTTAACAATTCTCTAATTTGTTGCTGAATTACATTCGCTTTTTTCAATGATATTTTCATAGTCTCTTCCAATATGGAGCCACTTGAGAGATTTGCGCTCTCCTCTCCGGGTTACAAAGCCGGTACATCGCTATCTATGTTTAAGTGGCATAATCTTACATGTTATTTACGCAGGCTACAAATACCGCTTCTGCGGTTTCTCCGGTAACCTGTGCTTCTTTTACAATCTGTGATGCCTTATATATGGCATTTTTTAAAGTGGGTTTATACAACCCAATCGCAACATTGTGCTTGCTATTATAATACATCGTAATGAACGAGTACTTATCACTATTTGGATAAGTGTTCAACTGCTCAAATCCAATACGATGTAACCGAGTAATGAATTCTTTGGATTCTTCAACAAAGAAGTCAAAATGGAACGGTACATATTCTACTTCCAATGATTCAATACACATCTGCCCAACATGGCTGTTTCTTTCATGCCATTTTTTACCAAACTTTTGACTATCCCACCATCCTTTCAATGATACATTGGATGGTTTTTTACGTTTGGTAACACGTGTACCGAGTTCTCTAATCGCTAATTCACTCATAATCATTCTCCACAAATAACAAGTCTACATCATTATAAAGATTCATTGAATCCCGTACTTGAGATTCAATAACTGCCGGATCACCATCAAATTCCCCAAGATATTCGATGGTATCCTCACCACTCACTAAATATGCATTCATCAATACTCCCAATTACGAATAGACCACTTTTCAACAACAGGATCACCATACTCATCCTCATCTACAATGATATATGCCACGGTTTTGAGAATCTTGGCAAACCTAACCGAACCATCAGGAATAGCAATTTCATACGGAAAACCACGATCTGCCCCATATGTGCCCTGTACTGTGTTGCCACGATTTAAACGATACTCAAAATAGTTTCCAAACTCTTTTTCTCGAATTTGACCCAGAACCGCATTATCTTTGAACTCTTCTTTAAAGTATCCCATAACCACCTCGACATTTAAAATATGTCTGTATTATAAATTATCCTAGGATTTTGTCAAATACTTTTTGAAAAAAATTTTTCTTTTGTTGAACTGGTCTATCCGCCCATCGTGTTAATTGTCTATTCCAATCTACGCTGGGTTCTTTTTTGGGCGACCTCTTCCCTGCTTTTTTGGCGCTTCGGTTACCTCCACTGTAACAATGGGTGGTATCTGGATGAATCCAGCATTATACACCAATTCATGTGTCACATTAGGATACAGCGACTGAATATTTTGATCCTTGATTGCCAGCAACAGTTTAGATTCTGATGGATGAAAACTTTCAAGCATTTCAATGAAGATAGTTTCACGTTTCAATGCTGACAAATCTGGTCTGCATAATACATACAACCGTCTGACCTCCATTAAGAAGTTACCAGGACTCATACCCAATGGTGCCGCATCTTCTTTATAGGGTGGCACACCTTCTGGTAATAAAAACTTTTTTGTTGGATCAAACGCATATTCCATTAGTATTCTAAATGCAGTATGATTGGAATATTGACCAATGGTACTTGGATTGGTGTTGATATCGTTTAGTATTTCAGTAATAAATTTGTTCATAGTTCCTCAAAAATTATTCAGTTCATCAAGAAGAAGTCTACATTTCTTTTTAGCAAGATATGTCATTATTTTCATTCTATCTTTATTTGGTTTACAATCTATATATGCTTGAATAATTTCTTCCTCAATATCAGATGGAATGAATTCAAATGAAATCAACCTTTCATTTCTATCCCAATTTCTTCTTTCCAATTCATTTCTACACGCATCTTTTCCCAATTCCATAAACTCTGCAAGACGTTTCGATGAAACGGTAGACTGTCTAACACCTTCGGTTACAATAGAATCATCAGCAGATAATATATTTGGAATACCATCATCACCTGCTTTAACTATATGAGTGATATATTTCTCATATAGATCTTTCTTATTCATTGTTAGTTGTTTTTTAATCCGTGGAGAGAACTGATCTACATTTTCATATTTTTGTAATTGAAGAAAATCTTGATCAGAAGAAATAATCATCATCTTTTGAGGTTCTTCGAACAACCCAGTCTGATTTAATTCATTATTTTGAGACCATTTACATAGAGTAGCAATAACATCATCCGCTTCCATTCTATTGAGATGCATTACCTTATATGGGAATACCTCTTTTAAATCTGTTCTCATTTCATCAAGAGCAGAGAAGATCATTTTCCAATCTATATCAGACGCCTCTCTGTTCTTCTTTCTATCTCCTTTGTAATATGGAAATACTTCTTTTCTCCAGTACTCTTTACCATCACAGCAAATTACTACCTCTCCATATTTTTGGCCATACTTCTTCTTATATTGAAGAATATTTGAAATGACAACATGTCTAACCAAATTTCTAACTTCTTCTTCTGATTTAGAAAGATCTTTAGTAAACGTAAGCAGTGCTGCCAAACTTACTTGGTTGTAATCAATTAGTATCATTTTGTAATCTCTAAGTTACATGATAATACTTCCCATTCTATATCATCTTCGGACATCAATATTTCTGCTCTATCGTTTGCTTTACTGGAATCAGTATAGCAAGAATCTACCGTAACATAGTTATCTTCTGATACACTCGCAACGATATAAATTCGTGGTCCATATCCACTCATTTTAATTCTCCCAT
>OGVU01000063.1_pt1 | contig 13796 bp, 19 predicted proteins | sample 1575861 | NCBI WGS metagenome assembly OGVU01 (sample SAMN07581532, study PRJEB24739) | freshwater metagenome | place: Singapore | collected 2015-01 | reverse complement strand
GCTGCTCAAGCTCTAATATCAGGCTCGACAGGAGCTCCCAGTGTGTTCATTATCAACCGAGCTAATACACAGGCTCCAGTACAAATTCAAACACAGCCACAATCGCCCCAATTACAACAGCAACAACAACAACAACAACAACAACGTTTGTTTTCACAAACTCAACAACAGCCGCAGCAAGCACTTCAACAGCAACATTTAATTCAACAACAAAAGACCAGAAAATACACAGCAATATACGACCCAACACCACACGCATCGACAAATGGCACCAAACCAACTACTACTTAAAACAAAATCAAGCACATCAAAACCTCCAGCAAACAAGGAAGGAGAGAGAGATACAATGCAAATAGTAGAAAATGATAACAACGCAAAAAGAAAGATGAAAGAAAACGCTGACATAAAAAACCGAGCACAAGAAGCAAACATAAAGAAAGGTGACAAAGTGCTGTTGAAACAACAAAAGACCAGAAAATACACAGCAATATACGACCCAACACCGTTCACAGTCGAAAGCACACACGGCACACAAGCAACAATAGTGAGAGGAAATCAGACACTCAAAAGTCTAAATTCTCTGACATAGTTTTCTATTTGGTTTGTGATCCCCCGAACGGGGTTAGTTTATAACCTGCAAAGTTTTCAAGAAGAATTGAAAAAGTTGTGGATTTTAGGGGGTGGTTATCTCTTCTGATCGTAGTAGAAGCAATCACTATCCTCCGTAATCCATCTGTCAGAAGTGTTCTCAACACTGATCCATTGGTTGTCTACCTTAAACTCTTTGGGGTCTACAGGGAAGTCCTTAGTCACCCAGTTAGAGTCGCGCCAATATATCCTGTTGTTAGGCTGGCACAGAAGGTACCCATCGTCAGCGACAAGAACGTGACCACACTTGTAATCACTAGGCTCCTCAGAGTATGGGTTGTCCCACCAGTCAACGGTGAACATATATGTCGCCCACACTTTAGTGCCATCTCGTAACACTACCTCGCACCTTTTACAGTCAAGGTAGTCGTACCTAATCACTGACACCCTCTCACCAAAACAGTCCCATAACTGTTTGAAGTGTGGCTCGATGTCATTCTCTGGTATATCAAAGTATATCTCAGAGATTGGTACTCTACTCCTTAACATCCCATAATCTGTCATGATATGAAATGTGAGGATGCAGCCGGAGGCCGACTGCAATCCAAACACATAACAATTATCATATTCATCACTCTTGCTCTTCGTCAACCATTCCCTCTTCACCTTCGCCTTGAAGCTCGGTATATTGCTGTTCAGTTCCATCTGTTACATTTTGTTGTTCTTGAATTATTTCTTGGGGTTGTCCCATTTCTTGAGTTACAGTTTCTTCTTCTTCAGACATCATTGGCGGATTGTAAACCTCTGGAAGCTCTATCTCGTCATCGGGCTGGCCCATCCTCAACTTGGTGACAGACTTCTTACCCTTGTTCTCTTCCTTCTTGGTTTCAATCTTACCGCCCTGACGGATTTGCTCAAGCTGCAGCTCGTACTGATACTTGATCTCGAGAAGCTTTGCGTCAAACTCTTTCTCAACCTGAATGATCTGAGCCTTAACCTGACCCTCGATCTGAAGCGTCTGCTGCTTGGCCTGCTCTGCAACCATCGCTGATTCCTGCTGAACTTGTGCGTTCATCTGCTGCTGTCTCATAGCCTGATCTTCAGCTTCCTTGCGGCGCTTCTTAATCTTGTACGCCAACAGCTGTTGAGCAACCTTTACGTTATCAGTGTTCTGGATAATGATAGCATCCTCGATATCTAGAAGACCTCCAGCCTGACCAGCTGCAACCTGCTGCATCAGCATGGCTCTCTGCTCATCTGTTGGTTTATCTTCTAAGAATATTCCAAACTCATACAGTGCTACATTCGGAGAAAGCTTAAAGAATTTCATTGTTGTTCCCCCGAGCGAGCGAACATATCCCTGAACTGTTCCTGCCTCAGCAACATCCTGAATCCTCAAGATGATATCATTTGATAGTGATTCAAGAAGCTTCTTCTCGCCAGATACAATGTTGTACAGAGAATTGTTAGTTCCCTCGTATGCGAGCTTAGCAACCGTTGTAAGCGCTCTAGGATCAGGAGTAGAACCATCAGTGAACTCGTTCATACCAGTAATGTCACGCAACATCTGGATATGATTCTGGATCAGAGACCAGTAGTTCATGGCGTCACGACCAAGACCATTCTCCAATTCTTCAATCGGCTTGTAGTTGGTCATACGTCCCTGCTGGTCCGCCTTACGATACACAAGCACACCACGCTGGTTATAGAGGTCTAACACCTGTAAAGGCTTAAGCTTAGCTCCGCCCTTACCCAATGGGATATCCTCCAGTGCGCCCATCTCAATCATGATACCCTTCGGTCTAGACTGGTTGATTACGTTCTGCAGGCGATACCATGCAAGCTGGATAGCATCCGCAATCGGGATGATCTGCTCCATCATTCCGTATGCTCTCATATCCCAGAACTCTGGAGAAAAGATATGGAATGACATCTTGGTGTCCATGAGGCTTGACTTAGCTCTCTTCATGTTTGTGCAGAGACCATAGTCAAATATGTAGTTGGTGTCAATAATCCAACGACACTTGTACACAACCTTATAAGCTACGCGCTCAAACTTTTCTTTACGCTTGTTCCTATCCTCATACTTGGCGCGAGCATATATCTTATTACCACGTCTGTCAATGCGCTGCTCATATACCATTTCGTTGACAGAGAAGAACTCAAGGTCGAGTATGCGTAGGTTGAACTTGTCATAACCTCTATTGTAAATTGATAATGAAGAAGGCCACTCACGAGGATTACCAAACTTGCCAAGAACATTCTTAGCGATGTCTTGATATTCCTCCTCTGTGAACTGATCACCAGCCATCTGCTTAAGATCTGCAATGGTCATCTCGATCACCTCACCGATATAAGAAGCGTCTGTGAAGTCGTTATTCTTACACTGGTTGATGATAATGTTTCTAGGATTAATGGTGCGAATCTTGATGGCGCCATTAGAATCGATATACTCTTTATATCCAGCAACACCGTAGTCGAAGAGGTCAGCACGGATCTTATCACGCATCTTCTCGATAGAGTTCTGCTCGAGCACAAGCTTGATAGCCTGCTCAGCTTCTACAGCCATCTGGTGCTTGAACGTGTAGTTCATCTGGATCTCCAGCTCTTCCATGTCCTTAGCCTCTTCTGGTGTAAGCTGAAGTGCAGGAAGCTCAAGAAGCGACGGGTCGATCTTCTCAGCCTGCTCACGCATCATCAGCTTAGCCTTCATCCTAGCGAAGTAGTCCTGAGTCTCCTCAGCTGCGATAGAATCAACAGGTGTGGCTGTGATGTTGTAGTCCATCTTAGAAAGCTTGCCAAGGGCGATCCTTCTAAACTTTGGAACGATTGGCACAATACTCCAGTCGATGTTGAGCCAAGTTTCTGTCGACTCCTCTTCAATACCCATCAGGGGCTTGTACTTGTTGATCGACTGATTACCGTGGGCGTACTGCTTGTACACCTCGTACTTGTAGCGAGCATTGTAGAATATCTCGCCGGGGTTTTCATTGTTCCAGCTGCCCCAAGCTGCTTTTGCAAATTGCATGATCCAGTCCTTACCCTTTTGTCTTGGGTCGACCAGATGCGACGGAAATTGATTTGTGTTCATCTCGAACTTTTAAATTTTTCTAGGTCTGAAATAATCTGTCACCTCTCTTACTTCGGTTCGTTCTTTCTTTGTTGCCACCGCCTTTGATGCCATCAGGCAATAGCTAGCAGCCATTGCGATGTCAAACTTGGTAGTATTGTTTAGGTCAAACTCCAACCAATCCCGGATGAGATCCTTGAAGTAGACTCTGTCTATGTAATTGTTCACATACTCCTCTGTCAGCTCTGCACCGTACTGGTGGCTCCTAGTAGTTGCAGCTATGCCGGGCATGGCCCTGTCTGGCAACCACATCAGGAAGTTCCCGTATCCCCTCTCCTCGAAGTATCCCTGCAGACCGATCTTGTTGTTCTCGTACAGGATCTGGCATCCGTAGTACACAGCCATCTTGATCATGTCCTCATAGAATATGCTCACTATGTCTGGTCGGTATACATACTTACACACAAAGGCGTTGTCGTATATATCCCCAGAACTCACAGGATTGTGTTTCTGCAGGACTATACCAGCCCCGTTAGATCTCCTGTTGTCCTGAGTTACTGAGTGGTCAATCGGGTCAACACCTGCACAGAACGACATCGTGTTGTTGGGGTAGAAATGCTCTCCCCTACGATAGACCTTGTTAGACTCTGACTCATCTTTAAAGAGCTTTGCTACCTCCCACCTTCCGTCTTTACTCGGTTCCCAAATCACTCTGGTATCCCTCTCACCGTTCTCCCAAACAAAGTTTCCTCTGGTGGTTACGTTATCCTTCCAGCTTAACCTGTCAAGCCTTTCGTTAAGCTTCATAGAATCGTAGAGACACTTGTCGCCATCAATTCTGAAAGCTTCTTCGATGGTGAAAGGATTCTTTCTTATGATAGAACTCAGCTGACGTGGGTCATGAGCAAAACCTTTTCTCATGTTGAGATAGTAGCTCATCCCCTTCTCGCTGTCTTCATTTCCATACTCATCGAAGAATGTAGACTCGTGTGCGCCAAAGAACAGCCTGTACAAACCTGACGTAGTCCTTCCGTTAGGATCTCGTTTGTTCTGGTCAGAGTTGATCCAGATATCTTTTGGTCCTTGACCGGTTACATCTAGATCTTCAATGGTTGAAGTGACGAATGCCTTACCAACCCACCTTCCATCCTGATCCATACAGTATCGAACTACGTTCCATGTGTCCCACACATTTGATCTTTGTGGCTTACCAAATTCATCAAGCGTGTAAGCGTAAAGAGCATTACCATCGTAGTGGAATGATTCAGAAGAACCGAAGTTGATTGTGCTCCTAAGCTCATCTCCTTTCAGCATCTCCTCTGCGTTCTTACCCTTCACGGTCGGCTTGAAGAATCTTATCTCTTTCTTAGGGCGCAAACCCTGAGACGTGTCGTATACCGGCTTGAAAAAGTGAGGCAGGTTTACGAAGTAGTTCACAACCTTATTGAAAAGAACTTTTGCATCTTCATCCGTCTTACTCTGCATGCCGCCTATCTTATCCAGACCAAGGCTAACCCTGTCCAGTAACCAAGCAGCAGCTATATAAGACTTACCACCACGTCGTCTTGAGACGTATACAAGTCCACCAGCTCGGGGGTCTTCTTCTATCGAACGCAGACAGTAGAAGATCTTCCTGTCTGTATTCCTGTAGTCCATGTACCCAACATTCGTAACACACCAGTTTAAATAATACCAGTGAGATCCGGTTAGGTATACCGGAACTCCGTTGTTCATGAACCAATATCCACACAGCCTATACTGCCACAGCTTCTCTCTTATCGCCTCAAGCTCAGGGTCAAAGTATTCAGGATCATCCTTCTGCTTTGATAGCTCCTTAGCTCTCTTCTTCTCATAGTCTAGAGGAAGCTCATATCTCTGAAACTTCTGCTCCTTCTTTTTGGTAGATGCATAGAACACTCCGACTTCAACCAGCTCACCAGTGATACGGTCAACACCGTAGCCTACTGGCGGAACCCAGCATTCGATTCCGTTAATAACTTCAAGCGTTCCTCCATCTACCTTCTTATACATTATCTCACAGCTTTTGACTCAGGACTTAATCTCTTCTTGATCATGATCGCCATCTCCAGATCTTGATCTCCTCCTGTCAGTTCTGAATAGTATCTGTCTAGTCTCTTGTGTATGTCGTCCATAGCCTCAAGAAGCTTTGTCTTAATTGTAATCGCACTGAGCGCATCCTTGTCTGCCTCTCCCCCGACCTCGGCCATGATACGCCTCTGGTATTCGTAGAAGCTCTGCTCGTTGGTTACGATCATCGTCCACAGCCTACTGTTCTGGTAGGTCATGTAGGTCGAGATAGACTCAAGCAGCTCCTCGTATGGGACAACCTTCTGTCCCTCTTCTGTTGTAACATTCTCTGTTAGAGTTTTAAGATTCTCTATTTTAGAGATGTCCTTATCTGCGTCATAGCCTGCGATGGCAGCAGCGAAATCTTTTCGCTTATTGACATCAGGATAATACTTCCTAAGTGGACTGTTCTGATCGTACATGAGCAGAACATACCTAATCATCTTATCATCCCTTTCGCCAATAATCTGCCTTAGCTTTGGATACTCTGTAAGTAGCTTCCTCTTTGTGAGAGGATTAAACTCCATGGATAAATAATCTTTCTCTGGTATCATCACCAACTTTTTTTCCACCAGTGTATTCCATACGTCTGGTCCGTTATACAATCTTCACTATACTGTTCATTCCAGTTGAACGGGTAGAAAGCCCTCTTCGGAATTAACCACAACCCTTCAACATTTATGGTATTGTTCATATCCTCCACGTTAAGCTTCCTGCCCATCAGGCTCTCTACATACTCAGTATGAGACCACACACCACAAGCAACATCCATAGGAACCATATAGCTCTTCTTCCCTTCTAAAACTTGGAAGTATCCATCTAGCATCTTCTTATGATGTTCACTACCCTTGTGTCCTCCAGTAACTGCTGCGTTAACATACACAGGCTCACCCTCCATACAGATGAAAGCTTCGTAGTCATAGAAAACATCTATTGGCTTTAAAAGCTCAACGTCGCAGTCTAGGTATATACCCCCGAACTCAATTACTGACCACATCCTCAGAAAGTCTGAAAGTATTGACCACTTCTTATTCTCTCTGAACTGTTCAAGAATAGGATACTGATCATACGGGAGCATAGACGAGTCCCACATTTTAATTGGCGCTCCTCCATACTTTTCCCAGCTGTCAACATAAGAGTAGCCAAGATCGCCTTCCTTGAAATAGTGTATCATGGCTTTACCTTATAAATAACCTTGTCAATGAACTCTACCTCTTTAGTCTCGGATAGGGTCTTATAAAACTCATAGTCTCCGCCATACTTAAACTTCCAATCTGGCAAACCTCCGGGCTTATACACTCCGCATGGTGTGCCTATGTTAGTGTACTCTATGGCGTGGTGTCTTGGTATTCTCTGCTCACCCTGTAACATCTGGAACACATACAGCTTATCTTCTGTACAGTGTTCACGAATCGTGAACATAGCATCCTCAACAAATATGTCGTCATCGTCGCCGTTAATCAGATAGTCCCCGGGTAAACTGTTCTGCCAGAAAGTTCTGGATCCGTGTCCCCAGTGACCCATCGGATGTGCGTTCTTTATTTCTAATATTGTTGCAGTGGTGTTATAGTTAACAGCAGTCTTAGGGCAGTCCCATATCACAGTCAAGAAATCCTGATCAGTAAGCTGAGGTGCTATACTGTCTATCATCCTTTGTAGCGACAACCTTCCCGCTGTTGCTATTACCACGTTGAACCTCTTCATATATCTCTTTTCTTAGTTTGGCGTAATCCTTAAGATTGTAGTTCTCTTTACAGAACTTATAGTTATCCTCACCCCTTTTTTTCCTATACTTCTTATCTGTTACAAGCTTTGTAACCACGTCGATAAACTCTTTCTCTCCAGAGAAGTAGTCAACGTCCATATCCAGATACGGGTCACACTTTGAAACAACCACAGGGATCTTAAGAGCTGCATACTCTATCGCCTTTAGGTTGCTCTTCATGTTGTTAAACTTTGTGTCCTTACTCGGAAGAATTCCGATATCGCCAACATAATTTAACATGTACGTCTCAGCATCTGACCATGGCGTAGTGATGTGCGGTATCTTACCTCCTGCAGTCAGGTTGTCTATCAGGCTAACAAAAAGCGGACTTTCATGGTAGCCAGCGATTACGATCTCTATCGGCAAGTCGGCCAGCTTATTCATAGCGCCAGCAATCGTTGCCGTGTTAGAGTAGTTCATAACCGTGCTTGCATACAGAAGCCTAACCCTTTCCGAAGGCTGGGATGGCCTGTAAACAAACTGCCCCTCCCCGAAAGGAAGGGCGTTTGGCAGAACATAGCAGTTTGGGTTAAGTTTGGTTGTCTCATGCATCAGCCTCTCATTCGTACAAATGACGGCGTCAGCGTTTGCTATATGATGCCTGATCTGCAAGGCAATATTTGACCTAGTCCAGAACTCGTACTTGGGGTGGTCCTTTGGGACTTCCCACCAGTCGTCGTTATCTACAATGATCTTAAATCCGTACTTCTCCCTCATGGAACTTATAAATGCCGGAGCCATCACACTGTGCCTGCTGTAATGCAGAATATCACACCACTCCAGATCCTCCTCGGTAATGTTCCTAACAACCTTTACCTCGGCATCCAATGTCTGGTTCGGTGTGTACACCCTATGATAGCTAGAGGCGTCTAGGTTTTTCACATAAGAAAGTACACGCATTAAGTGCAAAATTATTGGGGGTGGAGTTCGGGGGCTTGAAAAAGACGGGGTGGATTAAGCCTCCATCAGCATGGCAAACTGTTCTATGGGCATGTCTATATCATGCTCCTCCCCGGACTTGGTCCGTATATGGGTGGTTCCACGCAGACCTGCCTCCCCTACATCAGTAGTGTAGGAGATCTCGGTCTCATGGAATGACTCAATCTGGAATGGGTTAATATACAGGTCACAGAAGTAAACCCTGCCTTCCTCAACAAAGTACGAATCGATCTTAATGTATCTCATGCTTTAAAAATTGTAAACACTCTTGTAACTGTAAAGTCAGACCGGTATACCCTTCTTACGGATATCCCCATATCATCCATCGGTCTTTTCAGGGCAGACTTAACGTCCGTAAGTTTTGACTTGCCGCTGATCTCCTCCCATGTGTAGTCCGCCAATATATCTGAGACCACACCTCTTGCGATATCGTGTGCGTTGGATATTGCATCGTTGACATCTATAAGGAACTTCCTCACGTCGTGTATCTGGTACTCAACAGCCACACCAATGACAACAGTCTTATTGTCTCTGGTGGTGATGTTGATCTCGTGGATGTGGAAGGTATCTATAGATGTAAGTGTTGTGTTCGCCTCATCTACAAATGGCCACTTCCAGTTAAGACCCTTATCCAATGTTTTCAAATATCTTCCCAGTCTAAGGATGACCCCACCCTCGTAATCCCTTACGATAACAAACGGGAAGACGTGATTGCTTAGCTTCTCTGCAATCCAGTCTATTAGTTTAATTATACTCTCGAACATTTTAGAACCTCCCAGTTGTTTTTATATTTTGAATGATTTCTTCCGTTAAATGTTATTGTCGACTTCTCTTCGTTAGGGAATATGTACCAACTATCCTCCGGCATTACATAAACAGCGAAGTAGTCAACCTCTGACTTCTTATAAATACTGCTGTTGCTCTTTGTCAGTATCGCCCTGTAAGAACTTCTTCCACCCCTAGCCTTTGTCACACACTTGATCTGAACTCTAGAAAACTTCCCCGCATGCTCAACAACCCTATCATACACCGTACCCGGGTGTATTGGCCTGTTGACTATCAGCCCGACAAGAACTGAGTTCGCATCAAAGAGGAACTCAGCATAGTCTCCGATTCTATTGGCGATGTTAGTATTCAATGCAGTGTGCCTTTTCCACAGGAAGGAATGCGTTAACCCTCTTGGCCGTACCTCCGTTGCAGGTGGCCTGAGTGACGGTAGCTCTAGAGTCATAGTCTAGAATTACCTCGCCATTATTATCTGTTACCTTCCATATCAGTATTACGTTTTCTTTTAACAGGTTTACAATCACAAAGAATGGTACGCTGGTTATAAAGCTTAGGCTCTTACCGTGGTGGATCTTTTCTTCTGTGATAAGGTATCCGCCATTCTTACTCATATACTCTCTAGTAAGTGGAACGGATCCTGCCATCTCTCTGGACTTGATCTCTGCTACTCCAGTTATGGTCGGAACACCATCTATGTCTCTTGCGATAATCACGTCAGACTTTGAGTCTTTCGTGGACATGGATATGATCTTATACCCACGATCCTCAAGTATCTTCTGAGTGTTTAGCTGGTGACCGATGAACACCTTACCTCTTTCTGTTTCGCAGTCTAGTCTCATTCAGAAGCTTGTCCAGTATTTCCTCCATCTCCTTTATTTCCGCGTCTATTTCTTCCCAGCTTTTTCTTTGGAGCCGGTACGGTATCTGTATCGACAGCTGTATCAGGAACAGGTTGATCGTTAGGCACTTCGACCAGATCGTCCACTCGTGCGTCCGTGTCGTTAGGCAGCTGATTCTTGTAGTTATCATTGCGTTGTTTTTGAAGTTTTTGGATCATCTCCAGATAGTGTAAGACTCCCTCCATACCAAGGCGCTCGTATGCCTTTCGGATCCTGCGCTCGTGGTTGATCTCGTGTACAACTACGTTAGGGTATCTCACCATCTCTCCCTCCTCGTTATAGTCTTCATAGAATCCAGACACAGTCTGTTCGTAGACAATTGGAAGACGGTCAGAGATCTCTCTGATGTATTTAGTTATTTTCTTTTTCATGCTTTAATAAAATGTTGAAGTTGTACATGACGTATACCGTCTCACCCTCGATCTCGTTCTCGAACATTCCTACCTCCTCGAATGTGACGTAGGCGCCATTAGGAATTTCGGGGTCATTGGATGCGAACACATAACCGCGGTTTACCTTGATAGTCTTATGGGTGTCTGGGATGATGATGAACTCACTCTCCTTTTCTTCTTCTTCTTTCTTGATCAGGATGTGCTGGCCAAGAGGAATGACTTTACCATCTCTAGCAACAGCAAGGGCGCTAAACATGTCAACCATCCAGTACTCCTCACCATCATGCTCGATCATGTTGGAGTCATCCATCAATACCGTGTAGGTCATGTATAGCTTGTCTCCAACCTTTATGTCATAAGGAAGTCCGTCGTTAGGGAATCTAATCGGGACTGAGTGAACTATACCGTATGGGAATACATTCCACTCTGGGTTGTAGCTGGTGTCCTTCCACAGCTTTCCTTCGTTGAAGTCGATCTCGTCTTGGTATCGCTTCTCAACTTTTACGATGACTTTCGTAGGTGAAATCATAACTCTAAAATAGAGAGTTGCCGACTGCCGGCAAGTGGTGAGTTATGCACTGATTGTGACTATCCCAAGAACTGCTTGGACATCCAGCCTGTGGTCCCGTTAACAGAAACGAAAGACCACTCTTTCTGCTCTTGGATTACTCTTACTGGAGTATTGGCCGGCACTACAGATCTTGATGGGAAGTCTTTTCCCGGTCCTTCGCGTAGATTCAATCTTGCGAGTGTGCGAAGTTCTTTACCGGTCTTTGGAAGAGATATTGTAGACAGCCATTCACGAACAGAGAATGATGGGCAAGACTTGATCCACTCGTTAGGCTCGATCACTCCGTTCCTATTCTTATCAGGAGAGAAGTCTCTGTGTCCGAGTATGATTGCGCCGGGGAATTGGTTTGCAAGCTCTCTGACAAGAGTCTCCATAGCAGCTCGCTGCTCGGGGGTTCTATTGTCAACAGGCTTACCAAACTTGTCTACTCCTCCTATGTATGATATGTGAATAGAGTTAGCGTTATGTCCTGCTACTCCGTTTGTAGGATTTGCGTACTCAGATAGGTTGTGTACGATCCCTTTGGCGTCTATGAGCCGGTGGTATCCGGGTCTCTTCCATCCGATGGAGCGCCAGTAGTTTCTAATAGACTCAACGGTCTGTGTCTGTGGGCCTGCGGTGCAGTGGATTACGATGTGGGTTATCTTTCTCATGAGTTCTTGCGTCTCTCAATGAACTCAGAGTGTTTGGATTCTAGAAAATCTCGGTGTTGTTTCTTGTCGCCATATTCTAAATGACATGACCGGCAGAGACCCATCAGGTTCTCGATCTTGTCTTTAGTCTTGCTGCCACCCATACCGCGACAATCAATATGGTGAATGTCCACAGCGCGGGAGCTGCAGACCTCGCAAGGTATAAAGTCGTCAGCAACATAGCCGAAAAAATCAAGGTAGATTTTGACATGCTTTTTCAATTCCAGATAATGTTGATAGAGAAGAAGATCAGGCCGACCTGAATGAGCTTTGCCTCATGGAAGCACTCACACATGTCACAATACTTTTCAAGTTTCATTGAAAATATTCCCAGACTAAATTCTTCTGGTAGAATGTCGATTCCTAGATCGAGTCTACCTATACTGATAAAATACATAGGCTAGTATTCAGATCCTCTCAAGAGAATCGAGAGCATGGTTAGCCCATCGATTCTGCTTTCGTTTACACAGGCTGAGCACCCGAGTCCCCCTGTCGAACGTCCCCAGATGATCACCGAGTCTCTGGGTTTGGAAGCTACTTTAAGATGGATCGGCCCACCTGCAGACATCCCCTTCCTTCCTTTGCATCCGGGGTGCGCCTTCGTCTGCTGCCCACTCTTGCGCTTTGTCACAAATCTTTACCGAATTGTGACATCACCCCCGAGCCGTAGTTATTCCCGAAAGGGGTGAAATGCAAAGCTATCAAAACTCTCTGTTTTAGATTCTAGTTAGTCACATACTGTGGAAAACACAATATTATAGAGTTTTCCCGTTTTACCTTTGGAGAGTAGTGTGTTACCCGCTGCTGTGTCTACAGCGGTGGTTTTGGTCAGGCGGCTGACGGAGCACAAGACGGGTTCGAGTCCTGTCCTGACCACATGAGTTACTATGTATACGAGGGAGGGGTGGACCACAAGGGTCGCCAAACATTTGAGATTGATATCGCAACCTGCGACATCGATACTGCTGTGGAACGCTGTGAGGAGATAGCCAAAAAGTCCCAGATCGGGGGCTACTCAGAAACGCAAGGTTTCAGAGAAAGGCTATGGGTAGACCAATACGACGGAGTAACACTATCCAAACTAATAGAAGTATGAAACAGTTCAACCTGCAAGAAGCCCTAGAGGGTAAGCCAGTAATCACCAGAGAGGGAAAGGAAGTAAAAATCGCCGGCTACTCAGAGTCGGCTGAGGAAAACTATCGCATCGCCGGTTGGGTGGATGGGTGTGTAAAGGGGTGGTACGAACACGGAGGATACTTCCGGGAGATCCCATGCAACCTAGACCTGTTCATGAACTAAACAATAGAAACTATGAAGGAAAAGATCGACAAGCTGTCCGTACAGATAGACAAGCTGGTAAAAAGAAAGCAGGAGGCTGACGCCAAAAGCGATAAGCTGAGAAGGGAGATAAGCAAACTCATGGCCGAGTACGAACGCCTGTCAGAGATCATGTTCACTGGCCGGGTGTTCCGTAGTGAGACCCAAGAGATTTAGGGGCCAATAGAGCGCCTGTAATAAAAATGAGGGCAAATGTCGCCCCAGAATAGGTAGGCCAAGGGTGAGTCTTAAAATAACCCCTAACGCAAAAAGTCGTGAGTTTTACTTCCTGCCACACATGGGGCAAAAATGTGGGACGTGTGAGGTTGGAGGGGTGGGGTAATGCATATATACACGGGGGGTCAGCCACCATTTGCGAAACGCGAAACGCGAATCGGGTGGGGTGCGAATCGACCATTCCGAAATCGATTTTCGGTTTCCGAAATAAGGGTCGGTTATATGGCTAACAAAGCAAACCCTTTACCACATTGCATTGCGTCATGTGTAGGTATGAAAGGAAATCATCACGACCATTAAAGCAAGGGAAAAAGAAAACTGAATTGTACTATGGAAACCAAAGAGAGAAAGCAGAAAGGAGGAGGAAACTTTGGCGAGTCCGTGCGCTTAGGGAAACCCAATAACCCCTCCTCCTCTCCTCTCCCCAATCCCCGCCTTCAATGATCGTCGAT
>OGVU01000062.1_pt1 | contig 13809 bp, 34 predicted proteins | sample 1575861 | NCBI WGS metagenome assembly OGVU01 (sample SAMN07581532, study PRJEB24739) | freshwater metagenome | place: Singapore | collected 2015-01 | reverse complement strand
ATGCTCAATTGTCTCATAATCTGGGGGAAAAGTCAAGAGGTTCGTAATTATATTTTTATGTTTAATTATATTATGTAAAGTGAGCCGACAGCCAGAAAGGGAGATCTACTCCCTCTCCAACAAATCATACTGAACTTCTAAATCAAACATCCAATCTTCAACAGCCTGCTCAATACTTGTTTCATCAGTATCAATCTCAATGATGCCTTCTTTATAGATTGATACCTGCCAAGTTTCTCTAGCCAATTCCGTTATTCCGTTCTATCTGTTCTACTATCTCAAAATCTTCATCAAGGATTGCCTGAATATATTCAATCCTATCTCCGTCATAGAGCATGTCTACCTTTTCCCACTGCTCTTCAGTTATGTCGTCATGGTTGAAAACTAGAACATCTCCTGTACCATAACTACCGTCGTCTGCTACCCATGATTGATTCATTTTACTGGCTTCCATTCCATTGCTACAATGTCTAAGTATTGTTCGTGAGTCATAAAATCTTCTATACCACATTTTAGCAGGTAGTGTTGGGTTGTGTCAATACTACCCTGCACATAGTCAGAATCACTGTTTCCGTCTGCTTCTGAGGCCTCTAGCTCGTCATACAACTCTGGCAGTCTTGCCTGCAAGTAGTCTGTTAGTTTATCTAAACTGTCAAAGTCTCTAGTCTTAGAACGCAATGTATGCTCCCTACTGAACTTTCGTTTCAAACTCAACAACGCTACCCCCAACATACTGAAGCTCAGAGCGTGTTTCCACAAACTCATACTCGCCCCTCTCTAACTTTTTCCACATCTGGTCTTCGTCCTCTGCCCAGATACGAACTATCTCACCCGTCAATACTTCGTACAGCCTCATCAATTTCCTTATCTGTTAGTTGGTCTATTCTAGCAAGCCCCTCTGACATTATGTCTTGTAGCAGGGCAGCGAACTCAGTTTCAAACTCAGACTTATCAGTCTTATTTATAAATACTTCCCAGGCCTTAGTCATCTTATACTCTTTCTAATGTAATGGGGTCTAGTTGTTGGTCAAAGTAAAGGTGAGAACAATCTACACAAAAACCAAACTCTTCGTGCCAAATGTCTTCCTCAACATGGGTTCCGCATTCTGCAAATCTGTTGCAGGGTAGATAACCATTGGATTCATACTCTTGCTCACCCTCACAGATTCTACAAAAGGGGTTGCAGTCAAAACTACCATTGTGGTTAGGACAAACTTTCATAGTAGACATAATAGCAGTAGCCTCTGACATTTATTCTTCATCCTCATCTTCTTCCTCTTCCTCGTCATCTTCTAATTCCTCAACGTCAATAGAATAGACACCGTCATAAGTAATTTCATTATCCATTGTGTCACCCCAGCTAGTCCAAGCTAAGGCTTCAGCAGCTTCTTTGCTTTCTGCTTCTAGCTCACCAGCAAAGTCAATACGCATTGTTACATAGTATTTAGGCATTGTTCCTACTTTCTTTGTTGTATAAATTATAGTGGTTGGGTCAGACATTATAAACTTCTGGGGGTTTTTGTTATGACTTCGTAATTAAAAAATAATGTGTAAATAATTATGTAAACATGGCCGACCAGATTTTTGATCACTTGTCAAGTATGAATGGAGAGCAGTTTAGACACGTGCTCAGGTGTTTTGGTATTAGGCGTTAGCCAGAACCAAGTTCATCAGCCTATTCTTTTCAGCAGTAGTGACAGGGTCAAAACCAGAAGCAGCAGCTAGAATAGATTCGTTAGAACCACCTCTAGCAGTTCTATACCAATCCAATCTTTCTGTTAGAGCATTGAAAGCACCCCAAGCAGTTCCAGCAATCATTGAGTTAGTGTCGCCAACATAGATACTCTGGAGAATGTCTGTTTTGTTTTCCCACTTTTTGACAGCACCCTTTGTGTCTTTGTCTGGCTTTGGATAAGCAAGTTCTACAATCTTATCAAACTGAGCTTTGGTAACCTCTGTCTGTATCATCTTGTTTGCTAGTTTGTCAAACTCATCAAGGTAAGCATTAGCAAGACCAAGAGCCTCACGTGCCTGAGCAACTTTACCTGAAGCGGTAGCAGTGTGTCTAATCTTGAATGTTTGCTTTACGCCTCTATTACCCTTGCCAAGAGCAAGGTTTAGAGTGTTAGCACATACAACACGCACAGGAGTGATAGAAGCTTGAATTGCTACTGAACCGTCGTGGCTAGTGTTGATTAGCAAATAAGACTTTACAACATCTGAAACGCCGTTAGGGTCAAGAACAACATCACGCTCAAGAGCAAGAGAACCGAAAACCTGTCTGCCGTTCTTGATAGAGCCAGCAGTTTCCCAACGGCCTCCGTCAAGCAGGGCATCACCAAAGTCAAACAAGTCTTCGTTTTGCAATACGTTATAACGCTCACCAACAACGCCAAGAACATCATTCTGTTCTTTGTTGAATGGATTAGTTCTAGTTACAAAGAAATAATTCTTATCACTAGCAAAACCATTTGGAATAGAAACGTCCTCAAGTCTAACGTTCCAATTATCCAAGTGAGCTAGTTTTAGCATTTCATTAGTTGTTACTTCCTCAGTGAAAACCGTTCCTAGCTTGTGCCAAGCAGGTTCTCTGAATGAAGCAAAAGCAGTTTCGCCTGTTTCTGATTGTTCTAGCAAATGTGCCATAATTTCTACTTTCTGTTAGTGGTTGTTTATTGAGACTATTTTACAGCTACCCCCTGACATTGTCAAGAATCTGGGGAAAAATAATTAGACTTCGTAATTGTAACAATTTGGTAACGGGCCGACCCTGATCTGGGTATGAGAAATCCCCCTGCGAGATCCTTCACTATAGCTGGGGATCCGTCAATTTGACCACGACAGGGGGCAAGGTAGAGAACGGAGTTTTTAGTCTAGACTTCACTCCTATTCAGCAACAGCAAACAGCATCTGCTCTACCAAATCTGGTGAGCAGTTTTACAACTTGCTCAGGTTGTTATTTATTTAGTTATAGCAATTCCATTACAGAATTGTAGGTGGAAGCATTTACTTCCGTTTGCTCAGTCATCTTCAGAACCTTTAGGTTCTTCTTGAGCAAGTCCAACTTGGTAGTGTAGTCACGACCATAGTAAGTGCTTTGATTTGGTCTGCTTGGCTCTTCTGGCTTCTCTGGGAAACCTAGTGCCTCACTATCAAAATCAACTGAGATACCTCCGTTACGATAACCAATAGACAAACGAACTAGGCTATCGTGAGTTGTTCCAATGTTCTCTGGGTCTGATAGTGCTTTGATAGCGTGAGCAATAATTTCTTTCTCATACTGCTTGCTGTCTGCTTCATACTGCTTACGGCGTTCAGCATAACTCTCAATGTCTGCTTCTACCTTAGCAATCTGAGCCTCAACCTCAGCAATTAGTTTTGCTGTTGGTATCTTTACTGCTAGTGATTTTGCCATTTTCTACTTTCTTCTTGGGGTGTAATTATTATACATAGGGGGTGTGACATTTTAGGTGAGGGGGTAGTGAAAGGATAGTAACCCTACCCCCTCAAACTAAATTACTTGATAGTAGTCCAGCGTGGGTTGCCATTTACATCAAGACGGACACGGAAAGTGCCGTTCTTGTTTGCCACTACTTCCTGAACAATACCAGTTACGCCAGACTTGGCGGTGGTGAATTGTGAGCCAACAATTGGTGCTACCATTTTGCTTCCTTACACCTAATCAACATTAGGATTTGTTTAGTTGTTTATTTGTAGTCATTTTTGCTACTCCTAAATTATAGGGGATAGGTCTGTCATTGTCAAGCAAAACGCCAAAGATTTTTTCTACAAATTTTTGGGAGATTTTTTGTAGGTTTCGTAACTTGACAAAACTATTAGATCGTGCCGACCACAAAACCCCCAGGATGTCAAGTCCTGGGGGCTAGTTTATTTAGGCTGGCTGTTGTGCCTTTTGCCATTGATAGACACCGCATTTGGCTTCCGTCAAATACTCGTCATCAGTAATTGTTAGACATCTCTCAAAACTTAGAGTTAGAGTTGTTTCACCAAAAATTGTGGTAAAGGTTTCATCATCAAGGTTTATCTCATAGATACCCTCACAGAATAGGTCATCATTTCTAAACTCTTTGTCTAACACTAATGGAACTAACTCATTAGTTTTAGCATTAGCAATAACATACAAGATACTGCCACCAGTATCTCTAGTTAGGCTGGGGTAGTCTTTACTAAACCTCTCGCCATCCTCAAAAGTTCCCATACCATCTTCTCTAAAGTAGTTGGCATAGATTTTCTTTAGTTCCTCATCACTAGCCTCATAGGTTAGGTGAAGGTCAAAAGACTGCTTTAGTTTTTCTGTGTTATCTTGATTACGCAAGAAGTTTAGGATTGTGATACCCTGCCCCATTGGGTAGTGGTCCCATTGTCCATACTGACTAACTACTAGCTTGTCATTGTAAATTACTTCTGTTACTCCACGAGTTCCCATTTATCTACTTTCTGATTGTTTAGACAATCTTAGCAGAGGGGTAGGACATTTTACTACGTAATCGTAAGGTGTTATGGTTTTGTTATAAATGCGTCGGCCAGATCTATGGCCAGTTTAACGTCATAGCCAGGACGTGGTCCGCATGTTAGAAAGGATAAGATTAGCGGACCGTCTTGCCCCTATGCAAGTTTATTTTTTTAGTGTAACAAAAATTAATACTGTTGACATGACTAACAAAATTATTATTATTTGATATGGTTCCATTGATTCTACTTTTTACTCGCACTAAACAGAATGTCATTTCTTGCAAACACGCACTGGCCACAAGTAACACAAGCAGAACCTTTTTCACTAATCAGTGGAAGCTTCTTTGCATTCTCAGGGCAAGGTATTGCAGACTTTACACTTATTTGCAACATTCTTTCTTTGCCCATTGCAAAATTGTTAGCAAGATAAGCAAGCTTCACGCCAGTGTTTTTCTTTAGGTTAGTTGCAAGTTGAAAATTATCATCATCAGTTGAAAAATAGAGTGATAAGTTTTCAATACCCGTCAAAATTCCAACAGCAAAGTCTGAGCGAGTATAAACCCAGAACTGAATGTTTGGGAATGCAAGAATAACATTACGCCAGGCCAGGGTATAAGTTTGATTGAAAAAATCACCGTCCCAGTGAATACGGAATAGCTTTTCTGCTTTACGCTTTTCACAGTCCTTATCAAACTCATCTATCATTTGGTAAAGCAAGGCTTCCATAGTCAATTGGTCTGCATTGCGTAGTAGTTCCCAATTGTTTAGCAGAACATCCTTTACGCCCTTGTAGATTTTCTCTAGCTTGCCTGCATAACAGATTTTCTCACAAACGCTAGTAGCTCCAGGGCAGCTGAATGCTTTTCCACTAGGCAAACCAAACGTGTTAGCAATTGTAGGGGTCTTGCCATTAGGCGAGACAGCGTTAGTTACTTTACGGTCTTTTGAACGGATTAGTGGCATAGGGGTACCTTTCTAATTACACTATAGCAGGGGGTACTGACATTTTAGAACTCATCATACTCTATCCAAGCGTCTAGGTGGTGTTGCTCTACAATAGCCAAAACAGGGGCAACGGTCAAACCCTTGTAGCCTACGCCTTCAGGCAGACTAACTAACTTATCAAAATTACCCTCATTAGCATACTGAATAGCCTCAATACAAACAGGGACCATTGACTTTGGAATTGGGGGGAAGTGATTAGAAGTCAAGTGCCATTCAATAGCTTGCTCTAGTGGCAATAATTCTGACATCTCTTGTGCCTGTAGTGAACCCATTATTTTCCTACTTTCTTGATTATTAGTCTATTGTAGCAATACCCTCAGACATTATGAACATCTGCTTTTAGTTATAAGTGAGAATAGTAGGATTCGAACCTACTCAGCAAATAGCAACAGATTTACAGTCTGCCCCAGCTCTCCAACTCTGGCGTATTCCCAAGACATTAGATTATAGCATTGTCTTTACTATTTCGTCTAGTGTTTCGCCCCATGCCATGTTGTCGTATGCCTCAATAAGTTCTTCTCTTCGCCAGTTGAATGGTGTCACTTCTGCTCTCCTTCCATAGGATACTCATCTGCCCAATCGCCAATCATTTCCACTAAGGCGTAAGCCGACTTGGTATTAGTGACATTCAATTCGTGGTTGTCTTGCAGTGCTTCTAATAGCCTTCTTCGACTTAGTTTTGAAGAAAGCTTTAGGTTTTTGGGGTCACGAAGCTCGGATAAATAACTTAAGTCTTGAGCAAGATTCAATGCTTCAAAAACGACAGCATAGGCTTCATTACGATTTCGTTTTTGTTCGCTCACTTCTGCCCTCCTTTGATTAGTCCGTTTAGTTCAGCCATTCTTCTTATGACTGGTCTGTGCTTTATTAGCTCTGCAAAAAGCAGCTTGTCGTGAGTAGCTAAATAATCCAGCTCAGTTGCAAGAAGCGTGAAGTCGCTATCGCCTGTGTGTGACCACAATTCTTCAGCTTCCTGCTTGGCAATCTGCTTAGCGTTTTTCATCATCATGTTGATAGTTGCTTGCCTGTGCTCAAAGGTCATGTCCTCTGGGCGAATGCGTGTTCCGTCACGCTGTGTCCATACAAGTGTCACTTTTGCTCTCCTTGCCCACAAGTGCAAGTCACAACATCACACCAATCAGTAGGTGGTTTTGGTTTTTTCTTGCTCACTTCTGCTCTCCTCTAGCTCGTTCTTCTGCCATTTCTTTTCTTATTTGTTTTACTATGGTAACAATTTCTTCAGGTGTAAGTGGGTTTAGGTCTAAGTCTAAGTCATCTTCAAGTTCCCAAATTTCCTGAAGTAGTTTTTGCCTTCTTGCTTTTTCTTCTGGGGTATCAGGCATTATTTTACCTTTCTTGCTGAGGGGTGTCCAACTCTAATAGCATAGCATCTAGCACAGACATTATCAAGTCCATGGCCAAACAGGTTGCCAGGCCTGATTAGTCTTTGGCAGTAATCACAATTGTATTTAGTCATTAGCCTTGCTTTCTTTGATAGCCTTAGCGTTGTTGCTTTGTCTGCTACCCTTGTATTTTTCTGGGGTAGAAACTAGGTGTGGCGACTTTAGCAGATTACGGAACAATTCTCTACTTTCTGCTTTCCTTCTTGCTTCGTTCGCTTTTCCTAGTTTCATAAGTTCATTATACATTTAGGTTCTGACATTTTGGGAAAAAATCCAGGGCATTTTTAATAACCTTCATAAATTGATCATGGGCCACGACACGCCGACCACGCCTACGACATTTTGTCAAATGACACGCCGTAGTTGTGAAAATTTTTAGAAGGGTGGGTTTTCATTTTCTATTTGTTGCTTTAGTTCTTTGTTTTCCTTGTGCAAGAAAAAAATAATTGTTGCTTGTGAAAAAATAAAAACTAAAGTTGCGAAAGTTGCAATTAGCAAAAGTGTTGTTTCCATTATTTCTCCTCTGGTGTTGTGAATAGTGTAGCAACATCATCAGACAACATCAAGTCAATCTGAAAAATTAGTTGCTCTAGTTCTGCTACTGATAATTTTTCCATTAGTTGTCACAGCCTATCTCTGGATGTTCATTTGGATTTACATCTTTACCACATCTTGCACACTCTATCATTATTTCCAATCCTTTGCAATTTCTAAAATAATTTTTGACTGCTTCTTTGTTACATTGTTAGAGAGCATACCATACATAGCAGACAAAGCTAACATTCTAGCTAGTGTGTGATTATTACCTTTGGCTAAGTTTTTCTCAACTAAAATTTCCAAAGCCTTATCTAGTGTTTCTTTGATTTCCATTTTACACCAATCCCAATCTGATTTGCTCAACGCCATACTGGAGAATTGCCTGTTCCATTTCCGTTAGCTTTCTGCCAAGGGTTTTTTCTGCTTCAGCAACAATCTTTGCTAGTGTTACATCTTTCTCAATTATTGTTTGTCTCATTTATTACCCTTTCTAATTATTTAGATACTAACATAGGGGTCTGACATTTTTAGCGGTATTGCTCTTTTAGTCTTTCCTTCATAGCGTAAGCAAATACACGCTCAGGGTTGATAGGTGGATTAGGCTTAGCCTCAATTGGCACTAGCTTTATGATTGCAAGTTTCCATTCTTGTTTAGTTAGTTTTAGCATTTAGTTAGCAACCTTTCTTGATTGGATTAGATACATTTTGTTCCAGTGATAGTTTGGGTGGGTAAGTTGCCATTCCTTCTTGTCAAGGTAGTAGCTAGTGGTTGTCTCTTGGACATACCCACAACCCTTGCAGGTTGTCTTTCTATACATCTTTGTTCCTGTTGTTTTCATTTTATCCTTTCTATTTTCTAAACCTACCATAGGGGTCTGACATTTTAGTTAGCGACACGCCAGGGAACACTAAACTAGTTCCTTGTATTCCTCTGGAAAGTCCTCTCCAAGATAGCTTTCAGCATCTCTCAAGGGCATTAGTCCTTTATAGTCATCACAGGTATAGCAAACATAGTCATTGACTAGGTTCATACAAAACACACAAATTTGTTCCATTTATTTACCTACTTTCTTTTGATAGTTTTACAATAGCATAAGGGTCTGACATTTTAGTAGTCTTTGGTAGAACCTAAAGACTTAGCCAGTTTGATTAGACTATTTAGCGTTTCATACATTTCATCACTAAGGTTGTCTAAATCAACAATAGACATCAGCGTGTCAATTTCTTTCTCAACCTCTGACAGGCTTAGAATGTTTAGGGTTCTGTATCTACTTTCCATTTGTATCCTTTCTAACTAATAAAACCTTAGCACAGCCCACAGACATTTTGCAAGCGACACGCCGTAGATTTTTTTCTTTGTTATCATTTTGTTATAATTCTAGGGATTGTGGTCGTAACCTCGTAACACCACTACATCTTGTGGGGCCGACCAGATCTAGGGGTACTTGTCAAGCACAACCACTACATCTAGATTACTTTTCTACCATTTCGCAATAGTAGCAACCACCATTTACAGTTTCTGGAACTGTGCTGTGGAAATCGCAAACAATTCCTTTTCCTGTTATCTCTATTTTCTTCATTTATTTATCCTTTCTTTATACTTATACAGTATTAGAAGGGTCTGACATTTATGGGGGATTTAGGGGGTGTTTCTTAGTTTGTTATCATTTTGTTATAATTGGTCGGCACAGATCACGGACATTGTCAAGGCGACACGCCGTTAGTCAAAACTGATCTCTTCACACTCACACTTGCCATAGGCGTTGTCACAACCAATGCAGATACCTGCTTCCAATCCTGCAAACTGATCCATCTCTGATCCTTTCTAACTATCTAAATACTAATTATAGGATCTGACATTGTCAATGTGACACGCCGTTAGTTTATAACAATTAGGTAACAAAGCCACCAACCTATGCCAAATAGCAAGCTGTCAATGATTAGCTGAGTGTCCATACATACCCCAATTCTGCAACGGTAGCCATTAGATAAGCAAGATAAGCAATTCCTGCCATTACTAGCGATAGTGTTAGTTTCATTAGTCTATAACCTCGCTAATTACCAGAACCGTGTAACCTGCTTCTGGCATTGCATTTAGAGCAGAAATCATTTCTGCTTCAGTTGCAAACTCAAATACCTTTACATCATTTAGCTTTGAAGCTGTAACTTTGAACATTTATTTATCCTTTCGTTTATAGTTATACACTAGCAGTGGTATCAGACAAAGTCAAGTCCGACACGCCGTTAGTCAAAGAATTTTCCAGGGTAGCAATTCCAGAAATAGCCTGCTCAAATTCTTCCCAGGTATCAAAAGTTAGAACTAACATTCTTAGCCAACCTTTACAATCCTGAAGCCATTAGCCTCAAAATACCTAAGAGCATTTTCTACTCTATCCTCTGGATACATTCCACCTTGGAAGCTGTATCCTTCTTTTTCTACTGAAATCCAAATCATTTTTTTCATTTTTTATCCTTTCTTTATCTACCTATAACCTAACATAGGGTTAGGACATTGTCAAGAGACACGCCCAAGATTTTTTTACAAAGTTTTGGATAGTTTTTTGTAGGGTTTATACAACTACATGCTGTGTGCGGTCTGCAAAAATCAACTATATGTTGTAAATTATGCATCATACATCTTTAAAAAATATTCAGATTTTCTAGAAATAGACCTATGAAATTTTTTTCAACTATCCTATAATAAATTAGTGTGCTACAATGAAAAACATGAACTATGAAAACGAAATTTGGAAACCAATAAACTCAATAACTCTCAAAACAGGACAGACTCATTATTTTGAGGGGTATGAAGTAAGCAACTACGGAAGAGTCCGTACGTACAAACAAAAATATGGCAGTGTATCAAAAGCCAACATGGCAGCAGGTATTAGAAGACCTCTACTAAAAACTCCAACCATTATAAATGGTCGTCCTGACCAAAAGGGGTATATTCAGTATGATCTCTCTGACATCAACTTAGTCAAGAAAAACTATCGTGCTCATACATTAGTTATGCAAGTATTTGTAGGTTTGCCAAAGGAATATGAAGTAGTTTGTCATAACGATGATATAAAGACCAACAACCATATTTCTAATTTGAGATATGATTCTCAAGAAGAAAATATGAAAGATAAGCTCCGTAATAAGGTTTTAAAATCTCAGGGGTAGATAAGGCTTCGCCTGAAAAGAAAATCACCATTTCCCAATAGGACAATGAGCTTTTTCTAATCTAGTCTTTAGTTTCATGAAGCATCCACATTTCTTACACTGTTGTGTGCTTTTACGAAAAGCAGGGCATGCATAACAAATCTCCAACCTTCTATCCATCTCTTCTTGACTAGTTCTTTGTTCATTAGGATTCAACAAATCCCATGGTCTTGCTTCATCACTCATATATAGATTATATCATTGAAATATATTTCATTGTTATTTGGGATATGGTGCTATAAAGGTTTAAAGGTTTGTCCACATATAAATATTCTATGCTTATTACACATAAGGTTTGTGTATGTTTGCATTTAGTATGGAGGGTGGTTTGGAACTCTATATTCCGCCGATTTTTTTAAAAAATAATATATAATTAATACATTATGTCAATTGAAAGTTGGATTGGAATCATCGTCGGAATTTCAACGATAATTACGTCCGCTGGACTTGGTGTCCGCTGGCTCGTAAAACATTATTTCTATGAATTAAAACCTAATGGGGGCAGTAGTCTGCGCGATGCGCAGACGGTCATTCATCAAAAGGTGGACAGAATTGAAGAGAAGCAAGATAAGCAAGGCGAACGCATTGATCGCATTTTCGAGCTACTTTGCGAGCAAAAGAGCCGCTAAGTTTGGCGTTTTCTTCATAGTCTTTGGCACTACCTTTCTTCTTCCCTTGGATAGTGCAGGGGCAACTGCAACAGGGCCGGTCAATGTAATCTGCGCAAAGGCAGATGGCGAGCAACGCACATTCACTCCTTCTTGGGATAACTCAAACCGTTTCTTTAATGGCAAAGGTCAAATCTCACGCCTTTTTTGTGAAGGCGGTTATGCTGGCGAGTACCGTGTATTTGTTAGCAACAATCTGACCGATTCAAGTCTTGATTACTACAATGGCATTGTGCCTGTGGTAACTCCACCTGTGGTTGCAGAATCTGTGACTCCAACAAGTGTTTCTGATTCCTCAACTGCGCAGACTCAACCAACAGAGACTGATACGCAGACTGTAAATCCTGATTCTTCAACTGCAACTGTGTCAGATACACCGACTCAGACGGTGGATTCTCCAACTGTTGTTTCAGTTCCCGATAGTCCGACTGCAACGAATCAAAATCAAAATCCCGATACATCAACCGCCGTGACAGTTCCTGAATCTGCGAGTGTAATAAATCCGTCTTCTCGTGACGATTCTTCAACGACCTTAACAGTGACCGATTCTCAGACTGTAACTCTCGAAACTTCCACTTCAATTTCTGATACTGCGACAGTGACACCGCCAGTGCAATCACCGGCACAAACCCAACCAATAGAACCGCAACCATCTCCATCGCCTACACCTGCGCCATCTGTAAGTGAACCAGTCGTTGTTGTTGCTGAGCCAATTCCAGCGCAGCCTCAGCCAGTGCCTGACCCTGACCCTGTGATTGATCCACCAGCGCCTGAGCCTCAAGAACAACCTGTTGTTGATCCTCAACCAACTGACCCAGTAGATACTGCACCCGCCGAGCCTGACCCTGTAATTTCTGAGCCGGTGTCAGAGCCAGAAACCCCTGCTCTAACGGTGACAGAGCCTGTTGATCCAACTCCGACTCAAACACCCGACCCTGCGCCGGTGGATACACAGTCCATTGCACCGCAACCTTTTCAGCCATCACAATCCCCCGTTTCCGTTCTTTCAGTAGATGTGGCAACTTTACCACCTGATACACCTGTTGAACTTGAGAACGGGGTTATTTTGACGGCTGAGGTGGTCGTGGCTCTTGAACTGCTCGATAACCCTGGCGAATTGCTTGCCTCGATTATCACCGACCCTGCTCAGGCACTTAAAGCTATTGCAAACATTGGGGCAGATATGACCCCTGAAGATAGAAAGAAAGCGCAGACAACAACCGTTGCTGCGGTACTCACGGGGGCAGCGATTAGGAGAATGAATTGAAACGCTTGCTCAATATCTTAGCCGATTGGTTTATTGCACTGATCGCACTCATTATGGGTTGGATGACCCTGACCGGTAGCGCCCGCACCATCGCGACCTACCTCATCATTATCGGCACAATTGTTTACACCATCAACGAACTCACAAAGGATGAAGAATGAACCTAGTCAAAGACATATTGGGGCGTATGCTCGCAGTCTTTATCATCGGCGCTGCCGGTTTTATCTCAGGCGGTGCAATTGTCTCATCCGTTTCCAGCGTACAAATCTCGCCTGCCTTCTCTGCTGCTATGGCAGGAATTGTTGCCGTGATGGATGTCGCGGTTGAGCTTGCCCGGCTTTACATTGGCGATGGCCGTCTCACACGCGATGAGGTCAATCAGGCTTTTGCTAAGGCTTCCAAGTCCGACAAGGTAGAAAAGAAGGAAACAAATGAGCCAGCGTAATCAAATCGCAATGAAAGCCCGTGAAGAGTTGGGCTATGTTGAAGGCCCGGCTGACAATCAGACCAAGTACCAAAAGACAAATCAGGCTTGGTGCGGGGCTTTCTGCAACTGGGTCTTTAAGAAGGTAGGCGTTTCTTTGCCCGACTGCACCTCAACCCTTGCAGGTGCTAACGCCTTTAAGAAGATGAAGCGCTGGCAGGATGCTGAAACTGCAACACCTGAAATTGGCGATGTGCTTTTCTTTGATTTTCCGGGAGATGGTGTCGAGAGGATTTCTCACATCGGCATCGTTGTCGGTCTTGGCAATGGATGGGTTAAGACCATCGAGGGCAACACCGCCGGGGATAAGAAGAAGTCCACAGATGAGCGCAATGGTGGCGAGGTAGCTCAAAAGATTCGCGCCTACAAAAAGGTGAATGAGAAGAAGTTGCCTGTTTTCGTGGTAGGTTTTGGCAAGCCAGAATTTACTGATTAAGGGGGAAGTATGTTTCGGGGGGAAATACTTGATGAGGCAAACCGCCTGACTCACGGTGATCGTGACAAGAACTACGGCACGCCTTATACGAACCACAAACGCATTGCAGATATTTGGGCAGTAATCCTTGGCATTGATGTAACGCCTTCACAGGTTGCACTTTGTATGGCTGGCGTTAAGATTGCCCGTCTAGTTGAAACACCTGACCACCTTGATTCATTTGTTGATTTGGCAGCCTATGCCGCGATTGCTGGCGAGATAGCCACAGAATAGATTTACCCTTATCTCTTGGGTATAAATGAAAGAGCCTGACATCCTGCCGTTCCAGG
>OGVU01000061.1_pt1 | contig 13913 bp, 18 predicted proteins | sample 1575861 | NCBI WGS metagenome assembly OGVU01 (sample SAMN07581532, study PRJEB24739) | freshwater metagenome | place: Singapore | collected 2015-01 | reverse complement strand
GTTTCCCAGTCACGATATGCGTCCAGCGCAGAGCAAACCTACTCTATCTATGTATACGAAGATAAAAACTATATTTCTAGCAACATTGCAGTACATAATACTGTAATTATAGAAGATAAACTTATTTATGAAGTAGTAAATTTTGATAAGGTATTTCCAGTTACTCCTGAACAAGTATTTACCACTGCAAACCAAGCACAGATGACACCACTGCTAACAAAGATTATTCAGCGTTTTACCTCTAGCCCATTGTTAAAGAATTTCTTAAAAAATAACATTAACCGCTCAGAAGGTACTATGCGATTTCCTATATCAAGTAGAACAAAGACGCTTTACTTTCGTATTGCTGGTAGTAGGGGTGAAAGTAACGTGGTAGGTTTACACATACCCCGCATTAAAATTGATGAGGCTCAGCTTTACCCTATTAAAGCATTTACTCAGCTTTTACCTACACTAAACCATTGGGAACCTAATACCCAGTTAATGATGGCTGGCGTACATAATGGATTACGTAATAGTTTACTTTATATTATTGATCAAAAAGATAGAAAATATAAAAAGTATAGAATAGCTTCGCATAACAATCCTTACTACTCACGTGAACAAGATTTACAGAACCTTCGAGATTGGGGAGGGGAGAATGATGATCGTTATCAACAACTCGTTCTCGGTAGACCTGGTAGCGCATCATTTCAAGTAGTAAGTAGAGACCAGATTATTACTAGACCATATCCATTTTATACCTATCGGTATACTAATAATCATAAAGCAAACAAAGAACTATTTCAGCAAGTATTAGGGCTACCAAAAATAGAGCAATTAGAAGATAGCGCAGTAATCCTTGCAATTGACACAGGCTTTGTTGATCCTACAGTAATTAATCTTATTGCTTTACATGGTACTACATGGAAAACACATGTGCGATATATTTTAACTCGCATTGACTTTCACGAGCAGTCAGAAATTATTGACTGGATAGCTACTAACTATAAGGTGTCTACTATTGGTATAGATACCGGCCCTGGTGGGGGAGGAGCGGGTATTGTGCACACACTCATGTATGGCGATAAATACAGAGATAAAAACTACGCAGCAAGAGTACAGGGATTTAGCTTTAATGAAAGAATAGTTATTGGTGTAGATGATAATGGTATTGAACAAACTATTGATGCTAAATCTCATGCAGCAGTAACACTTATTCGGATGATCCAGCAAGGTGAGTTTATCTTTAGTGATATTGATCACGAGGGGATAAGTCAGATAGAGCGCATATCAAAGCAAAAGTTACCATCTGGTAAAGATAGATATTTTATTATGTCAATTAACGGTGTAGGAAATTCATCTGATACTGATGATCATATTTTTGCAAGTTTTATTTGTTTTGCATTAGCAGTAAATCATGGTATTGATACTACAATAAAGGTACGAAAGTTAGGTAAAGTTAGTTCAGCGTATACATAAACGTAAGTATAGGAGTTACTATGAGTGATAACACAGTAGTCGGTGGTAAGAAGATAGCTAAGGCTACTTTTTCTCTTACAAACATTGGTAATCAACCATTATATACACCCCCCGTCAATAAGATACTTATTCCAGGATACTATAATCCGACGAATAAGCTCTTTGACTACCATGATACTATTCGTCTTTGTCGTTGGTTTTATACTTTTGACCCTATTGCGGGAACAGTTATTGAACGCATGGCGGACATGAGCGTTACCGATATTCGCAACAGAAGAAAAGGTAAGCGTAATGTAAAACCAATCGATGATACTACAATGGCATACTATAATGCGATTGCTAAAATGCTTAACCCTCTACTCAAAGCAATAGCACTAGAATACCTTATTCATGGTATGGCGGTACCTGATTATGTTGTTGATCGTGTGCGCGGGGATATTCTTAGTGAGTATTTGGGGAGGAAGCGATACTATATCCCCGCTCAAGCATGGGTAAGAAACCCAGAAAACATTGTACTCCAGCGTAGACCTACTGGCATGGATCGTCAAGTATTCTTAAAGATACCAAGCGAAGATGTGCAATTTGTACAGAACAAAGGGCTACATCCAAATGGTAGTTATGATCCTGAAGGGTATGAGCAGCTAGTTACTACATTCCCTCGGTATGTAGAGCAGATACTATCAGGCAAGACACTTATCCATTTAGAAAGTGTTAATGCTATCTTACGTAAACCTAATTCATATTCTGACTATCCTACTCCATTTCTTACGAAAGCAATTAAAGCATTACAGCATAAAGAAGCTATCAAGCAGATGGACAGAAGTATAGCTAATCGCGCTATAGAAGCACTACGGCATGTGCGGGTAGGCGATAAAGATTACCCCGCAGATGATGATGATATTACTTCTGCACGTACGGTAATTGAACAGGGGAGTAGTAATAGTGAGCGGGTATATAATCTTATCACTCCACACACCTATGCTATCGAGTGGATACTACCACCAATGGATGCGCTACTATCACCAGTAAAGTACGATGAACCAAATGCAGATATTTTCTTAGGCTTAGGTTTCCCTCGTATTCTTACTGTAGGTGAGACACTACGATCAAACGCTTCAGACAGCAAGATAGCCTCACTTGGCCCTAAGGCCACGTTAGAAGATATGCGATCTGCAATTGTTCAGTGGTTAGAAAAACTTTACTTTAAGCTCGCAGAACTGAATGGATTTACAAGTATTCCAGAACCATATTTTACTCCTATTCAGACAATGGACTACACTGCGTTAGTTCAGTTTGCAGTTGCGGCAATGATGGCGGGTAACATTAGCCGTGACGATGTTGCACAGCTCTACGGCACTGACTTCGAGTCGGTAGCGGCGCAGCGTGAGATTGAAAACGAGTATATACAAGACAATCCAGGTGTTTTTAGCATGACTACAACTACAACTACACCACAGGTAAACAATGATACTACAACTACAGATACTCCTCCTTCAAATACAAATGAAGAAGAAGATACTACTACTACAGAACAACCGGCAGAATAATGATTATCGTTATATAAATAGTCTAGTATACTATAGGGAGGTGTATAATGGTACAAATTATCACTGATTTCATGGAAGAAAAAGAAAGAAGAGAATATGAGGCAAAAGTAGCAGCAGAATTAGCTGCAAAAAAAGCAGCAGAGGAGGCTGCTTTAGAAGCAAAGAAGAGAGAAGAAGAACTAGAAAGAGCAAAGCAAGGGCAAGATTTTACCAACCCTAAACTTCTTCATTTTCGTACTGTAGATGATTTTGCGGTATACCTTTCTTCGTTACTCCCCCCAAGTTGGTTTAGAAAAGTTGCTATTCACCACACAGTAGTACCAACGGTAGCTCAGTGGAGGGGGCTTCCTAGTTTACAAGCAGTACTAAGATATTACCAACGGTTAGGATGGAAGTCATACCCGCACCTATTTGTAGCCCCTGATGGTATCTGGCAAATGAATAATCTTCTTCTTCGAGGAACTCACGCCAACATTGCTAACGGATTTTCTATTGGTATTGAGGTAGTAGGAAACTACGACAATACTACATGGGCAGAGCCGATTTATACCTATACACTTGAAACAATCCTTCATTTACATAAATGGAGGGGATTAGATAGTACCGATATTGTATTACACAGAGATTACAACAAAACAAAGTCATGTCCAGGTAAAAAAATTACTTATGATTGGATACAACAACAATTACAAGAAATAAAAGAAGATGTTGTAGTAGCATTAGATAAGTATCGAGTAAAACTAGATAAATCTCGTATTCGTCAAGGCCCCGCGCTTGCGTATCCCGTTGCTGGTATGCTTTATGCAGGTGATATCTTTTTATCAGCAGCGGTAAAAAGAGATGAAGCAGGCGCAGTAGTTAATGGTAAATCTGAGTGGGTACATGTAACAAAAGCTATTGCTACACAAAATCAAGTAAGTGACCTTGGTTTTGTGCATAGTAGTTTGGTAGAAAAGATTGATTAAAAACTTAATTATTTAGTAAGCGAGGTTAAATGAAGTAGTACTATGGACATAAGCAACATGTTTACTATGATACGAGATGTAGGCTTAGTTACTACTATTATTTTGTTGTGTTTATGGGGGGTATGGCAAATTATCATACCCGCACTTATAAAACAACAAGAATCACAAATGAACTACTACGTGAGTGAAATAAAAACATTGAGAGAAGATAGTAAACTTGATCGAGATAGAATGTTTGAAGCATTTAATAGAAACACTGAAGTAAATGCAAAGTTACAAAATGCTCTTGATCAAATTAACACTCAACTTGGTGAACTAAATAGTGAAATTGGTTTGTTAAAAAAAGACGTAACCGATCTTATTAAAAAAGTAAAAGAGGTGTAACATGTTTGAATTTACCCGTCAAAATGCTTCAGAGTTAGTACTTATCTTTAGTCCAATGGTTTCAGTACTTGCCACCTACCTTATTGCTCAGGAAACTTGGTCAAAGGTAATGAAGGCAGTACTAGCATTTGCTTTATCAGCGATTTTTGCTATACTTGTAGCGTATGCAGAAGGATCACTAGTAGAAAACTTTTGGTCTAATTTTGTAACTATCTATGCAGTAGCGCAAGGTATTTATTGGTCGCTCTTTAAGGGAGCTGGTTTTGAGCAAGCACTAAACGATCTTCGTGCAAAGCGTAGTTCTAACAATGATCTAACAGAATAACACTTGACAAGTATTTAGGTATCTGGTATACTACTATCAGTGCGGGGGAAGATACCACTCCTCACTCCCCCGCACTATATGAAAAAAAAGATTGTATTGTATGGGGATGATTAGGTATCGACGTGGTACTGTGTATGTAAGTAGCGATAAACGCCCATCGAAATAACGTGAACACATACAGATAAAGCAGTGTTGCGGACTAGGGTGCAATTCCCTACATCTCCACCAGTATGCGCCGTTCGTCTAAAGGTAAAGGCGGCTGTCTTATATACAGCTTATGAGGGTTCGAGTCCTTCACGGCGCACCAAGGGTATAGTACTTTAACAATAAGGAAAGGATATGGTAACATATAACATTATTAACGATGATTGTGTAAAGGCTTTAGAAAAGTTACCTGCTAAAAGTGTAGATGTGATTTTTATTGATCCGCCATATAATACTGGAAATACACAAGATAAAACACCTACATATACAAAAAATGAAGATTATATAAAAAAGAAATGGAAGTCGTTTCATGCGAGTTGGGATACGATTGACAATTATGAACTTTGGGCAATAGAATGGTTACGAGAAAGTAGTAGAGTATTAAAGCCTAAAGGAAGTATGTTTATTTGTGGAAGTTTTCACAATATACCTGAAGTTGCGTATGCGTTAGGTAAAACTGGTTTTTACACTATTCAGTGGGTAGCTTGGTGTATACCAAATAGTTTTCCTAATCTTGCAATGACAAAAATGGTATCTGCTAATCAGACTATTATTTGGGCGCGACCAAGTAGTAAGGTAAGTCATTTTTACGATAAAGAAGCAGCTAAAAGTTATAACGATGGTAAAAATATACGAGATTACTGGATTATTCCAAATAATACAAGCGCTGGTAAAGGTACTTCTTGGAAACAGCATCCTAGTAAAAAGCCGGTATCATTAGTTTCCCGCGCTATTGATATAGCATTACCAAAGAAGGGAGAAGAGTTAGAAACAAGTTTAACCTATGGCCCTCTACACGTAGTAGACTTTTTTGCAGGGAGTGGTACTACGGGGGAAGCGTGTAGAGTATTATCAATAGATACTACATGCACACTTATAGAAAAAGATCCTATGTATATAGAATGGATAAAAGAAAGGATGTTAGTATGAACATTCCAGATATGAATGAATATGATTATTGGAGTAAAAGAGGGCATGTAGAGCTTTGTTTTTCTGAAATGGAGTTAGTAAAACTTGCTAAACAAGTAGTAAGTACCGAAGAACGATATAAGAAAATGCAGGCTTGCGGGGCACCTATGAGAGAATTACTAGAAATTAAAGATGAGCTCGCTACGTTAGCAATACTCTATGCAAACTCTTTACGTATGTACCAATATAGTACTGGCGTTTTAGCAAAAGCAAATTAAAACAACTTGGAGAAAATATATGAAAAACAATCGTGGAGCAGAAATTATTCGTATTCCGTTTGAATCTACTGGTACTTATGTTGTTAAAGCGGCAAATACACATGGAAAGCATTTATTTATTCACTCAATGTTTATTATGGCGGATGTTAATTCTACAGACGTTGAAATTAGGTCAAACGGTGTAAAAGTATTTGCAGATATGCACCTCGAAAAGAAGGGCTCATTTATTACACTTCAGCACAATGAGTATGCTTGGATTGAGTGTAGTCACGAGCTTACTATTGTTTCTACTCAACTAATAAACGGCTTTGTAGTACTGACAGAAGAATAGTATGCGTACTATTATAACCGCAGAAGATATTGAAGATCTTTATCAACCACAGTTTTGGAGGGTTGTAGGTATTGTTACTGCGAAAGAATATATCCCCGCAATCAATCATCCAGTGTTAGCAGTTGAGTTAGTAACTGTTACTCAAAAATGTTACTCTCTTTTTGCTACTTCTTGGGCATTAAACTTTAACAATTATATTTTGGTGCATAACACCTACGAACTAGAGTTTGACATTGATCAGCGACCATTAGTAACAAACAACAGTATTATACGTAGTGTGTACTTTAGGCTGCTATCAGCAAAAAAGTTGTAAGGTCAGTAAGTAGCAGTTAAATCTGACACATATCTAACATATATCTAACACAAGTGACTTGACATCAGATCAAAAGCAGTATATACTAATACTGCTTGAGCGGGTGTATCGGCTCTATCTTCTAAATAGAGTACCGTAAGTGGATGATGTAGGTTCGAGTCCTATCTCCCGCGCCAAGACATACAAGTTTTTATAGGTGTAAAAAAGAAAGGAAAGGACATGCTCAATTCAATAAAGGCAATGTTTCAGCGAACGTTTACCTACGAGGGGCCAAAGACAGTAGCAGCTAGTGACGATCCAACATGGCATACGAATACTGAGTATGCTGATAATGAGGCGCGAGAGTATCTTGAAATGGTAGCATATAGTGGTAAGTATCCTACTGACGAGGAGCTAGCAAAGCTACAAAACTACATGGGTATTGTCTACAACAATGAGCTATATCTAGCAATTGATCGGTTTGTCAATGATCATCTTTGGTATCGTGATAATGACGATTGGCGGGATTAAAGAAAGGATAGTGTATGACAACAGTAGATTTTACTAAAGCAGATCCTACATTTGTAAAACATGCACATGCTCTACTAGATGATATTCTTAATGAAGTAAATAGAGTTATCCTTGATGATCTTGTTAGTAGAGAAACTGAGTTTTCTAATGACCCCGCAGTAGCTGCGAATGTTATTAGGCGTAATGACCTTAGAACTCTTGCGGGAGCGTGTCTACACGAGTACGCAATGACTATACCAAGTTATATTGACTCCATTGATCAGGCGCTTAATGATGCAGTAGATTCACTTATTTACCTACATATTACTAAGAATAGTGACTATAGCTCATATAGTAATGATCGTTGGGCAAATATCCGTACTTGTGAGTATATTGGTATCCCCGCAACTACAGGAATACTTGTGCGGGTACTAGATAAAATTAATCGCTACATATCACTTACTAGACTACCACAGCTACCAAGAGTAAAAGAATCTCTTGAAGATACACTTCTTGATATTGTGGGGTACCTTCTTATTCATGATTGTTTACAAGTAGAGGCAGTTGGGGTGACTAGCGGTGTAACAAGTAGCTCAGTTAGAAAGTATGATCTATGACAAGAATTATCTCCAACTTTCTTGTATTTGCAGTACTGATGGTAGTCGTATATATTTTATTTCAATTAGCTATGGAAAGTTTATGGAAAGTGTAGGTATGTTATGCGATATGTAAGAAACAGAACAATAAAAGCTATTCCATATAGCGATGTTAAAGTAGGAGATCTTGTGCAAGTAGTAAATGGGTATCTTCCTACCTATGGGCTATGTGGTAATGTTACAAGGCTTGGGGATGCTGGAGGTATTCAATTACTTACTGTTCAATTTCCTAATTTTCTTACTCAACTTACATTTACCCGCACTTGTGTAGAACTAGTTAAAGATCTTGAAAGTAATAGAACATGCTCATTAACTGTGTAGTAAATAGGAGTTACCTATGTTTTACGGCCCAGTGCTTACCAATACACAATCAATGACAAGGTTGTTTGAGTATCGTAAACAATTACAGTTTGATAGTATTAAAGTAATTACTTCGTGGGGGCTAGATAGCGGGTGGAATGACACTACCCGCGCACAGATACTTACCCTTACACCTAATCCAGTAGTACGTACTACGTATGGTGATCCATCAAACAAAGGTAAAATTGCTTACGCTATGCCATATGCGCAGAATGTAGTAGAAGAGCTTGCACCTTGGATTAAATTTAAACCAGATCTTATTGTTGAAGTGGGTAATGAACCAAACATTGGTATCATGCCTACACAATTTATTTGGGAATATCGGTATCATCTTAACGAATCAATAAAACTATTGCGTAAACTATACCCAATGGTACGAATCATTGCTCCAGGGTTTATTGTAAATAACACTATGAAAGAGTGGTTAACTATTCTAGGCGATGTATTTGCCACCGCAGATTATATTGGAGTACATGCGTATGAACACGTTACGTATACTGATAGCACTGCATTACCTAAAACAAATCATTTACAGGAAAAAACTGATCTTTTAGCATACCTTAAAAAGCCGCTCATCCTTACCGAGTTTGGTATTAACGCTACTTCACATAATGGTAAACCTATAACCAACAAGATGAAGCAGCAAGAGTATCGTGACTTAGTAAATGTACTGCGAGCGGTAAATACTAATCCTCAAGCTATTGTAGAACAGGAAATGTTTAGACCAAGATACAGTACGTTAGTACGATCACTAGTTAAAGCAAAAAGTAACAACGTACAGTATGCAGGAGCATTATTTTACCATATTAACGAAAAACGAGATATTGATCCTCAGTATCATATTGCAGTATAACTGCTAGAAAGCGGATAGCATATGAATCCTCCCGCAGCAAGGAGATCAACAAACTATCTTACCAAAGCATCAGCAATTATCATTTGGCTTATTGGAGTACTTCTTACGTTTAACTTTTTACTTCAAGTAGTAACTGGATTAAACAGAACTGGAATTTTTGTACTTGCGATAGCACTACAAATTGTACTTACTGTAGCTCAGTCACCTATTTGGATGAATCGTTTTCCTGGTATGAATATCTCTTTTCGGTTTTTTAGTGTAGCTTGTCTATGTATTGACGCGCTGATTAACTTTGGTGGAGTTCTTGACATTATTTCAAGAATTGACCAAGCAGGGAGTGTACAGGCAATCGCAGTTACATTCTTCGGATATGCTGGTGTTTGGCCAATGTGGTTAAAAGGTATTATTGCGGCATTTGTATCATTTATTCTTGCTGGATTGCCAGAGTATTTATGGAAAGTAGATTAAAGGAGTATATTATGGGATTTGATCATTGGATGACGCCACCTGAGCAACTAGAGGCGGCCCGCTCATTTATGGGAAGCATTGACCTTGATCCAGCAAGTAACTATGTAGCGCAGCAGTATGTACGTGCGGCTACATATGCTATTACAAGAGAAGAAGAAGATCGTCAAAATAAACTATATGAAGAGAATAAGCTAGAAGTAACAAATAGCGCTGTAACTGGTACAAAAGTTATTAATGGATTAGGTATTCCTTGGTATGGTAATGTATGGGTTAATCCTCCATATTCAAGAGACTTAATTAATCTGTTTGTAGGTAAGGTAGTACACGAATCGTATAACACACAAGTAAAGAACATTCTTCTTTTGGTGAATAGTCAAACAGATACTGGATGGTATCATACACTTCTTGAAAATGCACAGGCATTACTTTTATATAAGGGAAGATTAAAGTTTTGGAAGGTTATAAACAACCGCGCTTACGATAAATGGGAAGGTGAGAAGTCAAAGCAAGAAGGTGCGGGGAAGATAGGCAATTCACCAAGATACCTTAACTCACTCTTTTTATTTACTCACAATGATGATTACATTGTTAGATTTAAGCAACTATATAGTAAACATGGGCATGTAATTAATTTATAACTTTATTGTAATTATACAGTATTAAGGAAGATAGTATGAGTATAATTGTCGCGCTCAGTGGTGGTAAGGCTTCTGCTTGGTGTGCTGATTGGGCATTAAAAAATTATCCCAAAGAAGAGGTTATTTTATATTTTAATGATACAAAATGGGAGCATAAAGATCTTTATCGTTTTCTTGAAGATCTTTCAAAGTATCTTAATCATCCTATAACTGTAGATGCTGATGGAAGAAGTCCAGAAGATGTATTTTATGATCTTAATGCTTTAGCAAACAATCGTATGCCTATTTGCTCGGCAGAGTTAAAAGCAAAGCGATTACAAGACTACTATAAGGATGGAGATACTATTATTTTTGGTATTAGCGCGGATGAAATACACCGCGCACATAGACTAACAAATATATACGAAGCAAGAGCGTATAGAACAAAGAAAAAAGTAACGTTACGCTTTCCTTTAATTGAAAAAAATATATCAAGAGAGCAAGTAGATACATTTCTTAAAGAAATAGGTATTGAAGAGCCTTTTCTTTACAAACTAGGATTTAGTCATAACAACTGCTCTGGTGGTTGTGTGCGAGGATCAAAGGCTCAATGGGCTTTGCTGTATGAAAAGTTACCAGAAGTATATTTAGAGCGGGAAAGAGTAGAGGAGGAAGTAAGAGAATACCTAGGTAAAGATGTATCATATTTGAAAGACTACACACTAAGAGATTTACGAGCAATGATTGAGCGCGGAGAGGTTAAAAGTAGTAAAGCACGCCAACCAGACGATGTTACTGACTGTATTGGTATATGCTCTACTACCGCATAGTATAATATAAAGGAGCTTTATGGAAACAGAATTAGTACCAAAAGAAACACCAGATTTGGTACCAGAACTACTACCAGAAACTATTTACACTTGTAGCTCTATAAACCCTCAAGGAATAGCAGATATGCTCAATAGTGTAAAGAGTAAATACGGGGGAATTACTATTCATAGTATTCTAACTACTGACGGAAGAATACAAGATACACTAGTAAAAGTATTTATTGCGTACTATAGTATTCCCGCGCAGCAGGTAGTTATAGACAAAGTAGCAGATGATACTAAGCAGTCAGAAAAACCTACAGTAATAAAGAAGCGTATGTATTTAGGGCAGGTAGATGAGTAATTATAACTAGAAAGACATATGTATGCCACAACCAAGCGGAGGATTATTTATAGAAGATAACCAAGATCTCTACATAGAATACTACATTTTTGATGATGATTTACCAGTAGAGGTTGTAAAAGATTTAGCAGATATTTATGGATTTGAGTCTAAGTTTGCAGTTGGAGTAGATATTGAAACTACCGGATTATACTATCAAAATGACAAAATTACCTTGGTACAGCTATTTGATCCGGTATATGCAAGAGTGTTTTTGGTGCGGGTGAAAGATACTATATTCCCGCACTCATTAGTAAGTTTACTTCAGCATAAATCTATCGCAAAGATATTTCATCATAGTGAGTTTGATATTAGTTTTTTAAGTTATCATTATCAAGTATTGGTAAAGAATGTTATTGACACTAAGATACTTGCGAGGATAGTAAACCCGCTTGCAAGTAGGAGTGAAACTTCGCTTGTCTCTTTACTTTATCACTATTTTAGTGTATACTTAGAGAAGGGTACTGCAACAAGTAACTGGTGTGCGGAGGATTTAACTGAGACACAGATTCGCTATGCAATACGAGATGTGGTATACTTACCTATGTTGCGCGCTCAACTTGAAAGTCAGTTAAAGCCCGATGTACTACAAGCAGCGGAGAGCGTATGTAATCATTCAGCCGCGCACATTTGGTTAAAAGTTACTCAAGGGATCAACGTTTACGAGAAGAGAGTATTATGACAAAAGACAATACTAATACTATAGCTATTATCCCCGCGCTGAAATATGTGCGGGGAGTTTTTCTATTTCTTTTTACTTTATTCTACACAACACTCTACACACTTTATAAGAACACACATGATCGTATTACCATAAAACTATACACAGTACTATATGATCTTCTTACACAACGAGCAGAGGCTATTATAAGTATTGCTACTACTGATATTCATACTAATACTCAATATCAACAACAGATAGATGAGTATATTACCTATGCTACTGATAAGTTAGAAGATTTTATTTATCGATTTACTCCAAAGGTATTATTCCTTGTAGGTAGTTACATGATATTCTATCTTCTTATCTGGTTTATGGGGGTATCATTTAGTGTGGGGCTAACTACTACACTACAATCAATACATAACACATCCTATGAGTTTTTAACACTCACCCTCCACATCGTATTTACCGTAGGGTTAGTAGTACAATTACTTACTGCATCGATATTATTCTTTTCTACTATATCAGTAGTAATACATCACATTGTGGGGGATATTGTTAGTTACACACTTACCATAGCTACTACGAAAGTAAATGTCGGAGATAATGTCGGTGTAAATGGTGGAGAGAGTGTCGGGGTAAACAATACAGTAGTAACAACTAGTATTATAGAAACATTAGTAAATACATTTAGCTTAACTACAAACAGTACTCCACAACTTATTGTAGGGTATCAGAATAGTAATACTACTAATACTGCTACAGAAAATCAATGGGTATCAATATCATGGAAAGAAAACAATGGATTACTTGTAGCGGGGCAGAGCGGGAGTGGTAAAAGTCAAACTGCTGCATTTTACCTTATTCAATACGCATTACAGGGGGTAAAGTTAATTCTATGTGATTACGATAGTCCAGATGGTGATGAAGAGACATTATCTGAGCGGGTATCATTTCTACAAGAATCATTTTATCTACCACCTGCAAAGACAACAGAAGAGATAGTAGCAAGACTACGATCACTAAGTAAAGAGTATGAATTACGAAAGAAAGATCCTACTCGAAGATTTCCATTATTGTTTGTAATTGATGAAGTAAGTGCGTTCTTTCAATCGCTTGATGATGGTGATTACGGATATTCACCAAGTAGTTTTGCGCGGGAGTTACTCTTATTCCGCAAAGTAGGAATACGAGCAATGATCATTGGTCAGGAGTGGAGTAGTAACTTCTCAAAATCAGCGCGGGAGGCACTACGACCAATACGATCAGCATTTAGAGTAAAAATACTTCATAAGATAGATGGAGCAAACGCGAAGATGTTACTCGATGCAAGCGATCAAAAATCAGCGCGGGTGCTATCAGAAATGAAAACAGGACAAATCTATCATAACAAAGAAATACTCAATATACCATTACTCACTAAAGAAGATGCAAAGTATAGTAGCGAGCGGCTACATAGTACAGTACTCTACAATGAAAAAATATATCAGGATAGAATATATCAAGCAGCTAGCACTACTCTTACCCCTACTCCTAACACTAATCTTACCCCCACAAAAACCAGCGGGGGAGAAGAAGTGCTCCTCAACTCACTACTCAATATACAAGAATAAAGAAAGAGAGAAAGGGAGAGAGAAACAGAGAAAGAATAAAACAAAGAATAAATAAAGAAAATATACAATACCTAGAATATAAGTATATGCCCACTATACTGTATTCTAGGTATTTTTTTATTTACCCCTACTTTACCCCTCTTTGCCGTGTCAACCATCCTACCCTCTAATCGCTCTTTTGGCAATTTCAGAATATCAGGCACACTAGGAAGCGGTACCGCTTCCATTACCATAGCGTCTACCGGGTTATCGTGACTGGGAAAC
>OGVU01000060.1_pt1 | contig 13917 bp, 23 predicted proteins | sample 1575861 | NCBI WGS metagenome assembly OGVU01 (sample SAMN07581532, study PRJEB24739) | freshwater metagenome | place: Singapore | collected 2015-01 | reverse complement strand
TAATGAAAATAATGAAAATAATGAAAATAATAATTCTAAATATAGAACAGATGTTTATTTTGGTTCTAAAGCTGGATTTTTTACTTGGGAAAATAATGTAGACACAAATAATGGTTTTGTTAATGTATTAGCATCTCCATTACAAAAAATAAATAGAAATGATGAGGATGATGATGAAATGACAGACGAAGAGTTTATGCTGAATGCTGAGGCTGTTGGTAAAGTGTACTCACTTACTGGCTTTCAAGAAGCCTACAACAATCGTGAGTTTGTATTCAGTCAATATTCAATTAGAATCATAGGAGTATAAAATGAAAAGGTTAGACATCAATCAACGCAAACAACTTATTGCTTTACTTGTGCATCATATGATGTACTCTGACGATAAGTATGCCCATATCCTTGCTATGTTGGATAGATGGGAGAGTGAGACCCCAAGCCAGGGATTTGATTTTACATTTGATGAACTCAGAGAAGAAAAAAGAATTGTTAGAAACAGAAAGAAGTAATATATTTGTGCCATGTACTTGATGACAATAGTCTTTGTTGAGAATACGGTAACGTGGACATCAACAGCAGTAAGTGACACAATGTTTAGATATTACTACATTTATAACGATTTATATGAAGACGATTAAACAACTTTGGGCTCATGTTGAAAAATTTGCAGAAGAGCATCCTTTCGCAGCATCTATGTCAATAACATTTATAATTTGGCTATCGCTAATTTATATTATGTTATTTTAATAAAAAAGATTATGGTATTAAAAATTAATGACGACCTTCAATTGGTTCGGTACAGAGATATGACCAAAGGTTTTTGGGTATCTGTTTTGATTAACATTTTATTGGGTTCAGGCTTGATTTACTATAGCCAACTTCCAGAAAAGATTCTCTACATAACTCACACTAAAACAGTTGAGGCAGTTGCAGAACAAGACGTCAAACTCACAGACTCAGGCATAACAGCCGAATTAACTAAGAACGGTGCAGTGTTAGCAGCAATGGCATGTGCACAATCTAAGATAGAAAGTAATCACGGCAAGTCTAATGTGGGACAACAGGCAAAAAATTTATTTGGAATTACGTATCACAAGTGTAAATTTGTAGCCGGCAAGCATGGAGTGTACTCGAAATACAATACATATAGAGATTGTATCAAGTGTTACATTCACATACAAAATCGTTTTCTTGGTAATATTCATTTAAAATACGCAAGCGACCCGACATATGTAGAAAAATTAAAATTGACCAAATAGTTCTTTGTGATATGGATAGTAATGCGTATATTTGTATATATGAAAAGACTAACAGAAAAAGAAAAACAAGAAATGATTGAACTGTACACATCAGGACAAGTAAAAATACCAAGAATGCTAGATGAAAAATATGGAGTTTATCTAAACTCTTGTTATTTCATCCTCAAAAGAAGAAATCTAATAAAGTATTCAAACGCAGATCAACATAGACTATTTGACCAAGATTATTTTGAAAACATTACTACAGAAAAACAGGCTTATTTTTTAGGATTATTAGCAGCAGATGGAAATATTTCAAAAAAAACAAATACGATAACACTAGCCCTTAATATCGATGATGGTTTAGAATTAATGGAAGAATTTAAAAAAGAAATTAAGTCTACTGGAACAATTAGTATTCATACGGACAAAAGAACAGATCATAAAAGAAAAACTATGGTAAAGATTACCTTTACTAGTCCCAAAACAAAAAACGATTTACAAAAAATGGAAATTTTTCCCAATAAAACAACCGGTTTAAATTACCCCAACATAAACAAAGAACTAGACAGACATTTTATCAGAGGTTTCATAGACGGAGATGGATCATTTTTCTACAAGAGAGGAATACTTGTTTTTTCTTTGGTTGGTACAGAATCAATTTTAAAAACCATACAAAACATACTGATAGAAAACACTAAAATAAATTTTACAAAATTACACAAACATAAAACCGGCGTTTTTTATCTGAAGATAGCACACAAAGACACTCTGAAAATTAGAGAATGGATATATAAAGACTGTTCAATAGCAATGAAAAGAAAACAAAATTACCCAGATCGAAATACAACACTAAAGTCAGTAAAATGAATATCATGATCAAAAGCACGTATGATTGGTTGTTGCACTTCAACCCATACAATCAAATGTGGAATATGTTCCACCGTGAAGATACCGTTGCGTATTGGAACGCAGAGGAGTTTAAGCATCCTCACATCAAGAGTTCATCTTTGGATACACTCAAACACATTCTTGATGAAACAAACGGACTAGAAGATAAAATAATCGAATACTTAAAACAACACTCATGAACACAACAAACAACAAACTAGTAGAAAAAGAAAAGCTAAGCGAGAACACAGAGAACGCGTTTGCAGAATTGGTCAAGTCTATTGTAACCTACAGAAAAGAAAATCTGATTGCAATTGTATCACGTTATGACCAAGAACATTTGACTCGAGAAGAATTAGTTAATTTATTAGTAGCAGAAATAACAAGAATCTAATCAAAATTAAAATTAAAACAATTTAATTATTAAAATTTTATGGATAATAATCATATAATTATTGAGAGACGTAATCGTTACGGTGACCGTATTCGATTTGAGAAAGAAGGAAATACCATTAAGATGACAGGCATGCTTGATGCAGGCTTGCGATTTGGGTTGGCTAACGATTATGATACAGCCTACATTGTTTATATGACTGAGGCCTCAGACCCAAATCTTTCTCGTGAAGAGTTTGAAAGAAAGATGGAAACAGACTATGACTTCTTTAATAAATACTCCAAGCACGTAAAGTCCAAGGAGAATGTTATTGACTTCGTAGACCCAAGTGGAGGACCATACATCGCATTAGGTTCTAATCTTGCCTACTACTTTCAATGTGAAGATAATATGATTGTAAATAAAATCGACATCAATGAAGAAGCGATTGTATTTTCTATCGATTAGACTAAAGAATTTTTGGTCTGACTTTGCCCCCTGTGTTGTAGACTTTACAATCATTGGCTTACTAGGATTTTGGATATATTGGACAAGATGGAGAAAGTAAGAAAACAAAAATCAAAACACCAAACAACCATTAGTATTCCCAATGGACTGTACGATCAATTGCATCAACTTGCACACAAATTTGATTTCAGAGACGTAGATGTATTGGTGTCTGATTTAGTTTATTACTACTGCATCAAACATAGAGTTAGATTATCACGAAAGGCATTTGCCAAAAGAAAGCCTAACAAGTTAATCAACGTTACAATGACCCGAAGAAACTCCACGACATTGGCAGCATACGCCAATACAATCGGAGTAGATTACAATACGATTATGAATCAGATTATTAAATCATCAATTGGAAAACTAAAAGAAAAGCAAACTAAAAATGAAGAAAGTAGCAGCGATATACACGAGGGTGTCACACGTTGACCAAGTCGAAGACGGCTCTTCGTTAGACAATCAGTTGGAGAAACTACAAGCGTTCTGTAATATGAACGACTACGAGATTCGTTATCAGTTCTCAGATCCAGGCGTATCAGGTAAACGATTTGAGAATCGCCCTGAGTTCATGAAGATGATTAAGTTGGCTGAACAAAAGAAGATTGATGTAGTTGCCGTATACAGTCTATCTCGTTTTGGTAGAAACCTCAAAGATACTCTCAAGTGGATTGACTTCCTCGAAAAGAAAGACGTGGCATTCTACACGCAAGACTTTCAAGTAGACACTCGTACGTCTCACGGCAAACTTATGCTTCAAATGATTGCAGCATTTGCTGAGTTTGAATCCAATCAAAGGGGAGAACTTATCACAAGTGTTATGTCACACTTAAAGAAAGAACGCAAGGTATATTGTGGCGTTACCCCATTGGGCTTTCTCAAAGTTGATGGGAAATTAATACCTGATGATGGTGAAATGAAGATAGTCAAAACAGTTTACGATTTGAGGGAGGGAGGCCTCACTTACAAAGACATAGCCCGTGAACTAAACAAACAAGGAATCAAAGGCAAGAAGGGTGGGAGAATAGAATCAACAACCATAACCAAAATACTAAGAAACAACATATATGAAGGACTCATTTGATTGGGAAAAGATATTAATCTACACACCCAGCGGATTTATTTTTGCGATAACCGATGATGACTATCTGCGCTATCGTACTGATATGCTATCAGATATAGCCAGCGATAAAATGATTTACGATGATTCGGCTAGTTATGATAAAGCATCCGAAGTAATTAGAAAATCTACTTGGATGGAATTATCAAAATACATTACCTTTGTAGACTTCCTCGAAACAAGTTCATCTGATATCTTGCAAGAAAGCATGATTAGGAGAGTACCTGAACTCGATAAGGAAAAGCACAGAACAGCCATTGTAGACAAAAGAAAAAAGTTTAGAGACTTATTAACTTAATTATGAAAGCGAGAATAATCCAAGCCACAATTAATAATATAATAGAATGGCGTGTTTATTATAACCAAGAGATTGTGGCAACATTTGCACAATACAATCACGCAATTTATTTTAGGGATTACCTAAACGAAAACTATTAAACTCACAATTATGAAAATTAAAGTAAAAGTAGAACTGTACGATAAAATGCTCGAAGACATGGGCATCGAAGACACAAGAGTAGTTGACATGATTCTCGAGACAGACCATATTACTGCCATCAGACCATCAGTTATTGATGGTGAGGTCTCAGACATAGAAACATGCATATACACAGTTAGCGGTGAAACATTCATTGTTAGAACACCATTCTCTTATCTCTGTAAAATATTATACAATGAGCAACAATAAACAAAGTATGAAAACTGACGAAGAATTACTTAAAGAAATTATCCGATTATCATGGAAAAGAGGTTTTTTAAAAGGCTACATGACAGCATCAATAATAGCCTTAACAATTTGTATGTTAATAATGACAATAACAAAATGAGCAACAATAAACAACAACCTAAACCAGAAAATCCTAACAATCAATTTAGCAACACAGAGCCATTGACACACGCACAGAGAGTTGCTATTGCAAACACAATGAGCAACAATAAACAAAGTATGAAACTATACACAGAAGAACAAGTAATTGCATTAACAAAAGCAGCATTTACAGCAGGTCAAAATCATAACTCATTTATATTTTCGGAAGAGTTAAAAAATATTAACCCCATTGAACTACCAAGTGATGGGGAGGTGGAACAATACATAAAATCATTCCCGTACACCAAACATCTTGATGATGGTCAATACAGTGATGGTGTAATTGTGGGGGCAGAATTGGCAATACAATGGATGCGTGATAAAATACAAGGAGGTAACAATGAGCAGTAACAAATTAATACAACAAGGTTGGGAATGCCCAAAATGTGGTGGTGTTTATTCCCCATATACAAATAAATGTAATCTATGCCCCACGAGTATTACCCGCACGTACAGCACTAACTAACTTTGGAGTTACTCCACCTAATAAATCTTCACGCTCTAGCTTAGCGTTTTTATACTTATTATTAAATTGCTCTAATTCTTTTTCTAACTTAGCAACTAACTCAGGGTTTTCTGCTTGGCGGGCACGTTCAATCTTTAGACGTGCATCTTTACGTTTAAGGGCAATAGTACCTTTACGTTGCAGGTCTTTGAGTTCCTGCATTTTCGCTTCTACGTAGTCACGTTGCTCTTTATCTAACCCTCTTAAGAAGCGATTAGCAAACTTAAGGTTTTCTTTAGCGTATAAGTCACCGGCTAGGTAATCTAACGCCTGTTGTGGAGACTCTGTTTTTCCAATATATCTAGATGCCGCATCTCTAAACTCTTTATCTTGGCGAGCATTTAAAGGCTTAGTTGGCTCTGTCGGAATTGATACGGTAGGTGCTTGACGCTTAGCAAGTTCTTCTTTGGCTTTTTGCTCTAATACTAGTGCAGGGTCGATTCCCGCTTCTCTTCTAGTAGGCTGTTCAAAAGCACTGACAGGAGTAACCACTCCTCGTCCTTCAGGTCCTTCAACTCCTCCGGTATCGGCAACGGCTTCTCCAGACACAGGAACGCTTGGCTCAATAGTTCCGGCGACATCTTCAGCAGGTTGTTCAACATCTTGTGCTACCTCCGGTTCTAATTGCATCTCTTCCTGAACAGGAGTAATAACTTCTCCTTCAGGCTTTGCTTTACGTTTCTTACCAAAATCAAACTCTTGTTGTGTGGACAGAGCGTTGAACGCTTGCATAGCCACACCTTCGATGCCCTGCTTGGTGCTATCAGATAAGGCACTGTTTGCACGGACACGTCTTAAAACATCTGCTATTTTGGCTGCATCTTCTGGCTTAGCCATATCTAATCCTACAAGCTCTTTATAGAACCCGGATTGTGGTTTTAATCCTACATTCTTAAGTAGGTCGCCATCTAATACAGTCTCAAACTTAACTTCAGGCTCAACTTCAGGAGTAAAGCCGGCAGATTCTTTCTTTAGTTCTCTCTTAACTGAACGCTCAGCGTCAGCAGCTTGCTTCAATAAAGTTTCACGAACAGACTTCTCAATAGTTTGGTCTTGTTCTAACAACTTCTTGGTAGCATTAATACTATCTAGGCGCTCTTGTAGACCCTGCACAGTGTATGCTTTAGCATCACGTTCAGCTTTTTCTTCAATAGAAAAGTCTACTGGCAAGCCTAGGGTTTCTCTAAACTCTCCCTGTGTACCTTTTTCAGACAACTGCTCTGCTTTTAATGCGGCCGCTGGGGCAAGATTGACACCCTCTTCACGCATCTTAGCTAAATCTTCAGCAGGGTTAGCGCGCAGTCTATTGACGCTATCTACAACCAAGCCTTGCTTTAATTCTTGCAGTTCTTTAATACGAGCTTTAATCTCGTCAGTCTGTGTTTCCTGCTTTAAACGCTCAATCTCAAGCGTAGCTTCTTCATAAGATGTGAATAACTTAGTAGCTGTTTCTTGTGCCGCTACGTCAGTAACTGGTATCGCCGCCTCTTCGGTAGGTGAGGGTTGGCCGGGCTGTCCTTGTTTTGCGCCTGTAATTGTGCGAGCAGACTTGCGACCTAACGCCATATCTGTAATACCTTGGATTAACGCACCAACTGCGCCACCATAAGCAGCTTCTTCACCAACACCTTCAATAATAGACTGGTCTGGCTTGTAAATCTTTTGAGCAATTAAATTTTGTGCAGCGGCAGCGGCAGCTTCTTGAGCCGCTTCAGCACCACCTGTGACCAACGCACGTTGAACACGGTTAATAATGCCCTGTTTTAACGGTGCAGATAGATTATCTAAAAAGGCAAATACCGGTAGTACCTCAGTTACCCCAATGCCTGCACCCAGTCCAGTAGCTAGACGGCGTTGCTCAGGCGTTGCGCCTTCTTGCTCGGCTCTTAATCTAGCTTCTCCTGCACCAGCACCCGTACCTAAAGCGGCTGCGCCTACACGACCAGCGGTACCTAAAGGCCCCATGGCAAAGAAAGGTACAGTAGAGCCTAATGCTTCACCACCTTTTCTACCAATAGTTTCTTCGTAACCAGCTTTAGCTTCAAATGGTGAACGTGCTGCAGCACCAATTTCTTGGATAGTCCTACGAGCACCTGTCTCATATTCATCCGGCAGAATAGAACTTAGACCTACACCGGCAGACTCAAGCACATTAATAGCGCCTGATGGGATACCTTTTAATGCTTCTTTGGCTTGGCCAAATAGAGTAGGACCTTTTAGTAGCTCTTCAAACTGAGGTACTGTAAAGCCTTCGTATGACAAATAGCTCCGAATGTCCTCGTCGGGCGCCCCTTTTGCCAACATCGTTCTGACGTTGGACACAAGTTGTTTGTAATCACGAGCCATTTAGCCTTAGCTTTAGCGAGTTGGTTTAATTCCGTAGTTGTCTATCATACCCTGAAGTGAAGCCCTGTCAAGTTTTCCACCACCGGCACCACCTTGCAGAAGCATCTGCATAATAGCATCAGTTTTCTTAGCGCCATAAAGTTCTTGAACGGCTTTCGTCAGTTTAGGGTCGGCCATAGCTGCACGAACCAACTGCAACTCACCGGGTTCTCTAGTAGCAGCCAATCTTTGAATATCAAGCTGACGCTCACGCTGACTATAATCTACACCGGCTTTAATAATATCTGCGTAGTCACGACGACCTTCACGTTCGGCCTTGCGAATATCAGCCATACCTTCTTGAAGTGCCTTAGCACCTGCCGCACCACCTGCACCAATATTAGTAAAGGCGTATGGGGATGCACCACCCATGATGTTTAAGCCGGCTTGTAATAAAGCCATATTCTTAGCTTCGCCACGCTCTTTAGTACGCTCGGCAGCTTGTTCTTTAAACATAGCTTTTAGTTCAGCATATGGGTCAGTAGGGGCAGTAAGAGCAGCGCCTCTATCTTTAGCTTTAGCAGGTTCAGTAGATAAAATAGGTTTTGTTTCTTCTACCAGCGCCGCAGGAGTTTCTTTTACATTACCCGGTACAGGAATTGGACCAGATGCACCGGTAGCTATAGCTGTGGCTTTAGGTACTAACCCTAAGTAGCGACCGAGATTACTAATAATGCCTGTACCGCCAGTAGATGGGTTTAGTGGGCTAGCTGCTATTAAAGTATTCTTAATGTTACGAGCTATACCTTCAGCGCTTGATGGGCTACGGTAGTAATCAAAAATACCACCAAACATACGCTTTAGACTGCCGGGTTCGCCATACTTCTCATACTCAGCACGCTTTTCATCTGTTAATCCACCTTCATCAAAGGCAACGATGCCACCGCCAGCCATACGCATCTCAGGAACTTCGTTAGATGCAATACCTACATCTGTCATTTCTTGAGGAACTTCTTGTTGAGCGTTAGCAGCCATAACCTGCTCCATAATGCTTGGAGGTTGACCGCCGGTTTGTTGTTGGCGCAGAGCATTTAACTGTGCTTGATTCTGTGCAATCTCAGCTTTACGGCTAAGAATCATAGGCAAGTCTGTCTTACTAATGTGACCTTTTTGGGCCATTTGCATTATTAATGTTTGTGGGAGAGCCGCCAAAGAGTCTAAAGACTGCTTTTCTTCTCTAAAAGTTTCTAATGCTCCAAGAATACCTGCCATGATTAACCTTTACTTCAACATGTTGTAGAGTGACAAACCAGTCAAACCTAGACCAGCTAATTGGCTAGCGAAGCTTGGAGGTGGAGTTGTCTGTGCAGTTGTCTGAGAGGATGTATAAGTAGGCACACCACGCAAGATGTTAGCCATACCACCCAACTGTTCTTGACCAAACTCAGAGCGCTTAAGTAACTCGGCTTTCTGTGCATCCAATACTTGTTGTTGGTAAGCACGCTCGAGGTCGCCGTAAGCACCCATTGTCTTGATACGGTCAATGTCCGCCGCTTGTTGTGCTGTACCTGAACGAGTAAATACATCGCCAAGCTGACCAAGGGCCGTGCCTTGTTGCAATCTTGCGGTTCTTTCTGCTTCCAGACCTTTTTGTGCTGCTTCGAACGCAGATTGAAGACCTGTAGCTTGGATTTGGCCCAATTTAGTTTGTAGGTTGCGGTTAGCTTCAGCAGCTTGAATAGCTTGTCTAGACCCACCAAAAGCCCCAGCTTTAGCAGCTTGAGCGCCTAATTCAGGCATAGTCTTTTGATAGTCACGGATAGCTTCAGCTTTGTTTACATCAATAACATTCTGTGCATAAGGAGACATGTAAGCACTCATAAGGCCTACATTAGTCATACTTGGTAAATCGCTACCAAGAATCCCATACCCCGAACCAGCAGCACCTAACCCAGCTTGGAACTGCATAGGAGTATTCATCTGCCCTAATTGCTGACCAATCTGTTGTTGCATAGGAGACAGACTCGCAATACCACCCGCACCGGTTAAACCAGAACTAATTAATGGGGCATAAGTAGTTTCATAGTTTCTAGAATATACTTCTTGGGCTTTTGGTAATAAGCCGGGTACGTAATCTGAACTACCGGGAGTGCCAGTACCTGTAAAGTACGGCATTAACTCCGTTGGAATCGACTGTTGGCCTGTGACCGTGGTTGTTTGAGTTGCCATTATTTATCCTTTACACCGGCATAAACTTAGTTGGATTAATCTGTTTACCCTGCTTTTTAGTGCCTGTACGTGCTTGACGTACCTTATCCATCATTGAGTATAACTGCTTTGCACCTGCTTTAGAAGAGCCATTTCCTAAATGAGACACTACATCTGCAGGAATTACAAATTCACCATCTGCCAAACGAGCAGGTTGCTTACCATTGATAGTGGCAGGAATATCATCAGACATACCATCACCACCACCTGATAAAAATCTAGGGGGCATACCACCAGCGGCCATTTGAGGAATATTACCATCTGCAGTTTGGCGTGGCTCATATCCATCCCGTTGGGACTGTAAAGCAGCTAGACCCCCTGGTGCCATTTGAGGTACTGCACCACCTATAGCATTCTGATAAGGGGAACGTCGCATAGCGGCTATACTTCGCTGATGATTTGCTTCAACACTTGCAATTAATGATGCTTGCTCAGCATCAGCCTGAGCTTTAGCTAAATCAGAAGCTTCTTTCATTTTTTCAGCTTCATCAATAGCCATAACACCGGTTGCGCCCATATACATAGGAGCGGCAGTGTTCATCATAGTAGCACCGGATGCTTTAAACGCTTCGGATGCGCCGGGTGCGCCTGTAGATAAACGATATGCGCCTCTAGCTACATTAGCTGCCTTATCTCCAAATTCAGAGAAAGCTTGGCCAATACCGGCTTTAGGTGCCATAGCTGCTCTATCCGCAGGTAACAAAAGCTGACCGGCATCGTCATAAACAATAGATGGAACAGCGGCTTGCCCAGCACCAGCGGTAGCTGCGGCATCAGCAGGTAGTAAAGGAACCCCTAAGTCATCTACAGAAATGGATGGAGCACCGGTAGAAGCAGCGCTACTTGAACCAGCAGCCCCAACATCACCAAGACCTTTTGATAGGTTTCATTCGGTACATAGGTACCATCGTAACCAGCCGCAGTAGCTGCCGCCTCTAATGTTGTTCCTCGTACGTTTACCCCAGTTGTTGCATCCCAATAGTAAGGAGCACCACCCCTAGGGGCAAAAATTAAATCTTCACCAAAGTTATCTTGAGTCCATAAACGCAACTGCTGCCCAATACCAATAGTAGCGGCAGAACCCCACCCACCACGAGACCAAGGGCCAGCACCCCAACCAAGACCAAATGTATATACATCAAGGCCTGAAGGGACATAATAAGTTGCTACAACTGTAGCTCCACCCTTACCAGTATCACTAGCGTTAGCAGTTACAGAAAGTTGTATTTGGTAGGTTGTTGCACTGGGTACGGCAATAACTTGATATTCTTGATTTAAAACAGCGGCAGTTACATTACCCCCTAAACCAACGCTACCAGAAAACCGGACGTAATCCCCAAGTTCTGGGTTATAAGTAGTATCAGTAACAGTAAGAATATTACTACCGTTAGTAGCTGTAAAAGGGCCAGTAGGCGCGCCTACATTGGTAGATACACTATACACAGGGGTTATATCGTAATATGCACCACCTTTATTAATATAAAACTTAGAGTTTGTACCTAAACCTAATAATACTTCCCCTGCTAAAGTAGTCCATTGGTTTATAGAACGGCAAGTACCTAAAAATTGGTTATTTGAATATCTAGTCCAACCACCTATTTTTTCAGGGTACCCTGAACGAAAACGTACTTTGTCACACTCGTACCAGCCCTGCTCGTTAGCATAATTGGTATTTTCTCTATTAACACCGGGACGGAATACTAACTTTTGTAGGGCCATCTTACTTTACCATTTTGATAGCATGTTCACGAAGACGGTTAACTCTAGCCGTCCAGCCTTTACCGAATGTACCAAAAGTAGGCAGAGAAATCAAGAAAGCTTGCCGTGCGCTGCAGTAGTCTTCTATAAGACATATGAGTGCTGAATCTTTAAACTGAGTAGCTGCAGCAACAGTACGCGGACCAATAGCACCATCTACAGTAACTCCAAGGCAACTTTGTAGCAACCTAACTGCTCTTCCGGGGCCAGAATTAACGGCAGTGTCAAACACACATAAATCAAGCCCAGAAGGTAACTCAGAGCATCTTGTAGCGTTCCAGTAATTTCGTTGATATAACGGTTTTACATCCGTAGGGGTAAGGGCACGCATTTCTGCTTCAGTTACTTCCTTACCTACCCACTGTTCCCAAACACGCTTAGTAACCCCAAGATTAGTCATACCACCGGGGTCTTTAGGATGGTTAACAAACCCACCCTCTTCTTTGAGGGTATGGGCAAAAGCGGCATCAAAATTATGAATCATTTTGTTAGCATCTTATCTATAGAGGTTGTTTTATCGGCGCTGCCTTTTGAACTACCAAAATAATAAGCTACGATTTGTGTAGATATAGCTGAAAGTACACCTAATACATAGATAATAATATCTTTACGGGTTGAATCAATAACACCTTCAGAAAACAATACCAAACCAAATAATACAAATGTAGCAGTCAGTATGCTAATAGCTAGCACGGGCACAATAATTTTATTTAGGTAAGGAGCGTTTTCAGAAGTAGCAACGGCCATTTCCCTTTTACGGGCAGAATCTAAATCAGCTACTTCGTTAGCCATACGGGCAAGCTCGCCCTCTTGAGCAAGCTTAGCTAAGTCGAGTTGTGCTTTAGCTCTAGCTTCTGGGTCAGGGATTAACTTATCAATTAATTTACCGCCAATACCTAATAACTCTGTTAATGGAAACATTATGCCTCCGTATAGCTAGATACTGTACCATCTGTGTAATACAGAGTTAGGGTTTTACCTGATATAACCATGCGAGCCTGTTCACTATGACAACATACTGGAGTATCCCATTCTCCATCTTGCAAGTTGTTTTGTAGCTTATACATATCGTATAGTACTTTAGCTTCGTTTTCGCATTGGCAATCTGCTTTAGCCATATTAATATCCTAGACTTGTCCAAGTTAAAGTAAGAGTTTGGCTTCCAAAATCGGCAACAAAACCATTCCACCATTCACTAACTGAAATACTAGTCCCCGTATCGCCAGTACCCCAAGCATAAGGGAATAATGTTATTTGCACACTATTTACAGAGTTTCTAGTAATACTGTATGTGTAGTCTACTAAAGTGTATGGCCAGTTAGGGGCTCTTGTTTGTACTGTATTACCTACCCCTAAAGTAGATAAATTAACCTGCCATACCATAGTCCAATAAGGTCTAGTATTAGTGGAAGCACGGGAGGCGTTTGTTGTGCCCCCAAACTGTAACCAATTCCAATCACATGTCTGGCAGTTAGGCGGGTCGGTTGGCCAAACACCCATAGTTAAAAATATGTCCCCAGAGGCACCATATCTATCTATGGAAAATCCTGACTGCGCAGAATAACATCTGCCTAAAGACTGCCTACCGGTTAAATTAAGAACCCAAGTTTTATTCTGTAGATTTTGCATTGTTATAAGGCTGTTATTTGTAACAACCCCTGCTAATCTACGTACGTTAGTTTGGTTTAAATTAAGCCCTGTAGCACTAACACCTAACTCTGTAGCAACGTTAGTTAAGGCTATTGTTCCGCTAGGCGTGGTCATTATGGTGTTCCGTATGCAGTTACGTTACCTGAAACAATTAAATTACCTGAGCTATCAATAGATGCTCTAGCAGTTCCTGATGATAAAAATGTTAGTTTTCCGCCAGACACAGTAACAGTCCAACCACTACCAAGCGCCACTGTAGTTGCTGTTGCTGTAGTAAATGTGCCCGCAGCAGGGGTTGTACCACCAATGACAGTATTGTTTATAGAACATAGACAAGCATCTATTATGTTACCACAATCAAAGCATATTTTACCGCTCAAGCCACTCAAACACGTATCGTGACTGGGAAAC
>OGVU01000059.1_pt1 | contig 13917 bp, 32 predicted proteins | sample 1575861 | NCBI WGS metagenome assembly OGVU01 (sample SAMN07581532, study PRJEB24739) | freshwater metagenome | place: Singapore | collected 2015-01 | reverse complement strand
GTTTCCCAGTCACGATAGGCACAAACAAAGTAGCCAAGAATGCGATCAGCCATGGGGTGTTCGCTGACACCCCGCTGCTACCTCATGAGAATGAGGAAGAATTCGGAGCACTTTGCGAAAACATTGCCCAAGTTTTTCCTCCTACAGTATATCTATAAATAATTTACGGTAGCTTTATCTTTACTTCCTCCGCTGCGAGATTACCTATACTATAACTATATTTTACTGTTACTTGCCAGATGTTTCTATACTTACTTTTAGTTATTTTTGCGGGGAAAGAATATCCTTTACTCCGCCTATACTTTACCTATAATATAGTAAGAATATGTTATATGTTTACTCATATTGTATGTACTTTACCTGCTGATATGATACTATTACTATAGTATATTTAGTATTTTCTATCATTCCCCCGCCCATATAGAGCAGATGTTATCTATGGTAAGGATAGTTATGCTTTACTGAGTATACTGTAGCTATACTTACATACCTATATCTGGTATACGTATACTCTGAGTATTTACAGTATTTATATGTGTTTATTTGATAGGTTTATCTTCTCTACTTACTTCCCCCCGCTGATATACCTATATTTACTCTACCCGCCCTAGAATTGTACAATTATCCCCTGTTTTATTGTCATGCTAGATAGTACCACACGCTACAATACCCCTGTGACGCTCTACAACGGCTCCTAAGGCACGATAAATGCGTTTAGGTGTCATGACTAGGGTAGGCTATTTTGAACGCCTTAAAATGGCTTGTAGAGCGTCGATTCTCCTATATGGAATAGTAATACTGTTGTAGGTAGGGCGGAGTAATTTTATACAGTAAAATAAAAATACCCCCGCAAAATATAAAATATGCAGGGGTAAAAATTATTTTATTTTAATCTAAAATCTAAATTTGAAATTACAATTTCAATTTGTAGTTACTTGTCCTCCATTTCTATTTAGTATACTCATTAGGTAATCTTGCCAGATAGCAAACGAACTACTATCTAGGATAATACCGCTATTCTCATATTCCGGCTTCCATCCATAACCTGTTTTTACTGCTTTGCCTATAGTAACATAAAGTGTATTTATATTACTATGCCAGTATTTAATTTTTACACTATCCCCCTTTTTGGATAGATAATACAGAATTGTATACTGAGTACCTTCATGATCCTTGCCGTTCGTGATCTCCCACACGATAGGATCGGCGCTATTAAAGCGGATTCTGTCAAGTTTTAGATAGTAAGTGGCTTCCTGAAAACTACCATACTTTAGCTGGAAATTGTCAATACTCACTGTAGTATCCGTAATTTGCAGCTTCGTATTAAAACTACTTTTACCCCGCTTTCCAATTACATCATGGTAAGTGTGAAGATTGTACAAACCGTTAAGAGTAATCATGGCTTAGTTACCTTTCGTTTAGCTTTACCTTACACTTATCATTATACCAGATCCCCGCCGCCGGTACTAGGGGAATTATCCCCTATTATGCTTTTGGTTTCGTTCGCTAATCAGTTCCTTTGCTAAGTTTGCATAATTACTATAGTTAGATCCATATTTCTTAGTTTGTGAGTATTCTGTATACAAAATATGGAATAACGTAGCCGCCGCATAAATTGCACTATCAGATGCATTATTGTCTACTAACTTCTGACAAAAATCTAAGGCTTCCTGCAATAGATCGTACGTCATGATCCTATCTTTCTATGCTACTTACTTATTCCCTACACTTACAGTATACCAGATCCCCCAATTGTAGACTAGGGGATTTTTCCCCTAGTCTAGGGGGCTATTTACTTACTCTACAAAGAGAACTGCTAAGGGGCGGTCATCCGTATTTTCCATATCATTAATGTAATGTGATACCTGAATTGATCCTAGTGCACGGTCTGAGTTTGTCAAATTATGCGTTTTAGATACGCAAACTACGCCCTTTCTGTTATTATTGATTAGTGTTACCGTTTGCCCAGGGTAAAAATTACCTAGACTAAATTCACAAAATACCCAATTAATGTTACTACTCTTTGGGTAGATCTTTGATACCAGTTGCCGCATTTCGCGGCAAAGGTAAGAGCGTCCGCTATACTTCCACGCATTACCAATATCAAAACTACCTTCGATTATTTCTACCCCGTTGTGGTTATCCCTGACAGTTACCGTGTAGTTCACTTTAGCCCTCTTTCTATGTTTACGATTACCTTACACCTACAGTATAGCGTACCCCCACAAAATATACTAGGGAAATTTTCCCCTATTTTGTGGGGGTATATTACCCCCTAACTAATCCGCCTTAGCATACACATCCCACAATTCACATAACATGTATCCGACATAGGAATGATAGCTCTTATTCTCTACATCATTGCTGCAATTCTTCAATTGCATAATAAAGCCATTGAAAAACATACTAAAAGTATAGAAATCATTCTCATGCAACGCTTTCATGAGCGGGAACGAGTCTATTAACCGCCATCCCTCATTTGCTGGAATAATACCAACATTTACCATCTGCTTTACATACTGCATTACCATAATAAACCGCTCCGCATACTTCGTACCAGACGCGAGTCCCCCATGGGCGTTCAATTCGTAGTAGTACTGTAACTTTTCAAAGTTGAGATAGTCATGCTCTTTTAGGTGATCCTTAAACAGTTTGGCCTTTTGAACGTTAGTCAATTGAGTAACCATGGTTTAGTTTCCTTCTGTCTAATCACGCTTTACCTTACACCTACAGTATACCACGCCCCCTGAGATTGTAGTAGGGGAATTATCCCCTACTTTGCCGGTAAAATCTACCTTACTTTACAATCTCACTAATCGTATATAGCCTAAATCCATGTTTCATACAGTACATGTAGTAATCATATACCTGTGTGAAATTGTCAAAAGTCATGCCTTTACTACTATCGTTACGGTTTTCAATACTCCAATATAAGTTATTGTCAGTTTCATCATATACGCAGTATAGAATATATCCATTATTGTGAAAATACTGATCTACCCGCTCTAGCATATCTACCGTAGGATGTGTAATTGGTTGCATTACCTTTACCTTTCTTATTGCTTTACCTTACACTGCTATTATACCAGACCCCCGCTGATAGCTCTAGGGGAAAAATCCCCTAGTTTTCAGGGGAAAGTAAGTAATAGCTATCCCCCAACATTCTACACACATTGTCAACAAAACCATTTCTACTCTTCATATCAGTAAACGCACACTTTAGACTAACCTCATTAGTAATCATAGAAATTACAGATTCTAAGTGTGCAATTCTACCAGATAGTGGTACGTCTGTCAAGTCTAAGATTGTACACGCAATGTTATGAATCGTGTAATTTTGGTGTAGCTTTACAAATAGTGAATCGGTAATTAAACCGTTTTTGTGGGCTACACTTACCAGATCCGCAACCATGTAAGCTACCTTATAGTAGCTATCTGCGTTAGTTGGTACATAGAGATCTTTTACATCTTCAATTGTAATATCTTCTAATACTAGACGGTTCCCCGTCATACTCACAAGCTCCGCCCAAAAATCCATGTCTGTCTCATGCATACGTACCATGATAATTCTATCTTTCTATATAGTAATTACAGTGATTCTAATACATACTTGTAATAACGGCGCGTGATTCGCTCTTGCGCCCTTGCCGCCGTATTGACTAATCGCATACCATAGTAGTAATCTTGCACATTATACAGTTTCATACAGATAGTATGGTGTAGTGTTTCAGCTTCTCGCACCAATTTGTACTTAGATTGTAGTAATTGGTGCTTGTCACTAGTAATGTAACTATCGATCATGTAAACTACCCGCCCTGCGAGATCCGGCGCTTCATTGCAGGTAGAGATCTCTACGTATACCCCCGCTACCCCGCGATCCGTAATCCTACCTGTCCCGTGAAGAATACGTACACCGTTGTTAAAATCGAACGTTACCAGATCGCCTACTGCGTATACTACTTCCCGCTGCATAACTTACCTTCTCTCTATACTTGCTTGCGCTTTACTTGCGCTATGATTGACTACACCGCTACTATACCACACCGCCCCAATAGCTGCTAGGGAAGAATTACCCTATTTTTAGGAATAGCGCGGGAAGAATTGTATATACAATTACTGTATGTAATTACTATATATACATATAGTAAACATACAATCTTACTGCACCAGATAAAAAAAAATACCCACAAGTATAAAACCTTGTGGGTAACTGTGTATAGATATTATCAAGCTATAAGTATATACATGTATATAATATAGCTTGGCTTTCCCTGCCTAAACTTCAGCTAGCTGATGTTGGAAGCCCATGCAACCAATTACAAGCCCCGCTTCATTACGCACTAGTCCACAAGGGCTAATAAGGTCATACCGTTCTGGACATGCTAGGCGGAGCATGGTAGACACGATGTACAATACTCCCTCTTGCGGATCTGGTAGATCGGTAATCTTACCATACTTCATACTGTAAATGGGAATTTCATTTCCGCCCTCAATACTAATTCTCAAACTAGAATCTACCATTTCTTCACTAACTCTTGCAATTGTACCAGACTTGGGAAATACTACAGAAGTATTCCCCGTTACAACAGTTACATCATGTGGAGTAAGATTGATTAGTGTTTTCATAGTGTGTTCTCCTTTTTAATAGTGTAAAGCGCATTTAGAAGATTCTTAACTATCGTCGGGGCAAGCATATCAAAAATTGGCCATGGATCGGTAATGTTAAATTCTTCGCAAATATCCATGATAAAGCAAGAATATGCGATAAGAAAATAACCAAAATCATGAGTAATAACCACCCTTGTAAAATAATCTTCCATATCTAAGACAAAGCTAGGGTTTACTTGTGTAAATAGAGAAAACTGTTCATATGCAAGATTACTTAAATGATTATTAATAATTTGTCTATTGATCTCCTTACTAGGATACTTGCGCGAAAACGTATACTGATATGAATTTTTAACTTCATAATAGATATTATCAAATTGCGGCATTTTATAAGTACCGAGTGTAAAATCTGGATTAGTCATAATAACCTTTCTAAAATCTAAAATTAGAATTGAAAACTAAAATTAAAAATCAGTATTAACTTGTTAATGTGCAAACGCGGGAATATACTAGGCGTAAACAGTGTAAATCTTATCCCCTGAGTATGTTAAACCGTTTTCACGCGGGCAGTTTTCAGTAGTAAATCTAGTAAACTGCCTTCGCATTGGGTATGTAAAGCTAATCAGTAGATTGTACATGTCGTAATCCAAACGACAATTATCAAATGTGTTATTGTCAATATCACACGTACCGCCCTCACAACCATCAAGATTACATTCAGTAAAATTACAATTACTAAAACTACAATTACTGATGTTACAGTTATAAAATACTACATTAGTAAAATTGCAATTAATAAACGTACAATTACTAAATTCGATTCGATCTACAAAATCTGCAATAGTTGAGAAGTCTAGATCTTCTACAGTTTGATTACTTAGCTTGAGAGTAAGATTAACTTCAACATACGTACTTGTACCTAGTAACTGATTGTACTTATCTCGTGCAACTGCGGGGTAAGTAATACTCTCAAGATTAGTAATATCAGTATGCACTACATTAAAGCGAATAGTACCATTGAGTACATTAAGCCTTGCCATCTCGTTAAACAGATCAGTAATTGCGCTCATTGCTTTACTCTTTCTTGTTTGCTTGCTTGACTACAATACTAGTATACCAGATCCCCCGCAAAGCTACTAGGGTAATTATTCCTTATTTTGCGGGGGATAACTTACTGCTACTACCTATCGGCTAAACATCTCTTCAATACACTTCTCATGTTCGCTATCAAGCCATTTGTGATAATCATTCATGAAATCATCCCAATAGTCAGGCTCATTCTCAGTATCAGTGTAGTAATCACTAGAGTAATCAGTATCGTAAGTATCGTAATCTGGAAAATACGAACAAGGATAGCGATCATTAGAGCGATAGACTAGCATGTGATTACCTCTTTCTATTATAGAAATACTAATCTAGTGGGATAGCCTTAACGTCCCATGGAAGCGGTAGTACCATACTGATAACAAAAATCTTGTCATAAAGATAAAATCGAGTATGACAAACTACGTCTTTGCTACAAAACACTTCAGTAAACTTGTTAAGTAAGCCTAGTTCAGACGCTGCCATAAACAACTTACCATAATCTGCAAAAACATTGTCATGCTTGATGTCCACACTTGCAGCATTACTAATGGTAATTGTAGTTAATGGTTCGGGTAGCTGCTTGATGCCATCCTTGTCTGTGTACCACACATCTAGGTCTACCCCCGCTACCATTGCAATCTTTACCAATTCGTCGAACGTTAACGCGTCATTCATTGTGATTACTTTCTAACTTGGCTTGGCTTTACTTGACTACACTGTTATTATACTACACCCGCCTAGTGTTTACTAGGGGAAAAATCCCTTATAACCACCAAAAAATTTTATCATACTTTAAGCGTAAAGACTCGGCTTCGTTGTAATCATCCCACAAGCCGCTATTTTTAGCAGCTTTATATAAACGCCGATATCTACGATTAGCCCTTGCAATTGCGCGGCTTAGTGTAATAATTTTAGCATTATGAGATCCTAAAATCTGATCAATCAATGCTAAAGACTCTTTAAACAACTGTAGCATGTTTATTTTCTCTTTCTATTTACTTAAATAAAAACAGTAATGTAGCTACTTGCACAATTATAGATAATGTTAAATAAAGCATTATCTTTTTTACTTGAATACCAGATACAAATAATACAATTGCGATAACAATGTTTACTATGATAAACCAAGTAATCATACCAGTTACCATATAATAGCCCTCCCATCAGTTGCCACAAACGTAATTGTATCTTCTTCCTGCAAAACTACCTTGTCACCATTAGCAAGGTTTACCGTGTAATGCAAGATACCACATTCCCTACACATCTGGTAAGTTTCGATTCTGCTATCCCATGACGGATTGTCGTTAAGATATGCGTTAAACTTACCTGCCCGACCATATAATACAAGACTAATATACAGATCGTACGCTTGATCCCGCTTTAGTGTTATTTTTGTAGCTGCACTCACTGTTTTACTCCTTGTTTTTGTTCGCTTTACCTTATACCGCTACTATACCATACTCCCAAATAGTCTACTAGGGTAAAAATACCCTATTTTATGCGGGGGTATTATACCTTCTCTTTTACTAGACAATTACCATTGTAATATACAATATACATTACCCCCGCTTCCAGAAGTAAAGCATGGCAAGCCTTGCAAGGCTTTGATACAAGCATAGCATTACCAGTATTACCAATTTTAGTATTGCTAATTCTCGCAGAATAGCATGTACTATACTCTATATTGGTTTTTGCAAGAATGATACTTCTTGCTTCTGCGTGAATTGAACAAGTATGTTTTTCATATCTACTCTGAATTGGATGTGTTTTAATAACATTACATGCAATTCCTAGTACTGTTTTCCCCCGCCGAATAACACTACCATGTTTGTATTTAGCTTCTGATAGCGCGGCTACTTTTAGAGCGAGGATAAAGGTATCATGATCCCGTTCTGATAGTGTATACTGCATATATGTAGGTATTTCTATATGTATATGTATATGTATAATTATCCCCGCCCTAATTTTGAGCGGGGATATTTTGTATTATTCTTCCTCTTCTTCTTCCTCTTCTTCAGAACTACCATTACCATTACTCTTACCAATTTTGTATAATGTCATGTAATCTGGTCTTTCAGTAGCTGAAGTGTATAGGTAATGAGTCTCAGAGTTAAAACTATAACCTACAATCTTATCCTTGTCTTTTTCTTCTCGTGCAGGAACAAAAGACATGTCTACCTTATTTTGACACCGTGCCCTAAGAATACCACCAATACGATATACACCAATTAAACCAGTAAAACTTCTATCCCAAATTACATTCGCAATACCAGTATTCCAATCTAATTTTTCGCGTACATGTGGTACTGTGCCTTCAATCTCTCCTTGATACTCAATTCCCTCTTGTGCAATAAGTTTGATGTATGGAATAGGCTTATTTGTCTTTGCAATTACCCATCCAGTTTCACGGTCTACCACTAAAGACATACCTTTATCTTCGCTATACTTTGATTTAGAAGATAGTTTGATATAGAAAAACCGATTAAGAATCGCCTTGTCAGTTTTAGCGCGTGTAGTCTTAGTGGTAGGCTTTGTCGTTGTCATTATAGTAATTCCTTTACTTTACAATAACAGTAAGATTAATAGCGCGGCTATTCTTGATACTTTGTAGTTTGCTTAGTTCATCACATGCAATACAGTATAGTTTTGAAATAGCAGAATGATTGTCGTATAGTTCTTTTAGACGCGGTGTAGATTGATTTTTAGTTCTATCATACCGCGCTTCAACTGCGTTCTTAAATCCAAATTCAGATTCCAATTCCATATCGAAAATACGAGAACTGTAATCTAAATTATCAAACATATTATAGATTTTATGTATTTGACGCTTGATTAGTTCGTCCAACTCCTGATCGGTACAATTTTCTGGATTATAAGGATCAATCATAGTAACCTACTTTCTGTTTTTACTTTCCATTCTCTAAATCTAGTCTAATAAACTCCATATCTAAATTGGTAATTGAAAATCGTTTTGATTTATTCCATACACGGTAAACAGTATATGGTGGTTCTTGTAATGAGTAAATAGGCATATTAGAATTAACCCGCACAAAATGCTTCGGTCTAATCTTGAGACGATTACAAGCTACTCGTAACATTACCGGTAGTCGCATAAGGTATTAATCCTTTCCTTGTAGTTACTTCTTACTCTTTTACTATACCACACCCGCGCTGATTGTAGTAGGGGAAAATTACCCTATTCTCCTTCTAATCTTCCCAATTACGCCGCATACGCTTAACTACTTCATCTGGTACACCATGAATGTTAAAGTATGATCCCCCTGCTACAATAATACCATATGGAATGTTATTATCATTACAAAAATCAATATATGGTTGAAATTCCCAACGCTTGACAAAGGTGTTACTCACAACAACATTCTTACCCTCCAAGAGAGTATGAAACGTCATAGCCATACACCACGCATGGGCATCTCGCAGTTTGTAAGTATCAAACTTGTAATTACCGTCGTTGTCAAGAAAATACATATCAGCCTCAAAATGCTGATATCCCCGCTCAACATATTCTTTTGCAATTGTACTCTTACCACTACCAGGTACCCCACGAATGATAATAAGCATATTTAATCCTTTCTAAACCACAATACTTTTAATTAATTTAGCACCGTTTTCTTCATATTCATGAATACATATAGCGGTATTTGATCTGCTGCTCGTTAGCATTGTCTTGTAGTCATCGTTGACAAGTGTTATTACTTTATACACGCCCACGCCCATAATTGTAAAGTCTATAAACATCCAGTCCCCACAATGCGTATTAGCATATTGTCTTACAGTAGTGGCTACTACTACAGGATCTCCAACACTCATAGCTGGTGTAACCGCATGTACATAATCAGTGATGACTTTTCCACTTGTATAGGTTAAAAGTATCTGCATTGTTTCTCCTCTCTATTCGCCCCCTCACACAGCTAGTATAGCGCCTCCGCCAAGTTTGTACTAGAGTAATTCTTCCCTACATATCTTGGTAATCTACCATCTTCTTTTCTAACTCTCCTAGTAGTAATTCCCAATACTGTTTACGAAAATCATCGGCGTAGAGGTAGACAGCAGAATTTTGTACAGTATTCTTAGTAAATACTGTCATATACTTACATAATACTAAACCTAATTCTAATGATTGTACTGGAATAACTTCACCTAGAGAATTAAATAGCAGGGCGTATGTTTTTGTTGCTTTAATATGTATATCTATATCTACAATATTTTTGTTATCGGTGTATACTTTCCGCTTCTCTTCTATACTCCCCCTCACTAGTGACCAATATCTATACTTATGTAATAGTAATGTTTCTGGATATGGGCATTTTACAATATATGTTTTGTTGTTGTATGTTTCTGTAGACTTCCATACTGGATAACTAAACTGTAGATTATATCTTGTAGTGTAAAAATAAATTGGGAGAGTACATTGTACCCTCCCCTTTACATCTTTTACATAAAGCATAGTTCTCCTTTACTTATACTTTTTGTACAATTGTACCGCCTCTTTTGAAATAGTATTCTTGTAAAGCCCATTAAATTCTTCCTTTGATGTGTGATTATGGCGCGGATCAATTACCCGCTTTGCCATAGCATCAAGATCCTTAGCAAACGCTTTAGCATTAGGTAGCGTCATTTCGTATGAAGTTACCAACATGTTAAACGGAATACAATACACAGTATAACCCTTAGTAATCTTGATTGCAAGATTAATATCGGTAACTTCCTGAGTCACACCGAAATCATCGGTATGTTCACGGATAATAAATTCTGACTTACCATAGCCTTCTACACGCTTTACTACGGTAAAATACTCTAATCCCTTAATTGGTTTTAGCAGTTCAGTAGGATACTCACAAGTAATAAGCCCCTCTCTGAGCTGCACACCATCATGTACAGTAGCTGCGGAAACAAACATTGGATCGCGGTATACTGGTTGCGCATTAAATAGGGCACTCTCCCTATTCTTGTACCCCAATGGTACGGTATTACCATATGGAAGATCAAAATCATAAAACGTAGCGCGAGTCATGATACCTAGTTCACCGTTCTTAGTCACAAGGGTAATCATTGCTAACTCCTTTTTGTTACTATTACTACTTATTACTCTCACAGTATACCATCCCCGCTGAATGTTTACTAGGGTAATTCTTCCCTATTTTTGGTGACTACCTACCGAATACTCCATTTACTATCTTCATAATGAAAACGCCAATCCTCATGTTCTTCTAAATTCAAACTGAATGTATCCGCTGCTTTATAATCAAGATCAGTAAGTAGATCAATATCTACCTCATAACCATAAAAATCACTGAGCAGATCAATAGCTTCTTGTGCAGTAAGAATACATACATCATGCTGATACATTTTTTCAGTTCTCCAATACGTAAAGCCTGTATTTGAACATACCCATAACGCCACATTGTATTGCTGAAAAAATGATAGTTTTGGAGCGCTCATGGGAATTTCGAAGATCATACATATACCTTTCTAAGTATAGTTATACTTATATAAATTACAAAATACTCCATTTACGTTTTACTGTATCATATTCAAAAACCCAATTATCATACTCATCAAATTCGTGGGGAACAACTGTATGCCCATAATATTTACTTAACATCTTGATAATGTTATCATAATCAAGGATAAAAATATCTCCGTCACTTCTTCCCCCGTAGTCCCAATATAACCAAATATGATCTGGATCTACAAAAAGACTAAGCTCTGGATTCTCATATAAAATATGTAATTTTTTTGTATTTATAGTTACTGTTATTGTTTTATTCATACGTATAGCCCTTTCTATATGTAATTACAAAATACCTTGATACCGCTGAATATCGATAGTTTTAGGATAGTATAGCTTTGTAGTAACAATTATTTCTTTTACGTCATTGTTAATAATACATACTTCTACAGCCCCGTGTTTACCTTTATAAGCAGTAAAATCACAAAATGCCCAATCATCTTCAAAAATATCTACTATATCGTTATATACTAATGTAATTGCTTTGTTTAGGTAGTCATGTACTGGTTTATCTTTTACTTCAATATAAATAAAAGGAATAGGATGACTAATCGTAACATATTCCCCGCGCTGATATACTACAACTGTTGCGGTAATACTTTGCATGTTAGTTTACCCCCTCAAAGTATAGTTTCTTTTCTACAAAATCTCGTACCAGTGTATACACATCCCTGTTTTCATTATTTACGATAGTATATACCACATGGGTAGTACCCTCATGAAGCGGGAATAAAGGTAACGTATACTCAACAAATACCCATTGTGGATACATTACCCCGTCAAACTTACTATTTAAGAAGTCATAAATAGAATCTAGGGGTAGAGTATACCCCTTTGATGAATCATCAAATGAAATAGTCTGTGTACGAAAATTTCCATCAGTAGTATATACTGTCATTGGCTTGTAAAACATAGTTATTACTTTCTAACTTTATTACTACACTACAATACTTTTAATAAAGGTTAAGCCGTTCTGTTCATACTCATGAATAGTAATAGCAGTATTTGATTCACTAATTACTAAAACTGTTTTATAATCATCATTTACAAGGAGTATACACTTGTAATTACCTACACCAATGATTGTAAATTCTACAGACTTCCAATTAGTATAATATAAATTAACATAGTCTCTAATGCTATCAAGCATATGATAATGAAGCGTAGTGTACTGATGGTTAGCTTGCTTATAAGCGGCATCAATAACTACATTGTAATCAACATCAATAATTACACCTCTCTTAAAGCCGTCACGATCTGTAAGTATAGCATTAAAGTTGTTCATTGCAGATCCTTTCTAGCTATTAAACTGATAGTCTAGCAACTAAGTCTCTGCCATTATTGTCGTAACGGTAAGTATCCATATAACATCCAGTTACACCATAGTAGCGAATAGTGTAAATAACAGTTTTCTTTTCGTTATTTACCATAGTATTCTGAACGCCGCTATACATTTCAAAATCAGCAAACCTCCAGCTAGCACCAGTATCAGATTGATTATATGTGCTATTTATATAATCTCTAACCTGGTCTAGTAAACTTTGCTCAGTATACTTATTGTGATTATGAGTAACACTAATAGTAATACTTTGCTTTACAGCATCATCAAAAGTTAAAACCGCTACAAAAGTAATTACTTTATTGGCTTGCATTGTAGATCCTTTTCTGTACTACTTTCTACCTTTACAATTCTTCAATAATCTTATTGCATGTACATTCTTTACAGTAACACACATTGCAGTAGACTAATACTAAGTCTGCTTTTATTTTTTTTCCTTCTAGCCTCTGATTCATTGGGCAGTTAATAACTTTTACTAAATTACCATATAAATACCCATGCCCCGCTACGTCTTTTGTTTCCCAGTATACCCAAGACTTCATATCTTTGCTCTTTCTTTTATTCGCTCCTTACACAGCTACTATACCATATTGGTTTAAAGGATACTAGGGGAAAAATCCCCTAGTATCAGTACCTTTACTTCCCTGATTGCTGCGTCTGATAAATTTCAATCATTACTGCGTCTGGTGCAGGATGACAACTAGGATCTTTCCTACATGCTTGCAACATTTCAGCTTCTGATCTAGTTTCAGGGCTTACACACGCAAGAAGTAACATAAGTAAAAAGATTGTACCAATGATAACCATAATACGATTCTGTGTACGATTCTTTACGCGGTTCATAGTTATTACTTTCTAAACTACAGAATTACAGATCTATATTACAAATCTACATTACAGATCTACATCAGAAGAAATTACATCCTTGATAGAACGAATACGAGAGAGATCAACTACTTCATCATTGTCGTTTACAATAAACTTTACTTTTTCTTTCTTAATGATAGGTTTTACCACGCTATCACTATTAGCCTTCTTGCGCTCCTTGCGCTTGTCTTGTAGCTTGCGATTACGACGATTGTTGATAGCTGCCTTCTCTTCTGCGATCTCTTTCATTGTTCCATAACTCCTATACTGTGTTGTTCGCTGTGCTACGTTCGCTGCGAACGTAGCTACACTATAGCATACCCACATACCATTGTCAAGTCCCCAAAATCAAGCAATTTATACACCCTCCATACACTATGTATAGGAGGGTGTATAAATTGCTTGATTTTGGGGACTTGTTTGGAGGTGGGAGGGTTTAGAGAACTTCTCGGCGACAACGTCGGTTATATCGTGACTGGGAAAC
>OGVU01000058.1_pt1 | contig 13948 bp, 21 predicted proteins | sample 1575861 | NCBI WGS metagenome assembly OGVU01 (sample SAMN07581532, study PRJEB24739) | freshwater metagenome | place: Singapore | collected 2015-01 | reverse complement strand
GGGTTGGACTGATGCCATTTATGCCTTATGTAAAAGGTAATCACGCATTATACGCATCATCTATCATGGCAGAGGGTAATCCAGATGATTCAATGATAGAAGAATATAAAAGAATCTTTTCTCCAATTATTCAACCATCCTCTTCTATTATTGTTTAGAACATGCCTAACATTGATAGTTTAGAATACAAACTACACCTCAAACAACATCAAACGATGTTAGATTTGTATAAAGAAGAAAAATACTCCGAAGCAGCTATGTTGTGCTATGAACTGATTGGTGAACTCGGAGACGAATATGATTCTCTATACAAATTAATCATTCAAGAATGTAATAAGTCTTGATTCAATCATCAACTTCTATTATAATACTTCTAGCAATTAGGAGAAATTATGGTAGAAGTTGTAATCGAATATTTTACTGGATCGTACAAAGATGGCGAGAAAGTCGTTAAGCTTACTTGTTTAAAGTTACCATCTGAATCTTATATTAAAGATCTTGACGATAAGTTTGGTAAAGAAAATTATTATATTTTGGGGATTGAACATGAAAAAGCAAAAATTTCGTAATGCCGACGAAGCCAGAAGATACAGAGAAGCAGAAGAGTATCAAAAGAAAATGTATAAGCAATGGGGTATAGATTCTTCTTCCAAATTAAATAAATCTAAGAAAGATCTTAAAGTATCTTACACCCATCGTTCGGCTGATAATCGAGTTGGATCTGTCGAACTAAGCGGTGGTGTACATGCTAGAAAAGACTCTAAGATCTATACTGGAGACCTTATCAAAGGTATCGCAGTAATGCACAAATCATGCCTCCAGCCAGTTATAAGTCAAGAACAAGCAACCGAATCGGCAAAGATGCGTCGGGGTTAAAAAAGTATTGACATCTGATACCGATACTATTACAATAAGACATGTTTTAAATTATATGATGAGGAATTGAAAAATGGCTTATATGAATCAAGAAAAGAAAGCTCAAGTATCCCCTGCCATCAAAGCAGTATTGAAAAAATACAATATTAAAGGATCCATTGCAGTTAGAGATCATTCTACATTAGTAGTAAATATTAAGAGTGGTAACATTGACTTCATTAAAAACTATAATGATCTAGTTAAAGAAAGACCACATTATAGCGTAGCCAAAGATTATATTGATGTCAATACATCTTGGTATCAAGACCATTTCTCCGGAGATGCAGTTAACTTCTTAGAAGAATTAATTACTGCGATGAAAAGTTTAGGCTGGTATAATCGCTCAGATTACAATACAGATTATTTTGATGTTGCATACTATATCGATATCAATATTGGTAAATGGAACAAACCATATCAAGTAGAGGCATAAAATGAACGAGATTTTTGAAACATTGGCAGCAAATAATAGCAGATTATTTAAAATCGATTATCTTAATCAGCATAAAGATAATGAGATTCTAAAAGAAGTGGTTCGATTAGCATTAGATCCATATACTCAGTTTTATATTCGTAAAATTCCAGAATATGAACAAACCTATAAGATGACATTTGATTTAGAATGGGCGATCAATGAATTGAAAATGTTATCGTCCAGAACAGTAACAGGTAATGCTGCTATTGATCATCTGAGATATATCTTATCATCACTTACATCAGATGATGCCAATGTCATCGAAAGAATCATTCAGAAAGATCTGAAATGTGGTGTATCCGAGAAAACTGCTAATACAGTCTGGCCAAACTTAATACATGAATATCCATGTATGCTATGTTCACCTTATGATGAGAAACTTGTAAACAAAATTAAGTTTCCAGCATTCGTCCAGAAAAAAGAAGACGGTATGCGAGTCAATGCTATTGTAAAAGATGGTAAATGTGAATTTCGATCGAGGAATGGCAAATTGATCGATTTACTTGGCAACCTGGAACAAGAGTTTATTGCTCTGGCTGAAGGTAATGCTATTGTGTTTGATGGCGAACTATTGGTTCGCAGAGATGGTAAAATTCTAGATAGACAGACTGGAAATGGTATTGTCAATAAAGCTAATAAAGGTACTATTTCTAAAGAAGAAGCAGAACTGGTAGTAGCAACTATCTGGGATATAATCCCATACAAAGATTTCGTTGATGGTAAATCCAATTTACCATACAGTTTCCGATTTGATATACTGAAGGATATGTTAATTGGATCTAATAAAATTCAATTAGTACAAACTGAAGTGGTATCAGATATAGAAACTGCTACGGCCATCTTTAATCAAATGTTAAAGAATGGGTATGAAGGTATTATTCTTAAAGATATGAATGCTATCTGGGAGAATAAAAGATCTAAACTCCAAATTAAGTTCAAAGGAGTGTTTGAAATTGATCTGAAGGTAGTGGAAATACAAGAAGGTACTGGAAAATATGCAGGTATGATTGGCTCTTTATTATGTGAATCATCAGATGGTATTATTAAGGTATCTGTAGGTTCGGGGCTGACTGATGATGATAGAAAATTATCAAAAGAATTTTATCTTGGTAAAATCGTTACTATCAATTATAATGCTAAGATTGTCAATAAACAAGGAGAACATTCCCTCTTTCTTCCAATCTATGTAGAAACTAGATTGGACAAAGACGAGGCAAATGCTTCGTTTGATATTACTTAATTAGGATACTAACATGATTGAAATTTTTATTTCTAATATTAAAGAACAATCTTTGGCAGATGGTTCAGTGACTTATTTGTACAGTGGTGATGGAATTGGTGACTATACTAGATTGAGTTATCTTGTATCTAATACCAATATCGTCGAAGAATATATTCAATATTTGGAGGATCAGTTGAGGATAGCAAATATCTGTGTGAATGCTCTATCTAATGAGGGAGCAGAATGAGAAAAGTATACTTAGATTTAGATGGAGTATTCGCAGATTTTGATGGTAAATGTAAGACGATCTTCGGTAAGTACCCCAAAGAAATGGACTCGGGAGAGTTTTGGAAATTGGTTTGCGGAGTCCCGCATTTCTGGGCAGATCTAAAAGTTCTCCCAGAGTCTAGAAATTTATTAAGGATATTAGATTCTAATCCCAATATTCATGTTGAGTTTCTAACTGCTTTACCAAGAGGTACTGGAGAATGTTCAACTTGTAAAGAAGATAAGATTCAATGGGTGCATAAAAATCTGGGTGATAAGTATACCGTCAATACTGTCATTGGTGGTATTAATAAAGCTAGATTTGTTAAATCTCCAACCGATATATTGATTGATGATATGCAAAAGAATATAGATGCGTGGAATGTCCAAAGGTGGTATTGGTATAATTCATGATCATAATGATGTTCATTCTACTATCATTAGAGTGTTATCTATTTTAGATTCTTCAAATTCATAAATACAAATTTACGGAGGAATAAATGAAAACATTCAATGATCATCTAGAAGAATCAGCATCAGAAGAAATTAAAGATCTAATGCATCATGTTCAGCACAAAGAACCCACTATGTCTAATGTAGTTGCGATGCATGATAAAATTCGATCAATTTCTAAAACTCATGGAATTTCTTCTAGTAAGTTATACGATAGAGTAAAATCAAGCCCAACATCTCATTCAAAATATAAAGAGGCATCATCTTAATACTATGAATCGACCTAGATTATATAAAGAAAATGGTACATGGATATGTGAGTTGAAAGGTCTTAAAGAAACTGGATCTACTCCAGTCGAAGCATTTCTGAATCTCATTCTCAAAAAAGCATCTTCAAACCTTCACGAAGATGAAATCCATTTATAATTAAAACTATGCCCCCTTTCGGGGGCTTTATTTTGAGGTTATCATGTTTATTTTTGATATCGAAACGTCCGATACTGAATCCACTGCCGTTATTCTATCTATTTCTATTGTCTATATTGATCCCAAAGAAACAGTAACATATCAGCAGTTGTTGGATAAAACTTTATTTGTTAAACTCGATGTATCGGAACAAGTAGAGAAGCACGAAAGAACTGTCGGTCAAGCCACTATTGAATGGTGGGCAAAACAACCAAAGTATATAAGAGATCAAAGTATGAAGCCATCTGACAAGGATGTATCTTGTATTGATGCTTTGAATCTGATTCGAAAGTACATCAACAAATATAGTTCTCGAGAAGATATTGTTTGGGCAAGAGGATCCCTCGACTCATTGTGTATTGAAAGTTTAACCAATGTTCTTGGAGAAGAACCGTTATTCCCTTATTATATGTGGCGAGACATAAGAACTGCTATTGATATCTTATATGGTAGTACCAATGGCTATTGTGACGTTAAAGACTTTGACAGAAACTCTGTTCCCAAGCATCTACCGTATCATGATGTGTGTTTAGATGCAATGATGTTACTTTATGGAAAATCAAAAGATGAGTAATTTTTATACGTATGTTTATAGTAAGGGGAATACGGTCTACGTCAGAGGCGTAGAAAATGGTATTCCCTTCAAAAGAAAAGAAGAGTACAAACCTACCATGTTTGTAACTTCATCCAAACCGAGCAAATGGACTACTATTCATAATGAATATGTTGAGCCCATACAATTAGATTCTATTAGCGAATCTAGAGATCTTTTAGAAAGATACAAAGGAGTTGCTGGTTTTCAAGTATATGGTATGACAAACTGGGAACGTCAATTTATATCAGATAACTATCCCGGTATTATTGTTCCAGATACAGAACAAATTCTAGTAGAATCTATTGATATTGAGACTACTACAGAATATGGTATGACTGTTCAGGAGATGTTAAATAATCCTATCGAAGAGATTATTCTTATTACTTTAATGAACTCCAAGACTAAAAAGATTGTTACGTTTGGAATTGGCGAATGGGATTCAAATGAATCTGGTTATGTCAATTGTCAAAACGAAGCACATTTACTTCGAGAGTTCCTCCAATTCTGGCAACTGAATTGCCCTAATATAATAACTGGATGGAATATAGAAATGTTTGATATTCCATATTTAGTAAAAAGAATTAGTATTGTTCTCGGAGAAGAATATGCTAAGAAGTTATCTCCATTTGGGCATATCAGAGAGAAGAAGTTCTTTATGAACGATACCGAAATGACTACTTATGTTCTACATGGAGTTTCGAGTATTGATTATTTGGCAGCATACAAGAAGTTTACTTATATAACTCAGGAATCATATAAGTTAGATCACATCGCATTTGTAGAACTAGAAGAACGTAAGAAAGAAAACCCAGGCAAATCGTTCAAAGATTTCTATACTAATTATTGGAATACTTTCGTCGAATATAACAGACATGATGCAGTCTTGGTTGATATGTTAGAAGATAAAATGAAATTGATTGAATTGATCATCACGATTTCATATTTGGCAAAAGTTAATTTTGAAGATGTATTTTCTCCAGTGGGTACATGGGATTCTATTGTTTACAATTATCTGCGCGATCAAAATATAGTAGTTCCGAATAAAGAAAGATCATCTAGTGGTAGAATTGAGGGTGCTTATGTAAAGGATCCAGTTGTGGGATTCCATGAATGGGTTAGCAGTTTTGATCTAAATTCTTTGTATCCCCATCTTATTATGCAGTATAATATGAGTCCAGAAACATTAACATCTTATCAAATGGAAGTTAATGTTGATATGTTATTAGATGGTAGATTATCTGATGATACTAAAGAGTTTCTGGAGGAACATAATCTTTCTATGGCAGCAAACGGTTGGTGTTATACAAAAGAGAAGAAAGGATTTCTTCCAGCTCTAATGGAAACTTATTATGCTGATAGATCGAAGTATAAGAAAGAGATGTTGAAAAGGGAACAAGAGTATCAGTATGATAAAAGTAAAGATTTGGAAAAGGAAATTAGTAGGTTGAATAATCTACAAATGGCCTTGAAAATTTTATTGAATTCTTGCTACGGTGCACTTGCTAACGAACATTTTAGATACTATGACTTAAGAATTGCAGAGGGTATTACATTATCCGGTCAATTATCATTGAGATGGGCATCAAATAAGTTGGATGAATTTTTAAATAAAGCATTGAAAACTCAGAATGTCTCTTATGTAATTTACAACGACACTGATAGTTGTTATGTTGCTCTTAAAGATATTGTGGATAAAACATGTTCTGGTAAATCAACAGAACAGATTATTCAATTCATGGATAGGTTTTGCGACGAGGTTCTTCAACCTGTTATCAATAAAGGTTATGATGAACTATACAAATACATGAATGCGTATCAGCAAAAAATGGTTATGAAAAGAGAATCCTTGGCAGATAAGGGAATCTTTATTCAGAAGAAACGTTATATTCTAAACGTCTACAATTCAGAGGGCGTTCAATATTCCGAACCTAAACTTAAAGTTATGGGATTGGAGATGGTCAGAAGTTCGACTCCTCAGGTTATTCGTAAAGTATTAAAAGATTCTATCAAAGTTATTCTAGAGGGCGATCAAACAAAGTTGCGTTCATTTATTGAAGAATTCAAAAAAGAATACTATAATCTATCAGTTGAAGAGATAGCAAGACCTAGCGGGATTCGTAATATTGAAACCTATAAGGGTGATCATATCTATAAGAAAGGAACTCCGATGCATGTTCGGGGTTCTTTGTTATATAATTATCATCTAAAAAGATTGGGTATAAAAGATTATCCTATCATTACAGATGTAGATAAGATTAAGACTGTTTATGTAAAAATGCCCAATCCATTTCGAGAAGATGTTATTTCATTTATTGATAAGATACCACCAGAATTTGGATTGGAAAAATACATAGATTATGATACACAATTCGAGAAGACTTTTTTATCTGCTATAGAAAATATTGTAGTTCCGATAGGCTGGTCGATCGAAGAAAAAGCAACTTTAGATGATTTCTTTTAGGAGGTAAAATGAAAGTATTGAAGTTTTCGGCCACTTGGTGTGGTCCTTGCAAAATGTTACAAGCAACAATTGATTCAATTCATCCACCGGTTGATATACAAAATGTAGACATCGAAGAAGATTTTGAAGTTGCTAGACAATATAATATCAGAGGAGTACCCACTTTGGTTATGTTGGATGATAGTGGTAATGAAATTAAACGGGTAAGTGGTACAAAAACAAAAGAGCAACTACTAGAATGGTTGAATAACTAAAAGCGATATTCTTTATCAATTGAAATGTAAAAGAGGTAATATGAGTTTATTAGAGAAGATTAAGAAAAATAGTACGATTAAAGAAACTGCAATCCTAAAGGATTCTAAGTTTTTCACAAAGAAAGATATGATTCCAACAGCAATTCCTGCAATCAATATTGCATTATCTGGTAGATTGGATGGTGGGCTGACACCAGGATTGACGATGTGGGCGGGCCCATCAAAACACTTCAAAACAGCATTTAGTTTATTAATGGCTAAATCCTATATGGATAAGTATGAAGATGCAGTTCTGTTATTTTACGATTCTGAATTTGGTACCCCTCAGTCATACTTTGATTCTTTTGGTATTGATATCGAACGAGTAGTCCATACTCCAATTACTGATATTGAACAGTTAAAGTTTGATGTCATGAATCAGTTAGATGGAAAAGAAGGTATCAAAAGAGGCGATCGGGTTATCATTATTATAGACTCTATTGGTAATTTAGCATCAAAGAAAGAAGTTGAGGATGCCATTGATGGTAAATCAGTTACTGATATGTCACGAGCTAAACAAATCAAATCTTTGTTTAGAATGGTTACACCTCATTTAACAATCAAAGATATTCCTATGATTGTAGTAAATCATACTTATAAAACTATGGAAATGTTTGCAAAAGATGTAGTTGGAGGGGGCACTGGATCGTATTATTCATCTGATAATATTTTTATTCTTGGAAGACAACAAGAGAAAGATGGTTCCGATCTGGTTGGGTGGAACTTCATCATCAATGTAGAAAAATCTCGTTATGTTAGAGAAAAATCTAAGATTCCAATTACTGTGAAATATGATGGTGGTATTTCAAAATGGTCTGGATTATTAGAAATGGCATTAGAATCTGGTCATGTGGTTAAACCTTCAAATGGTTGGTATAGTAGATGTAATACAGAAACCGGAGAAGTTGAAGATAAGAAATTTCGTATTAAAGAAACTGATACCAAAGAATTTTGGTTACCAGTTATTCAAAATAAAACGTTTCAAGATTGGATTATCAATTCTTATCAGGTTTCTCACGGATCTATTTTTAGTGAAGATGAAACTGTCAAACAAGATATGAATGATTTAGACATCGGTGAAGATGATGAATGATAAAGATCAATGGATGTTGGGTACCCGGTTTCGGGTACTCGAATCAAAGGTTATGCCCAATACTAATGCAATTCAGTTGACAGATGGTCCGTATGAAAATATAATTTTTAGTTTTGGCAAAGTATCATTCAATGAAGAAAATGATGAATTGAGAATGGGGTTTGAATATGAGGTACATGATGATAATGGTATAGATTATAATAAAGAAGAATTCGAAGGGTTCTTGGGTGATTTTCTTACAGAAATGATCATCCAGGGGATTGCAAAGAATGAAGTAGTTTATACTGGTGGAATAGATGAGGATTGAACAAGTTATTTTAGTAAATCTGATGCAAAACGAGGAATACTCCAGAAAGGTTATTCCTCATATAAAACAAGATTATTTTTATGATTTCAAAGAAGCTGCTATTGCTTCTCTTTTGATAGGTTTTTTTGAATCCTATAACAAACCAGCATCTAAAGATATTATCAAGGTTGAGCTGAATAATCTAACAGGAATTACCGATAAAGAATTCCAAGAACTAAATACTTACTTAGATGATCTTCAATATAACCCTGTTAATGATGAATGGCTGTTAGAGCAGACTGAACAGTTTTGTAAAGATAAAGCTGTTCATAATGCTATTCGACATTCAATTCAAATTATAGATGGTAATGATAAACGGTACACCCAGGATGCTATACCATCAATCTTATCGGATGCGTTATCTATATCTTTTGATAGTAGTATTGGTCATGATTACCTAGACGATGCTGAAGCAAGATATGAATTTTATCATGCAGAAGAAGAACGGATTCCATTTGATTTAGATATCTTAAACAAGATAACCAATAATGGATTGCCAAGAAAAACATTGACTGTAGTAATGGCACCTCCAGGTGTTGGTAAATCTATTTTTCTATGTCATTGTGCATCTAATGTATTAAAACAAGGTAAAAATGTTCTTTATATTACATTGGAAATGGCAGAGCAACGAATCGCAGAACGTATTGATGCTAATCTATTAAATTTGCCATTATCTGAGTTGAAATCTATTGATAAAGAACAATTCTTATCAAAAGTTAGTAAGCTATCGAAAAAAACTCAAGGTAAACTTATCATTAAAGAATATCCTACTAGCTCGGCCCATGCTGGTCATTTTAGAGCATTGTTAGAGGAACTTAAACTTAAGAAAGGGTTTATTCCAGAGTTTGTTTGTATTGATTACATTAATATATGTGCGAGTCAGAGAATAAAAGGTTCTGACAAATCATATGCTTATGTGAAGGCAATTGCGGAAGAAATTCGTGGATTGGCAGTGGAATACGATGTACCAATACTATCAGCGACGCAAGTAAACCGCTGTTTGGCTTTAGATACTTTAGTTATAGACGAAAATTGGAATAATAAAGAAATTGGCTCTATACAAGTAGGAGATAAAATTCAGTCTCATTCTGGATTAGTCGAAGTTACTAATGTATTTCCCATTATAACACAAGAGGTGTATGAAATAACCACAAAATCTGGTAAGAAAATTGTATGTTCTGATAAACATATTTTCCCAACAACCAATGGAGAAAAAAATCTACTATCTGGATTGTCAGTAGGCGATTCGCTATTTGTTAAAAAATAAAATGTCCTTATTGTGGGCTACAGAAATATTAAAAATATAAATACTATGTTGCCCACAATAAGGAATATCAAAATGAAATTGGAATATGCTATAGAAAAACTTAAAAAATTATCTGGAGTTGATGATATCAGTAAATACACTTGCGATATCGAGAAATTGGTAGAAGCGCATAACAATAAACTACTAGGTTTACATGCCAGGATGAATACTCTAGCAGAACAAATACAATTGGGGTTACCTGATCTATACGACAGAACCGTAGAACTACAAAAGTTTAAAAAAGATTCTTCGTCGAAAGATGCACTTATACTTAGATTTGGAGAAGCAGAAGGAATAAAACGATATAATGAAAAATGTAAATTATCTTCCCATACGAAAGAATCTTATATACAAAAATATGGGGAGATTGATGGAAAAATACTTTTTGAGGAATATTGTAAAACAAAATCAATGTCTTTAGAAATGTGTATCAAAAGACATGGCGAAGAAGAAGGGAGAAAAATTTTCAGAGAATTTTGGGATAACACTGGATTTGGTACATCAAAGCGGGCATTCCAAAAAAGACATGGCGAAGAATGGGAAAAGTATTATCTTGATTACTGCGAAAAACAGGGATATAATAATACTTTAATTGGTAAACAAATGCGCCATGGCGAAGAAGAAGGGAGAAAAATTTTCAGAGAATCCAATGAAAGAAAATCAAGATCACAATCAAAAGAATCTTATATTCAAAAACTTTTAGGCGCTGGGGTTAGTTTTAATGATATTCAGCTCAAAATAAAAGAAAGATGGGATAACACATCACTAGAAGCATTTTGTTCACGATACGGAAAAGAAGAAGGAATATCAAAGTACAACGAGTATTGTTGTAGATTAAGAGAAAATAATCCAGTTTGTATAGAATACTATAGGAAGAAAAACATCTCAGATGAACAAGCGTTTGAAATAATATCAAATATACAATGGGAAAGGAATAAAAATGTTAATAGAATTTCAAAGGAATCATTAAAATATTTTAATATTATTAATAGCATTCTTTCTAACAGAGGGATGGAATGTCAATATGGCAAAAATGAAATTGTATTAAGATTAACATTTGAAGAATACATGCTATACATGAAAAATCAAATGTTTTTTTATGATTTCTTTGTACCTCAACTCAATCTTATAATAGAATATCATGGTAAATTCTTTCATGATGACATTGATTATAATTCTACATTATTGGTAACAAAAGATGACATAGCAACTATAGAATACAACAAAGATTTTTATAAAAAATGGTTTGCGGAACAGAGAGGATATACAGTAATAATTCTCAGATCTTGGCAAATCAAAGAAGATTTAACTATATTATGCAACTACTTATCATTTACAGAGGCTGAAAAATGCAAATTTCTTTAGACGAAATTGTCTCAATTAAAAAACTAGATCCAATTCAAACAATTGATATTACGGTGTCTGGAGATAATCTATTTCTAGCTAACGGCATACTTACTCATAATTGTGGTATTAATAATACCGATGTTGATATGACAAATACATCCGAATCCATAGGATTACCTCAAACAGTTGATATGTTATTTGCATTGATTGGTACAGAAGAACTGGATAATCTTAATCAAATACTTGTAAAGCAGATAAAAAATCGTTATAATGATGTAAATTATTTCAAACGATTTGTACTCGGATTGGATAAATCTAGAATGAGATTTTATGATCTAGAGGCATCTGCTCAGAAAGATATATCTGGATCTGGACAACAAACGGAAGATGCATATAACAAATTTAAACAAAAAACAGATGGAGATTATAATGGGTTCAAATTTTAATAAATCTTATGTAACCTGGAAAGAAGTTGAGGAAGGTGTGTTTGATATAGTGGATCAGCTAAGAGAATGGAAACCTGATGTTATCTTTGGCCTAAGTAACGGTGGAGTGGTGCCAGCCACATTAATTGCCAAATATTATAATGTACCAGTAAGAACAGTTGTTATTCAACTTAGAGATGGTATTATCGAAGATCTTGGCAGCTTTAGATCTTCTCTTTGGGAAGAATATGCTAATATGAATGTGTTGGTTGTAGATGATATCAACGATACTGGTTCTACATTTAATACATTACTGGGAAATATTGATCATTATCCAACAACAATCAAAACTGCGGTTTTACATAGTAATATCGGATCAAAGTTTACTGTAGATGTTACATCTGTTGTGTTAGATAAAGAGTTTGATGATGTATGGATTGTTTATCCTTGGGAATCGTTTTTGGAGTAATATATGTTAGACGCTGAAGTGTTAGTACGATGTACTAACAATGGTAGAAGTGTTACCGGTCATATACTACAATACAGGCATCATGAGTCAATTCAAGTTGCACTAAATACAGTAAAAGTAACACTGATATATAATAAACAATTCGACGAATACGTTGGTAGTATGTCTGGATTGGAAATGATTATCAAATCTAACGAATTGCCTAAATGGCAGGATTATAAATGAGCGACAATAGATATAGACTTTCAGAAATATTTTTTTCTATACAAGGAGAGGGGGAATACGCGGGAACTCCAACTTTATGGGCTCGTGTATTTGGTTGTAACTTGAAATGCCCTGGGTTTCCATGTGATACAGAATATTCGTGGAATAAAGAATTTCGAGATCAGCATAATACATATTCTGCTCAAGAGATTTTTGAAAAAATGAAATCTCTGATTACAGATGAATATAACCCAGATGGCAAACTTGTTCACCCATTAACAGGAAATAATATACATTTAGCATTTACTGGAGGAGAACCTTTGTTAAAAAAGTATCAACCAATGATTATGGAAGTGGTTGATCTTTTTCGTCAGGAAAACGAATTTGTATTCTTTACTATGGAAACTAATGGGACTCAAGAATTAACAACAGAATTTAAAAATTGGTTAACACAAACTGATGCTGAACCATTCTTTTCAATTAGTCCTAAATTGGAATCAGTGGCAGGTGAAAGGGATGCAGTTGATATCGAAAATATTTGCAATCTACTGCTATATGGCAGGGGACAAATAAAATTTGTTGCCAATGATAGCGAAGAATGTTTGACTGAAGTTTTAAAGTATACTAAAATATTATCCGATTGGGTACTTGATAATCTTTGGATCATGCCTATCGGTGAGACTGTAGAAGAGCAATTACAAGTAGCACCAATTGTTGAAAGGTATCAGCAATTAGGGTTTAAAATAGCAACCAGAAACCATTGCTACATCTGGTCTAATTCAAAAAATAGATAAATTTTTAATAATGTAATAATGGAGATTCAAAATGTTTTTTTCGACTAAAAAAATAGGCCCAATTTCTACATCCCACAGAAACTGGAGAGCTGCATCAAATCCCAATAGGGATTCGAGAAAATGTGCAGTGTGTCATGGGTATAGCAGATATATTCAATTTACCTTTGCTGGAGAATTAGATGAACATCAATGGATATATGATTTTGGAGATGCGAAATTTATTAAACAGTGGTTAGAAGAAAATTGGGATCATCGCACTTTAGTATCGGCAGATGATCCTCAATTGAATAAGCTAATTCAAGCAGAACAAGATGGATTATTATATCTTACGATTGTACCATCTGAGGATAATTGGGGACCGGGTATTGAGGGATCATGTAAATGGGTTTATGATTCAATCAATCCAATTATTCTAGAAAAAACAAACAATAGAGCGTGGATTGCTAAAGTGGAAATTTGGGAACATGAACAAAATACTGCATCATTCGTTCCTGATTTTTAACAACGCACTAAATACAACAGTTCGTGTACATTCAGTAGAAGTATTTGAACATGATGCAAATTCAGCAATTTATAAAAGAGGTTAATAATGGAAATATCTAAAGTAATTAAACAACGTATTAAAGATAATAATGGTTCATTCTTTGCAAATGAAAATATTGCAGACTATATTCATGATGGTGAACTGGAATTACTTCAACAAGAAGTTCAAGAAAAACTGCAAGGAGTATTAGAATCTCTTATTATTGATACTGATAACGATCATAATACTATTGAAACTGCAAAACGTGTTTCAAAAATGTATTTGAAAGAAGTAT